>WBZP01002836.1_pt2 | contig 16176 bp, 13 predicted proteins | sample 5204301 | NCBI WGS metagenome assembly WBZP01 (sample SAMN12412401, study PRJNA552823) | activated sludge metagenome | isolation source: activated sludge from nitrification reactor of wastewater treatment plant... | place: USA: Pennsylvania | collected 2017
CTGGTCTGCCGCGCGCGGTTGAGTTCAAGCAGCAGGTTGAAAACGTCGGCGGCGGTCTGCCGGTCGAGATTGCCGGTCGGCTCGTCGGCGAGTACGCACGCCGGCTCGCTGACCAGCGCGCGCGCGATGGCTGCTCTCTGTCGCTCGCCGCCCGACAGTTCGGCGGGCGTGTGCTGCAGACGGTGCACGAGGCCAACTTCGTCGAGCACCTGCGCGGCGCGCGCTTCGGCCTCCTTCCTCGCCATGCGACGGATGAGCAGCGGCATGGCGACGTTCTCGAGCGCCGTGAATTCGCCGAGCAGGTGGTGAAACTGGTACACAAAGCCCAGGTGGTGGTTGCGCAGAGCTCCGCGCTCAGCCTCGTTGATCCTTGCCAGATCGTGTCCCATCAGATGTACGGTTCCGCTGGTCGCCGCGTCGAGGCCGCCGAGCAGGTGGAGGAGGGTGCTCTTGCCCGATCCCGAGGCGCCGACGATGGCGATGCGCTCGCCGGCATGGATGTCGAGGTCGACGCCGAGCAACACCGGCACCTCGCTGTCGCCCTGACGAAAAACCTTGCGCAGGCCCCGGCAGGCAAGAACGATTTCACTCATAGCGCAGCGCCGCTGCCGGATTGACGCGCGCCGCGCGCCAGCTCGGGTAGATCGTCGCGATCAGGGCGAGAATGAAAGCGACGCCGGTGATCGTCGTCACGTCGCGCCACTGCAGCTCGGACGGCAGATGGGAGATGTAATAGACTTCCTTGGCCAGGAATTGCGTGCCGAGCAGGCGCTCGATGAACGGGACGACAACATCGACGTTGAGCGCCAGCGCAACGCCGCCGGCGATGCCCAGGCCGAGGCCGATGAAACCGATCAAGGCGCCCTGCACGATGAAGACGAGCATGATGCTCGTCGGACCGGCGCCCAGCGTGCGCAGGATGGCGATGTCGGCCTGCTTGTCGGTGACCGCCATGACCAGCGTCGACACGATGTTGAACGCGGCGACGGCGACGATCAGCGAAAGAATGATGAACATCATGTTCTTTTCGATCTGCACGGCGCGAAAGAAGTTGGCGTGACTGCGCGTCCAGTCGCTGATGAAGGCCTCGGTATCCAGGCTGGCAGCGAGCGAACGGGCGACGCGCGGCGCCAGGAAAAGGTCGTCCAGCTTCAAACGCACGCCGGATACCCGGTCGTCGAGGCGATACAAGCGTTGTGCGTCCGCCAGGTGAATGAGCGCCAGACCGCTGTCGTATTCGTACATGCCGACCTCGAACAGCCCGCTGACCGTGAAAGTCTTCAGGCGTGGTACGACGCCGGCCGGCGTGACGACGCCTTGCGGCGCGATGAGCGTGACCCGGTCGCCGACAAACACACCGAGTGCGCGCGCCAGCTCGCTGCCGAGAACGATGTTGAAGCTGTCGGCGGTCAGCGTTTCGAGGCGGCCGTTCTTCATGTGTGGCCGGAAGTCGGCCACTTTGTCTTCCTGATCCGGCAGCACGCCGCGCACCAGCGCGCCACGCACCGACTGTCCGAAAGCCAGCATTCCCTGCGCCTGCACGTAGGGCGCGGCGGCGATGACATGCTCCTGGTCGGTAGCCTGTTCGGCAACGCGTTGCCAGTTGGCCATCTCGCCGCTCGCTCCACTGATCTGAATGTGCGAGACGACGGCCAGAATGCGTGCGCGCAACTCGGTCTGAAAGCCGTTCATCACCGACAGCACGACGATCAGCGCCGCAACACCGAGCGCGATGCCCAGCATCGAGATGAGCGAGATGAAGGAAATGAAGTGGTTATGCTTTTTCGCCCGCGTGTAGCGCAAGCCGACGAGCAGTTCGTAAGGAAGATCCATCAGGGCGAAAGATTGTTGACGAAAGGCCGCGCAGCGCCGTTTGGCCAAAAGCGCTATGCTACACTCTTTCCGCCGTCAGCCGTTGCGGCACGGCCAAGCCCATCAGGTCCGACGAGCTACGTCCGCCAAGAATCGCCCTGTCGCCGAACCCGCATGCAGATCACTCTCGTCGTTCCCGAACTCGTCTGGCCCGAACCGGACGACCATGAAGCCTTTGCCGGTCTCACCTGCCCCGGCCTGCTGACGCTGATCGCCCGTAGCCGACTGACGCGGCGGCCCCGACAGTCGGTCGAAGCGACGCTGGCCGACCTCTTCGGGCTGACGGCGAATCCGCCCTACGCCGCTCTTCGGCTCTCCGGCGAGAGCGCCTCGCCGACGGGTGCGCCCGCCTGCTGGCTGTGCGCCGACCCGGTGCATCTTCGCCTGCACCAGGAACGACTGGTCCTCGCCGACGGTGCCGGTCTTGGCATCGCGCTCGACGAAGCACGGACGCTGATCGACGAGCTCAATCGCCACTTCGTCGATGTTGGCCGCTTTCAGGCGGCGACCTCCGATCGTTGGTATCTGCAGCTTGCCGCTGGCAGCGCGCTTGCTCAGCTCGACGTTCTTCCGCTGTCGGCCGTCGCCGGGCGGCGCGTCGATCGGCAACTGCCAGAAACACCCGAATTGCGCTGGCTGCGCCGGCTGCTCAACGAGGTGCAGATGGTGCTGCATCGCCATCCGGCCAACGAAATGCGCGCCGCAGCCGGGCAGTCTACGATCAACAGCCTGTGGTTTTGGGGCGCCGGCTGGCTGCCGGAAAGGATCGACGGGAAGTTCTCCACCGTCTGGGGCGGCGATGTCCTCGCGCGTGGCCTGGGCCGTGCCGCGCAGGCGGCGGTGCAGGCGCTGCCCGAAGATGCAGGCGGGCTCCTGCGCGCGGTCGACAGACGGGGGCGCCACTTGCTGGTTCTCGACGCGCTGCAACGGCCGGTGCACTACCAGGATGGCGCGGTCTACCGGAGGCGCCTGCAGGCGCTGGATCGACTCTGGTTTGCCCCATTGCAGAAAGCGCTTGCCACCGGCCGGATCGCGCAACTGCGTCTGCTCGCGTCGACCGTCTACGGCGTCCTTGACTGGCGCAGCGGTACCGCCGGCCAATGGCAACTGTGGCAGCAACCTGGTTCGCTGCAGGGCACCGCCGTCGACTTGGCGGGTGGCAGAGAATGACGCGCTTGATCGGCCGACCGGTCTCGCCACGCGTGCAATGGACGCTCGAACAGCAGGGCCTGCATCCACTGCTCGCACGCATCTACGCCGGGCGCGGCATCAGGACGCGCGACGAACTCGACTATCAGTTTACCTCGCTGCTGCCGCCGGCCCGTCTGCGCGGCACGCGCGAAGCGGCCGTCCTGCTCGCCGAGGCCATCGAGCGGCGGGCCCGCATCCTGATCGTCGCCGACTACGATTGTGATGGCGCAACCGCCTGCGCGGTTGCCGTGCGTGCCTTGCGTGCTTTCGGTGCCGACGTCGACTATCTCGTGCCCAATCGCTTTACCTGCGGCTACGGTCTGTCGCCCGAGGTCGTCGACCTGGCGGCGAAGGGCTGGCCGGACCTGCTGGTTACTGTCGACAACGGGATCGGCAGCGTGGCCGGCGTCGCGCGCGCGCGCGCGCTCGGCATTACGACGCTGATCACCGACCACCACCTGCCGGGAGACGAACTGCCGGCGGCCGATTGCATCGTTAACCCGAATCTGGACGGATGCGACTTTCCGAGCAAGTGCCTGGCTGGCGTTGGCGTCATTTTCTACGTCATGCTCGCCCTGCGCGCCGAAATGCGGGCGCGCGGCTGCTTTGCGCCCGGCCGCGGCCGGTGTGAGCCTCGCCTGGCCGAGTTGCTCGATCTCGTCGCTCTCGGCACAGTCGCCGACGTCGTGCGCCTCGATCACAATAACCGCGTGCTCGTCAGTCAGGGTCTGCAGCGCATACGCCAGGGGAGGGCGAGCGCCGGCTTGCGTGCCATCCTGCAGGTCAGCGGACGCTCGTCGGCGCAGGTATCGAGCGTTGATCTCGGCTTTCTCGTCGGTCCGCGACTCAACGCGGCCGGCCGCCTGGCCGACATGTCGCTCGGCATCGAATGCCTGATCACCGACGATGAGGCACGGGCACTGAACATCGCGCAGCAACTCGACGCGCTGAATCGCGAGCGACGCGCGATCGAAGCCGGCATGCAGGAGCAGGCCCTGTCGCTGCTCGACGCGGCGGGACTGGCGGATGCAGCCGCGCCGTCAGCGGCCGGCGTTTCGCTATTCGACGCCGGCTGGCATCAAGGCGTCATCGGCATCGTCGCCGCCCGCATCAAGGAAAGGATTCACCGCCCGGTTTTCGCCTTTGCCCGCGGCGATGAAGGAGAGATCAAGGGTTCCGGCCGCTCGATCAGCGGTTTGCACCTGCGCGACGCGCTCGACCTGGTCGGCAAGCGGGCTCCCGGCCTGCTGCTGCGCTTCGGTGGGCACGCGATGGCCGCCGGCGTGACCGTGCGCGAGGCCGACTTCGCCCGCTTTCGCGACGTTTTCGCCGAGGTCGCCGACGAGTTGCTGGCGCCGGCCGACCGCACGCGCACGCTGCACACCGACGGCTGTCTGGAACCGGCGTACTGGTCGCTGACAATGGCCCGCCTGCTCGAAGCCGAAGTCTGGGGTCAGGGTTTTGCCCAACCGCTCTTCGAAGACGAGTTCGTCGTAGACAGCCTGCGCATCCTCAAGGAGAAGCACCTCAAGCTGCGCCTGCGCCGATCCGGGCAAACAATTGACGCCATTCAGTTCAACTTCACGCACGCCCCGGGAGCCACTATACGCGCCGCGTATCGTCTGGCGATCAACGACTTCAACGGCGTGCAGACGACGCAGTTGATGATTGAGCATCTGGTCACCTGAACGGCAGAGACGGGGAAGCACACGCCGAGATGACGACCTTTCTGCACCACTTTTCGCTCGCCGCCCCGCTGTTCATCCTCGTTTTCGTCGGATATGCGCTGTTACGCTGGGGCGGCTGGCCGAAAAGCGTCGCCGATGCGTTGTCGCGTTTCGTCTTCTCGATCGCGTTGCCGGCAATGCTGTTTCGCATGATGAGCGACCTGTCGCGCTTGCCGCCGGTCGATGCTCGCCTGCTGCTGGCCTTCTTCGGCGCCTGTCTGATCGTCTTCGCCATCGGCCGCCTGCTCGCCTGGCGCGTCTTTCGCCTCGACGGCGTCGCGCAATCGGTGTTTGCCTTGGGCGGCGTCTTTTCCAACAACGTGCTGCTCGGCCTGCCGCTGGCCCGCACTGCGCTGGGCGATGCAGCGGTCCCTTCGGTCGCCCTGGTGCTCGTCTTCAACGCGCTGATCCTGTGGACGCTGGTCACGCTGTCAGTCGAGTGGTCGCGGCACGGGACGTTCTCGCTGGAAGGCTTCGCCAAGACGGCAAGGAGCGTGCTGACCAACCCGATCGTCGCCGCAATCCTCACGGGCACGCTGTTCGGGCTGTCCGGTCTTGATCTGCCCGCGCTCGTCGCCGCGCCGCTCGATATGAGCGGCCAGGCCGCTGCGCCGCTGGCGCTGATCGCCCTCGGCATGAGCCTGGCCGAATACGGGCTGCGTGAAGGCTGGCGGCAGAGCGGCGTGATCGTCGCCTTGAAGCTCGTCGTGCAACCGCTGGTCGTCTGGGCACTGGCCATCGCGCTCGGCCTGCCGCCGCTGGAAACCCGTGTGGTAGTGCTGCTTGCCTCGCTGGCGGTGGGCGTGAACGTTTACCTGATGTCGCGCCAGTTTCAGACCCAGGAAGCCGCTGTGGCGAGCAGCATGGTCCTGTCGACCGGCTTGGCCGCGTTCACCACCCCCCTTTTTCTCGCGCTTACTGGCGCGCTGACGTAGTTCATGCGCTGGGGGAGGGAACTGAAGCATCAGAGGCTTGCGGGGCCGCTCGCAGTTCTTGTCAAATCGCAAGGCTGCGATGCGATGCCGGGTGCAGCATTGCCGCTGCGGGCATGAGCACAATGCGGCAAATCCATGACAGAACGGTGGCCGCGCGTCGGTCAGTACTTCGCATAATTTGTATTATGTAAAGCATGCGAACCCGGATGGCAGCGGGTCATGCCGTCGCCTTGTCTTTCTTCTTCCTTCGTGTTGCACGCCAGCCGTCGCCGACCAGCGCTTGTCCGACCGTCTCGGCTGGCAAGCGAAGTTTGCGGCCCCTTGTCCACGCCTTGCTGCGGCAGGAACATGGGGCCGCATTGCTGCTGTTGCCCGCGGCAAGAGCTACACGGTCACCGTATCCGCCACTTCGCTGAACTCCTTGATCTGGTCGAAGTTCATGTAGCGATAGACATCAGCCGCCTTGGCGTTTACCGACTGTACCTGTGCCAGGTACTCGGCCGGCGTCGGAATCCTGCCCATCAAGGCGCACACGGCGGCGAGTTCTGCTGAGCCGAGATAGACGCGCGTGTCGATACCGAGACGGTTCGGGAAATTGCGCGTCGAGGTCGACATTGCCGTACTGCCCTTGCGGATCTGCGCCTGGTTGCCCATGCACAGTGAACAGCCCGGCATTTCCATGCGCGCGCCCGACTTGCCGAGCACGGCGTAGTAACCTTCCTCGTTGAGGATCATCGCATCCATCTTGGTCGGCGGCGCGATCCACAACCGTGTCGGGATGTCCGTCTTGCTTTCGAGAACCTTTCCTGCGGCGCGAAAATGACCGATGTTGGTCATGCACGAACCAATGAAAACCTCGTCGATCTTGTCGCCGGCGACCGTCGACAGCAGCTTCACGTCGTCCGGATCATTCGGGCAGGCAACCAGTGGTTCGGTGACATCCGCCAGGTCGATCTCGATTACCGCGGCATAGTCGGCGTCGGCGTCGGCGGTCAGCAGTTCCGGCTTGGCGATCCATGCTTGCATCGCCTTGATTCGCCGGCGGAGCGTGCGCTCGTCCTGGTAACCGTTGGCGATCATCCACTTCATCAGCGTGATGTTCGAGCGCATGTACTCGATGATCGGCTCCTTGTTCAGCGCGACGGCGCAGGCCGCGGCCGAGCGCTCGGCAGCGGCGTCCGAGAGTTCGAATGCCTGCTCCACCTTGAGGTCCGGCAGACCCTCGATCTCCAGGATGCGACCGGAGAAGATGTTCTTCTTGCCCTTCTTCTCGACGGTCAGCAGGCCGGCCTGAATGGCATAGTAGGGAATTGCATTGACCAGATCGCGCAAGGTGACGCCCCGTTTGCCGGCGTCGGCCAGCGAGCCCTTGAAGCGGACGAGAACGGACTCCGGCATATCCAGCGGCATGACGCCCGTCGCAGCGGCAAAGGCGACGAGACCCGAGCCCGCCGGGAACGAGATGCCAATCGGGAAGCGCGTGTGCGAGTCGCCGCCCGTACCGACGGTGTCCGGCAGCAGCAGCCGGTTGAGCCAGGAGTGGATGACGCCGTCGCCGGGCCGCAGCGCGACGCCACCGCGCGTGCTGATGAAGCCAGGCAGTTCCCGATGCATGCGCACGTCCACGAGTTTCGGATAGGCCGCCGTGTGGCAGAACGACTGCATCACCATGTCGGCGGAAAAACCGAGGCAGGCCAGATCCTTCAATTCGTCGCGCGTCATCGGGCCCGTGGTATCCTGCGAGCCGACGGTCGTCATGCGGGGTTCGCAATACGTTCCCGGCAGGACGCCCTTCCCTTCTGGCAAACCGCAGGCGCGTCCGACCATCTTCTGCGCCAGCGAGTAGCCCTCGCCCGAATCGGCCGGGTTCTGCGGCAGCTTGAAAAGCGTCGACGGCGGTAGACCGAGGGCTTCGCGCGCCTTGGTCGTGAGTCCGCGACCGATAATCAGCGGAATGCGGCCGCCGGCGCGGACTTCGTCGAGGATGACCGGCGTCTTGAGCTGTGATTCGGCGATCACGCTGCCGTTCTTGAGAGCGGTCACCCTGGACGTTGCAGAATCAATCTGCAGTTCGATTTCGTCACCCATGTCCATCTGGCCGACATCGATCTCGACGGGCAGTGCCCCGGCATCTTCCATCGTATTGAAGAAGATCGGCGCGATCTTTGAGCCGAGGCAGACGCCGCCGAAGCGCTTGTTCGGCACAAACGGAATGTCTTCGCCGGTGAACCAGAGGACCGAATTGGTCGCCGACTTGCGCGAGGAACCAGTCCCCACCACATCGCCGACATAGGCGATCAGGTTGCCCTTCTGGCCGAGCGCTGCGAGCTGCTTAATCGGGCCGCGCTCGCCGGGCTTGTCCGCCTCGATACCGGGCCGCGGGTTCTTGAGCATCGCCAGTGCGTGCAGCGGGATATCCGGTCGGGACCAGGCATCTGGCGCCGGGGAAAGGTCATCTGTATTGGTTTCGCCGGTAACCTTGAACACGGTCAGCTTCTGCGCTGCCGGTATCGGCGGACGTGAGGTAAACCACTCACCGTCAGCCCAACTCTGCAACACCGCCTTGGCGTTGGCGTTACCCTGGTCGGCGAGTTGTTTGACGTCATGGAAGTAGTCGAAAACGAGAAGCGTCTTCTTCAAGCCTTCGGCGGCAATCGCGCCGTCCGGGCCGCTCAGCAGGTCGATCAGGGGCTTGACGTTATAGCCGCCGAGCATCGTGCCAAGCAACTCGGTCGCCTTCGCCTGTGAGATCAGCGGGCATTCCTCGTCTCCCTTGGCAACCCGGGCGAGGAACTCCGCTTTGACTTTGGCCGCATCATCAACCCCTGCCGGAACACGATAGGTGATTAGCTCGACCAGATTCTTCTCTTCACCCGGTGGCGGGTTCTTCAACAGCCCGACAAGGTCCTCGGTCTGCTTGGCAGTCAGCGGCAGCGGTGGGATGCCAAGCGCAGCGCGCTCGGCAACATGGGCACGATAGGATTCCAGCACGGCGACGTCCTTTCTCAAAGGTTTTAAGGCGGGGAAAACACGGCAATTGTACTGCAAGAGCATGCAGGCGGCGGCTGGCACTCGCCGCGAGATCGGCGTTCGCACGAAGCGCGCAGCGCAGATCGCCAACCTCCGATTTTTCTCCGTCAAGCACTTCAGCAGTACGTAGGGCTTTCGGACGAACTTTGGCCGAGGATGCCGTCAAGACCGCTCTGCGCCTCCCCGGTGCCGCGCGCATCAGTTTTCCCCGTGCGCGACGGGGATTCCGTGCTTGACCAGAACCTCGCTCACACGCTCAACCTGTTGCAGACTGCGGGTGGCGAGAAACAGATCACGGGCGGCCGGGAAATTGCGCTGCAAGGCGCGCAGCCAGAGCTTCAGTCGGCCTGGCGCGCGAGCCGCGGACACCTTGGCGAGCGTCTGCCACCAGTAGAGCCCGAGAAGAGGCTGCAGACGGCGCCAGTCGGCTGACCGGTCGGCGCCCGGGTCGGCACCAGCCGTCAGCGCGCGGATACGCTCGACGAGGAAAGGATCGGCCACTGCGCCGCGCCCAAGCATGATGTCGGAGGCACCGCTCTGCGCACGGCAGCACGCGTGATCCCGGGCCGTCCATACTTCGCCATTGGCCACAACCGGGATACGCACGACATCCCGGATGCGCGCAACCCACTCCCAGTGCGCCGGTGGCCGATAGCCTTCGCGCCTGGTGCGTGCGTGCACGACCAGAGAGACCACCCCCCCGGCCTCGAGCGCCCGCGCGCAGTCGAGCGCTTGCCCCGTATCGCTTACACCGAGCCGCATCTTGGCGGTCAAGGGAACGTCGTGCGGGATGACGCGCCGCACCGCCGCCGCAATGTGCAGCAAGCGTTCAGGGGCGGCGAGCAGCATCGCACCGCCACCGTGGCGATTGACCCTGGGTGCGGGACAACCAAAGTTGAGGTCGATTCCGGCGGGCTGCAGCCCGACGAGTTGCGCCGCGTTTTCGGCCAGGCACTGCGGGTCGCTGCCGAGGAGTTGCACGGCGACGGGTGTGCCGGAAGGCGTTCGGCTGCCACGCGCAAGTTCAGGGCACGCGCGCAGGAAGGCGCGCACGGGCAGGAGGCTGCCGGAAACCCGGACAAATTCGGTCACGGCAAGATCGTAAGCGCCGGCGCGTGTGAGCACGTCGCGCAGCACTTCGTCTACCAGACCTTCCATCGGTGCGAGCAGCAGTCGTCCCATCACTTTTCCGAAAGCGCGCCTCGCGTCGTTCGGCAATCAGCTCCGATTGCATCGTCTGGCGACGACATTCGGGTTGCGCCGGAGGCGCACCACTCTCTTCATACGGCAATCGCCGGATGGCGGCCGGTATTTCCCGGACCTGCTCCGACGCTTCGCCCGACCTACAATTTGATTGCCTCGACAGCGATGGAAAGGGTGATCTCGTCGCTGACGTGTGGCGTGAGCTTGCTCGCTTTGAAGTCGGACCGTTTGATGCGGGCCACGGCATTGGCGCCGATGGCGTCCTTCTTCAGGATTGGATGCGGCATGGTGTGAAACGACGTCACGGTCAGCGAGACCGGTTTGGTAATTCCCTTGATCGTCAACAGTCCATCTACGACGACCGGCGTGTCGCCTTCGAACCTGACGGCAGTCGACTTGTAGGTGATTGTCGGGTAGCGTGCTGTGTCGAAGAACTCTTCCCCCTGCAGATGTTCGTTGAACATCGTGTAACCGGAATCGACAGAGCGAGCGTCGATGGTGATGTCGACCGAACCCGTCTTTGCCGCACGATCGAAAACGATCGTCCCGGACGTCTTGTTGAAGCGATGGATCTGCGTCGACAAGCCGAAATGGCTGTACTCGAAGCGAGGGTAGGTATGGCTTGGTTCAACGGCGTACGTCTCCGGCGCAGCAGGAACCGGACCTGCGCACAGCAGAGCGAGGGGAATGGCGGCAAGCGAACTTCTCATGGGCGGTCCTTCACGGGTTTGGTTACTTGCTTGCCGCTGCCGGGGCGGCGGCCATGCGGAACTTGATCTGGACTTCATTGGCGACGACGCCGACATCCGACCAGGCACCCTCGCCGATCAGAAAGTCGAGGCGCTTCAGGGTGAACGCGCCCTCGAAAACACCGTTGCCGTCCTCCTCGCGAAAGGTCAATGGCGTGCTCACGTCCTGCGTCTTGCCCTTGATGGTCAGCTTTCCGGTCAACGCGAAGCGCTCGCCACCCAGCGGGCGAATCGTCGACGAGACGAAGGTTGCGCTTGGAAACGTTCTTACGTTGAACCAGGCGCTGCCGATAACTTCGCCATCTGCCTCTGTCGATCCCGCGTCGACGCTGGCCAGGTCGATCGTCATCCGGGCACGCGCCGCAGCCGGCCTGGCCGGATCAAAAGCCAGTGCCGCGGAGAAGGTCCTGAATCTGCCTTCCACCGGCACGCCCATTTGTCTCGACACAAAGCTGAGCGAACTCTTCTCGGCGATGAACCGGGTGAACTCTGCCGCTTCGCTGACCGTGCAGCCAAGAATGGCAAGAATGACCGGAGCGAGGCGGAAGCATGGTGGCATGGTAGGCTCTCCAGGCGAGAAGTCAGCGCTTGGCGACGCGAACGGAAAGCATACGCTGAAACACGTCGTCGCGGTCAAGCAGCCGGTGTTTCACCACGGCGGCAACATGTACGACCACCGAGGCGGCAAGACACAGATTCAGACTGAAGTGCACCGTCTGCAACAGATCACCCAGTTCCTTGTTCTTCTGCACCACATCGGGCAGCGGCATGACGCCGAAATAGACGGTCTGAAAACCCTTCGCCGAACTCATCAGCCAACCGGACAGCGGGACGGCGATCATGAAGACATAAAGCATGAGATGGAGAACACGCGCGGACGCTGCCTGCCAGCCTGACATGCTCGCCGGCAAGGCCGGCGGTCGATGCGCGAGCAGCCAGGCGAAACGAGCGAGCACGAGAAAGAAGGCGCTTACCCCGGCCCACTTGTGCCATGCATAAAGTCTGAGCTTTTGCGGCGAAAGCGGCAGGTCATGCATGTAGGTGCCCAGGCAGAACAGGGCGACAAGGAGGGCTGCCATCAGCCAGTGCAGCACGATGGCCGTGCGCGTATAGTGCGCGCCGGGCATTAACGCCGGCTCGTCAGGTGAGGCCATCGAAGATCTGCACGCTCACCGTTTCTCCGGCCTCAACCCCTGCACGTTCGCGTTCGAGAACGATGAAACAGTTGGCGTCCGACATCGAGCGCAGGATTCCAGAGCCCTGCGCGCCGGTTGGTCTGACCGACCACTGGCCGTCATCCACGGTGACGACACCGCGCTGAAACTCGGTACGTCCGGGGGATTTGCTGATGGCTGTTGCGCACACCGCGGGCAGGAGCGGTGCCACTGGCAGCGGCTTCACCCCCATCAACTGATAAAGCGCATCACGCACGAGCTGATAGAAAGTGACCATCACAGCAACCGGGTTACCCGGCAGGCCAAACAGCCAAGTGCTGCTTCGACCGCTGCTCTCGCCGCTTGTTCGCCGTTCGCCCAATCGACCGAAGGCCATCGGCTTGCCGGGCTTCATGGCAATCTTCCAGAACAGCACTTCGCCGAGTTCGGCCATCAGGGGTTTGACGAAATCGGCCTCGCCGACCGAAACACCTCCGCTGCTGATCACCACATCAGCCGCCAGCGCCGCCTGCCGCAAAGTTGCTTCCAGATCTGCCGGCTGGTCACCAACGACGCCCAGATCGAGTGCCTCGCAGCCGAGTCGATCCAGCATGCCGAGAATGGTGTAGCGGTTGCTGTCGTAGACCTCGCCGGCGCGAAGCGGCCTGCCGACCGAGCACAGCTCGTCACCGGTGGAGAAGCAGGCGACACGCAATCGGCGGTAGACCCTGATCTCGGCTCGACCGAGGGACGCGAGCAAACCAAGATCGGCCGGTCGGATCAGTCGTCCGGCAGCCAGCACCGGGCGCCCCGCCGCCAGGTCTTCACCGGCGCGCCGTATGTTCTGGCCGACTTGTGTGCCCGCTGGAATGACGACATAGTCGCCTTCAGCGCGGGCAAGCTCCTGCATGACCACGGTGTCGGTACCCGCCGGGAGCGGTGCACCGGTCATGATGCGCACGCACTCGCCGCGCCCGAGGCGGCCAGTGAAGGGCTTGCCGGCCAACGCCACGCCGGCAACGCGCAGGCGCGTCTCCGCACAGCCGTCCAGTCCGCCGGCGCGCAGCGCGTAACCATCCATGGCCGAGTTGTCGAAGGCCGGTACGTTTGTCGGGGCGATCACGTCCTCGGCCAGAACACGGCCGAGCGCGCCGCGTAGCGCCTCGTATTCAACCGTGCAGACCGGCTTCACCTGACTGCGAATGAAGGCACGTGCCTGCTCGACCGAGAGCGCTTCCGGGTCGAAGTCAGTCCGGCTGCTGAAATCAATGCTGAGGCGCATGGGCTGATGGGTGTGCGGGCGGTTTGGCGGAGGACAGACGGCGCGACTGGACAAGCGCTTAGCCGCCGGTCATCGACATGAAACGCACGGGTTGTGGAGCATCCGTCTGCTGGCCGAAATCGTGCCCCCTTGCCTTGAAGCCCAGGGTGCGTGCAATGGCCGCGCGCAGCGGTTCGTCATCAGTCGGGGTGGCGCGCAGGAGCGGCAGCAGATGAACGGCACCGTCACTGCCCAGGCAGGGGAAAAGCTCGCCGCGTGCGGTGACCCGGACGCGGTTGCAGCTGTCGCAGAAGTTGTGGCTGTACGGTGCGATGAATCCCACCCGTGTCGCGCAGCCCGGAATTCGCCAGTAACGCGCCGGACCACCAGTCGTTTCCGTCGAGGGGACGAGCGCGAACTCTGCCTGAAGCAAGGCCAGCGCTTCGTCACTGCTGAAAAAGTCTGCGCGACGCGCGTGGCCGATCTCCCCGAGCGGCATCTCCTCGATGAATGCGATGTCGATCTCCTGGTCAATGGCAAACCGCACGAGGTCCAGGATTTCGTCGTCGTTAACGCCGCGCAGCAGCACGGCGTTGATCTTCAAGCGCTCGAAACCCGCTGCGCGAGCTGCGGCGAGGCCGGCCAGAACCCTGTGCAAATCGCCGACACGCGTGATTTGTCGGAAGCGATCCGCCTGCAGGGTATCCAGGCTGATGTTGATCCGCCTTACGCCAGCCGCCCGCACGGTCGAAGCGAAGCGTGCGAGTTGCGAACCGTTGGTCGTCAGGACCAACTCGCGCAGTCCCGGCAGAGCCGCAATGCGCTCGAGCAGCCAGGCCGCATTTCGCCGGATGAGCGGCTCGCCGCCAGTGACCCGCACCTTGCTTACTCCCAGACCGACAAAGACGGCGGCAATGCGCAGGCACTCTTCCAGCGTCAGCACCTGAGCGCGCGGCAGAAACTCCATCTGTTCGGCCATACAGTAACCACAGCGAAAGTCACAACGGTCGGTGATCGACAAGCGGAGATAGCTTACCTGCCGCCCATGCTTGTCGACCAGCGCGCGGGCGGCCGGCCGCGGCGCGAGTGTCGGCGGCTGCACAGTGGCAAGCGGAGAATCAGGTGCGTTCTCCGATCCGAGCGGGGCGTTGCGCATCGGCGAGAGTGTCTGGGAGGAGCGAGCTGTAGGGCGCTTACAAATTGTCTGGCTGGCGATTATAGCCGACTTCACCGTGCACCAAGTCGCTCGCTGCCTCGCAGGCGTCGGCCGGAAGCGAATGCCGATCGTTTCGGCGATCCGCCGCACCGACCGCCGTGTCAACGAGCGTTCTGCAACGCGGCGATGCGTTCTTCAATCGGCGGATGGCTCGAGAACAGTGCCATCCAGCCAGCACGCCCGGCGACGCCAGCAGTCGCCACGTTTTGCGGCAAATCCCCAGCTTCGACTCTGCCCAGGCGCTGCAAGGCAGCGACCATCGGCTGTGGCGTACCCATCAACTGGGCAGCGCCGGCGTCGGCACGGAACTCGCGCATTCTGGAGAAATACATGACGATGACGCTGGCCAGGATGCCGAAGACGATGTCGCAGATGACGACCGTGATGGTATACCCGAGGCCCGGACCGGCAGACTCGTCGCTGCCGCGGCGCAGTGCAGAATCGACAATCCAGCCGACAACCCGCGCCAAGAAGATGACGAAGGTATTGACGACGCCTTGGATGAGCGTCAGCGTCACCATGTCTCCGTTCGCGATGTGCGCCACTTCATGGGCGATGACCGCTTCTGCTTCCGAGCGCGTCATGCTTTGCAGCAACCCGGTAGACACGGCGACCAGCGCGCTGTTGCGGCTTGCGCCGGTGGCGAAAGCGTTCGGCTCGCCCTCATAGATGGCAACTTCCGGCATCGGCAAGCCTGCTTTTTCGGAAAAGCGCCGGACTGTCTCGACCAGCCAGAACTCGGTCGAGTTCGCCGGCGATTCGATTACTTGAGCGCCGGTACTCCATTTGGCGATGGTCTTCGACATCCAGAGTGACAGGAAGGAACCGCCAAAGCCCATGATCAGGGCAAAGAACAGCAGCTTGCCTAAATCAAGGCCGGCTCCGGCAAGAAATTTGTGAGCGCCGGTAAGCGTGCTGACGACGCCGAGTACGAGCATGATCGCCAAATTCGTGGCAATAAGCAAAAAAGCGCGTTTCATCGTTGGTCCTCCATTAGGATGGGCTTGGTTCGTCAGGCGTTGCCGCTTGGCGAGGGCCAACCGGGCAGATTGGCTGTCAGGTAACCGCCATCGTGACGGTATTGTCGTTGGCGAGCCAGCCGGCGCGCAAGCGTCCGCCCGGCACGGTCGGCTGCCCGGTCTACGGCAACATGGAGGTCGGCCTGCGTATCTTCAATCACCATGTCGAGCCCATCGTTGCCGGTGACGCGAATTCGGCAGCGTTTGTCGTTGCCGCCCCGCGGTCCGTTGATATCGGAGAGTACGACGGTAACGCCGGCGAGAGCATAGCCGGCCCAGTCAAGAGCAAAACGCAGCCGTCTGTCGACGTATTCGCGCAGTTCGGCGGTAAGATCGAGACCTCTGGCTTGGATGACGATCTGCATGAAAGGATTCCTCCCAAGGTGAACAGGTGCGAGACGGAGCTAGTCTAGGCTAACGATAAACATCCGACAAATCGAATATTGTGAACTCATGGTTCCGTTTTTTTTGAGTAAAGCAAGCATGCCACAGCTCAACTACAAGCATCTGCGCTACTTCTGGATGGTCGCCAGGTCAGGGACCATCGCACGAGCCTGCAAGCAACTGCACCTGACGCCGCAGGCGATCAGCGGTCAGTTGCGCGAACTCGAAGAGGCGCTGGGCGTGGAACTGTTTCATCGCGTTGGGCGCGGGCTCGAAGTCACCGATGCCGGCCGCCGCATTCTGAGTTACGCCGACGAGATCTTTGCCCTTGGGCAAGAGTTGCTCGACATCGCGCGCGACCAGACGACAAGACGAAGCCTACCGTTTGCCGTCGGCATCTCCGATTCGGTTGCCAAACTAGTCGCTCATCGCCTG
>WBZP01003781.1_pt1 | contig 16175 bp, 18 predicted proteins | sample 5204301 | NCBI WGS metagenome assembly WBZP01 (sample SAMN12412401, study PRJNA552823) | activated sludge metagenome | isolation source: activated sludge from nitrification reactor of wastewater treatment plant... | place: USA: Pennsylvania | collected 2017
GCGCGTCACCGGTCTTGGCCGCCAGCGCCACGTACACGTCGTGCGCGAGCTTCTCCTCCTCGGCCATCGCCTGCAGCTCGGTCTTCTGGGACGCCGTGAGCGAACCCGACGCGGGCAGGTGCGCACCGGAATCCATGCGACCCGGCTCACCCTGCCCCCTGCCGTTCTGGCCCATCCCGTTCTGGCCCATCCCGTTCTGGCCCATCCCGTTCTGGCCCATCCCCTTCCGGTCCATCCGGCCCTGCCCCATGCCGTTCTGGCCCATCCGGCCCTGGCCCTGGCCCGCGCCCGCGCACGTTCCCCCGGCCGGGCACGTGGTCGACCGGGCGCCGGTCGCCACCCCCGACGAGGTCGAGGCGGCGGCGACCCCGACGGCCAGCGTCCCGGCGGCCATCGCTCCGGCGGCCAGGGCCCCGACGGCGAACGCGGTGTGGCGACGCATGATGATCTCCTCAGCTCCGGCACCCGTCAGGTGCTCCGTTGTCCTGATCCCAGGGTCGGAGCCCGGTGTGGACCACCCGCGCAGTCGGTGTGGAGACGGTGTGGAGGCGAGGGGACGAGCCGGACACGACGGGACCTGCCCGCCCCGGGTGGGGCGACAATGGCGCCATGGGCACCGTTCTCGTCGTGGAGGACGAGCGCGATCTGCGCGACCTCCTGCGGCGTTACCTTGAGCGTGCAGGCCACGCCGTGCTCACCACCGGCCTGGGCAGCGAGGCCCTGGAACTCGCCGCGGGTGGCGCCGCCGATCTGGTCGTGCTCGATCTCGGCCTGCCCGATCTCGATGGGTGGGACGTGCTGCGTACGCTGCACGACCGCGGGAACCCGCCCGTGCTCGTGCTCACCGCCCGCCGGGAGCTCGAGGACCGGATCCGCGGCCTGCGACTGGGCGCCGACGACTACGTCACCAAACCGTTCAGCCCCACCGAGGTGGTACTGCGCGTCGCGGCGATCCTGAACCGGACGGCGGGCGGCGGCGAGGCCGACCGCGACTCCTTCGGCGAGGGCCGGGTCGTGATCGACCACACCCGCCGGATCGTCCTGCTGCACGCCCCGGACGCCGCGGCGGAGGGCGCCGGCACCGCCCAGGAGGTCGAACTCACCGCGACCGAGTGGGGGGTGCTGACCACCCTGGCATCCGTTCCGGGGCGGCCGTTCTCCCGCTACGAGCTGGTGAACCGGGTGCGCGGGTACGAGTTCGCCGGCTACGAGCGCAGCATCGACTCGCACGTCAAGAACCTGCGGCACAAGCTCGGCCCGCACTCCGGTGCGGTGGAGACCGTCGTGGGCGTCGGGTACCGGTTCGGGCTGCGCCGTGACGACTGACCCCGGCGACGGCCCCCCGAGCCCGATGACACCGCAGCTGGGCACACCACAGCTGGGAGTGCTGGGGCGGCGGCTGCTGCTCGCCTTCACCCTGGTCGCCGCCCTGGCGGTCACCCTGGTCACCGTCGCCGCCCTGGTGGGCAGCCAGCGCGGCCTGGCCCGCCAGTCGCAGGAGGAGCAACGGCAACGGGTCACCGCCCTCGCCCAGCTCGCCGGGGAGGCGTACGAGCGGGCCGGCGGCTGGGCGGGCGCCGACCTGGGCGAGGTGCGCTCGGCCGTGATGGGTACGGGCGCCTCGGCGGTGCTCCTCGACGCCTCCGGCACCGAGCTGATCCGGTTCGGCGGCCGCGGCCGGATGATGGGGGCCGAGCGGCTCCCGACCACCACCGTGTCCGCACCCGTCGAGGTCGGGGGCGTGCGGGTCGGGACGCTCGGGGCGACGCTGCCCGTCGCGGGCACCACCGGTCGCGACCTCGCCTGGTCGTGGGTGCTCGGGGCGGCGGTCGTGGCCGTGGCCCTGGCCGCCGCGGTGGGGGTGGCCGCCGCCCGGCGGCTCACCCGCCCGCTCACCTCCCTGATCACCGCGACCCGGGCCTACGGCGCCGGCGAACGTGCCGCCCGGCCCGCCGAGCGGGGGCCGGGTGAGCTGGGCGAGCTGGCCGACGCCTTCGGCGAAGCCGCGGACGCCGTCACCTCCGCCGAGCTGGCACGGCGCCGGATGGCCACGGACGTCGCGCACGAACTGCGCACACCCCTGGCCGCCCTGCAGGCGGGGTTGGAGGAGCTGCGCGACGGGCTGATCGAGGCCGACCCCACCTCGCTGGGCCGGCTGCACGACCAGTCGCTGCGGCTCGGCCGGGTGGTCGAGGACCTGGCCGAGGTCGCCGCGGCCGAGGCGGCCACCCACCACCTCGACCTGCACCTGCTCGACCTGGGGAGCGCCGTCCGGCAGGCGGCCGGTGAGCGGGCTGCCCAGCTGCGCGCCGCTGAGCTGACCCTCACCGTCGAGGCACCGGACGGCGTGTGGGTGCGCGGGGACGCCGACCGGGTGCACCAGGTGGTCGGCAACCTGCTGGCCAACTGCGCCCACCACTGCCGCCCCGGGGATGCCGTGCACGTCGCGGTGGGGCGAGCCGGCGGCGACGCCGTGCTCACCGTGGCCGACACCGGGCCCGGCATCGCGGCGGAGGACCTGCCGCACGTGCTGACCCGGTTCTGGCGCTCCGACCGGGCCCGCGCCACCACCCAGGGCAGCGGCCTCGGGCTGGCCATCGCCGCCGAGCTCACGCGGGCGCACGGTGGTCGGCTGACCGTCGCCTCGCCCGGGGGTCGCGGCACCACGGTCACGGTCCACCTGCCGGCTGCACCGGCCCCGCCGGCGGAGCCCTAGGCTGCGGCCCATGCAGATCGGCGATCTCCGCGTCTTCACCGAGCCCCAGCAGGGCGCCTCCTACGACACCCAGCTCGCCGTCGCTCGGCGGGCCGAGCAGCTCGGGTTCGGGGCGTTCTTCCGCAGCGACCACTATCTCGTGATGGGTGACCGCTCCGGCCTGCCGGGCCCCACCGACGCCTGGATCACCCTCGCCGGGCTCGCCCGGGAGACCACCACCATCCGGCTCGGCACGCTGGTCTCACCGGTCACCTTCCGGATGCCCGGGCCGCTCGCGATCAGCGTCGCCCAGGTCGACCAGATGTCCGGCGGGCGGGTCGAGCTGGGCCTGGGCGCGGGCTGGTTCGAGGCCGAGCACACCGCCTACGGCATCCCGTTCGGCACGATGGCCACCCGCTTCGACGACCTCACCGACCAGCTCGCCATCGTGCACGGTCTCTGGACCACTCCGATCGGAGAACGCTTCTCCTACAACGGGTCCCGCTGGCAGGTCACCGACTCCCCGGCACTGCCGAAGCCGGTCCGGGCGGGCGGCCCGCCGATCGTGATGGGCGGCACCGGGGCGAAGCGGACGCCGGCCCTCGCCGCCCGCTACGCGGCCGAGTTCAACCTGCCGTTCGGCTCACTGGAGACCTTCACCGAGCGCCGCGCGACCGTGAGCGCGGCGTGCGAGGCGATCGGGCGGGAGGCGTCGTCCATGGTCTTCTCGGCGGCGCTGACGGTGTGCTGCGGGGCCGACCAGGCCGAGATCGCCCGGCGCGCCGCGGCGATCGGCCGCGACCTCGACGAGGTGCGGGCCAACGGCGCCGCGGGCACCCCCGCCGAGGTCGCCGCCACCCTGCGCGCGTGGCGCGACGCCGGGGCGCAGCGGATCTACCTGCAGGTGCTCGACCTGGCCGACCTCGACCACCTCGACCTGATCGCCACCGAGGTCGCCCCCCTGCTCTGACCTCGAGGGGTCAGGGGCGGGTCAGCACGATCTTGCCGAACACCTCGCCCTGCTCGAGCTGCGCCAGGGCGTCGCGGGCCGCCTCGAGCGGCAGCACGGTGTCGATCGCCGGCCGCACGCCGGTGGTCCGGCAGAACTGGATCAGCCGCTCCAGCTCCTCCTTGGTGCCCATCGTCGAACCGATCACCTTGAGCTGCAGGAAGAAGATCCGGTTCAGCTCAGTGGCCTTCGGGTTCGGCCCGGACGTCGCACCGGAGATGACGATGGCCCCGCCCTGCTTGAGCGAACGCACCGAGTGGGTCCAGGTGGCGGCACCGACCGTCTCCATCACCGCATCGACCCGCTCGGGCAGCCGCGCCCCGGACTCGAACGCCTGCGCCGCACCGAGTTCCACCGCCCTGGCCCGCTTGGCCTCGTCGCGGCTGGTCACCCAGACCCGGTACCCGGCCGCGGCGCCGAGCGCGATCAGCGCGGTCGACACGCCGCCCCCGGCCCCCTGCACCAGCACGGTCGCCCCCGGGGTGAGCCCCGACTGGGTGAACAGCATCCGATAGGCGGTCAGCCAGGCGGTCGGCAGGCACGCCGCCTGCTCGAACGACAACTCGGCGGGCTTGGGCACCAGGTTGCGCCGGGGCACCACCACCTCGTCCGCGAGAGAGCCCTGGAACCGTTCGGAGAGAAGGGATCTGCGCGGATCCATGGTCTCGTCACCGCGGTAGTCCGGGTCACCGATCACGGCGTGGACGACGACCTCGTTGCCGTCCTCGTCGACACCCGCGGCGTCACAGCCGAGGATCATCGGCAGCGCGTCGGCCGACAGCCCGACCCCGCGCAGGCTCCACAGGTCGTGGTGGTTCAGACTCGCGGCGCGCACTCGCACCCGCGCCCACCCCTCGGGCACCTGGGGGGCCGGGCGCTCCCCCACCTCGAGGGCGGAGAGCGGGTCGTCGGGGCTGATCCGGGCGGCGTACGCGGCGAGCATCCGGTCACGCTATCGAGTGCGGCCGCGCGGCGGGAGGGCCCACCATGTGATCCGAGGAGGCGCGTCGTCGATGCGGTGGCAGCTGGTGCGGGTGACGGGTCGGTCGATGCTGCCCACGCTGCACGACGGCGACGTCCTGCTCGTCCGCCGGCGGCGCCCGGCCGCCGACCCGGGCCCGCTCGGGCGACTGGTCGTCGTCCGGCTGCCGGGCGACCGCCCGCTCGCGGTGAAGCGGCTGACCGGGCGCGGGCCGGACGGCGGGTGGTGGGTCGAGCGCGACAGCCGGGTCGAGGGCGTCGACTCCTGGACCGTCGGCGAACTGCCGGACGACGCGCTGCACGCCGTGGTGCTGGCCAGGGTCTGGCCGCGACCGCACCGGTTGCCGGACCGCCCGCGCTGACCCGACCTTCCCGGACGGCCACATCAGCGGACCGGACGGATCAGCGCGTGCGCTCCAGCAACTCGGCACAGAGCTGATCGACCAGCGCCGGGTCGCGCCCCTCGGTGAGGTCGTCGAACCCCTTCTTCTCACCCTTGGACTGGTTGCCGGCCCGCCAGGCCACGCAGCGTCCGCGCATCGAGTCGGGCAGCGCGGCCTCCACCGGCTGCACCGGGATCGCGGTGACCGGCGCCCAGACCTCCCCGGGCGTGCCTCCCGAACCGCCGGCTCCCGAACCGCCCGACCCCGAACCGCCGGACCCCGAACCGCCCAGCGGGGTGTCCGCGGACCCCGACGCCGGATCGGCCCCGGGCACGCCCTCCGGAGCAGGCCCCTGCGGTGTCGCGCCATGGGTGGTCGGGTCGGACGTGGCGGACGGGGACCGGGAGCCCGGCCCGTCGTCACCGGGCGAGGGGGAGGTCGAGGTCGGGCCGCCACCCAGGGAATGGCCGCCCGACCCGTACGGCGAGGCGAGCTGCGGCCCGGGGGACGCCGCCGGGTCCCCGGTCACCCCGGCCGCCTCCGCGCCCGCGGGCGCGCCGGCCGGGATCACGGTGGTGACGGGGCGCGCCCGGACCATCGTCGACCTCCCGGCCGTGCCGGAGCGGGCCTGGTTGGCGCCGGACTGCGACGACGACGCCGCCGTCCCCCCCTGCGGCCCCCAACCGGTCGGCACGGCCGCGGTGTCCGGGCGCCCGACCGACGGGATGGTCGCGGTGAGCGAGAGCGTGATGGTGTAGACCATGGCCGCGACCGCCGCCGAGGTGGCGATGGTGAGCACCGGGCCCACCACGGAGACCGGCGGGCGGGGGGCCGCCCGGCGGGCCGCCGGACGCCGTCCGGTCAGCGTGACGACGTGCCCCGACCCGGCGCGCCGGCGGGCGGCGGGCCGGTCCGTCGCGATCTGGGTCGCGGGGACGGCGCAGCGGATGGCCTGGCCCCGGCGGAACGCCGCGAGCGCGGCCCGTTCCCCGCGCAGCTCGAGCTCTGTGGCCGGGGCGGCGGCGTCGTCCAGGAGGTCGACCAGTTCGTCCAGACCGAGGCCGTAGGCCCGGGGTCCGTCGAGCAACCGCAGGGGTGAGCGGGCGCCGTCGACGTCCGCGGCCCAGTGCGGCCGGCGGGGCTCCGGGAGATGGGGTTCGGGCAGCTGGGGCCCGGGCAGGTACTCGCTCACCAGGACACCTCGTAGGCGTGACGCAGGTCGGCGGCCTGCCACTCGGCGGCCTGCCACTCGCTGTCCGGGCAGGCTGAGGAGGTCATGTCCACCGCGGTGACGCGGGACCGCGCGCCCTGCGCCGGGCGCCGCGCGAGACGTCGGCTCAGCGAACGGAGCCCGCGCAGCACGGCGCGCTGCAGGGCGTTCCCGGAGAGGCCGAGCACCTCGGCGGCCGTCGGCTCGTCGAGCCGCATCACCGCACGCAGCGTGATCGACTCGGCCTCGTCGCGGGGCAGCTCGGCGATGGTCGCCAGGGCCAGCCGGGTGCGCGGCGCGCTCACCGCCGCGCCCGGCTCGGACGGACCGTCACCCGGCCCGGGCCGGGGGCCCGGCGCCTGACGCTCGTGTGCCAGGGCCATCCGGCGGCCGGTCGAGGCCACCCACCCGCGGAACCCCTCGAGGGTGCCCTGGAAGTCCGGGAGCGACTCGGCGATCTCGACCCAGACCTGCGCCGACAGCTCCTCGGCGTCGTCGCCGACGAGCACCTGCAGGTACCGGACGAGGCCGGGCTGCGCGGCCCGGTACAGGGCGAGGAAGGCCCGCTCGTCGCCCTCCCGGGCGCGGCCGAGCACGTCGCTGCGGCCCAGGATCTCCGCCCGTTCCTCGGCCGCCCGTTCCTCGGCCGCCCGGGTCCGGCCCGGGTCGGTGCCGGCTTCGCCGGCGACCGGTTCGACCACCTCGTCGATCACAGGTCCTCCGTCCGTTGCACACCCTCCGATCGGAGGACAGTACACCACTCTGAGTGGTTGATTGATTACGGAAATGACATGACATGCCTAGGTGCACCAGGCCCGCACCCCCGGTAGGTTCGGCTGCGTACCGGGGAGGGTCCCAGCGGCTCTCCCGGGACCGACCCGTGGCGCCGTTCCTGCCGCGGCACCGACTTCCCCAGACCGCCCAGAAAGGGAGTGACCGAGATGCTCACGCGTCTCCTGGCCGCCGTTGTCCGTACCGAGGTGGGCGCTCACTGCGACCTGCCGTGCGGGGTCTACGACCCGGCACAGGCCCGCATCGAGGCCGAGTCGATCAAGGCGACGATCGCCAAGTACAACGCCTCGGACGACGAGGTGTTCAAGGCCCGCGCGCTCGCCGTGAAGGAGGAGCGCAGCGAACTGGTGAAGCATCACCTGTGGGTGCTGTGGACCGACTACTTCAAGGCCCCGCACTTCGAGAAGTACCCGCAGCTGCACCAGCTCTTCAACGAGGCCACCAAGCTCGCCGGGGCCGGGGGCACCAAGGCCTCGGTCGACGAGGCCGTCGCCGACCAGCTGCTCGCCAAGATCGACGAGATCGCGGCGATCTTCTGGGAGACCAAGAAGGCCTGACCCCCGCGCGGCCCGGGCAGGGGCCGGACGACGCGGGCCACCCTCCCGGGAGGGTGGCCCGCGTCGTGGTTCACCGGTGCGCCCTCAGGGCACCGCCTGCCGCGAGCCGGACGGCGCCCCGCTCACGTCGACCCCCGCTGCCGGACGCCGGGCGGCGCTGCCGAGGGCGCACATCACCACACCGACCAGCATCAGGCCCAGCCCGCCGACGACCGCGGCCACCCCGTGCGGTCCCCCGTTCAGGTGCTCCCCGAAGACCAGCCGGCCGCAGAGGAACGCCGCCAGCGGCTCGGCGGCGGCCAGGCCCGGCAGCACCTGGCGCAGCGGGGCCCGCTGATACCCCCGGGAGATCACGAGGTTGCCGAGCAGCGAGGCGATGGCGAAGCCGAAGGCGTTGACCAGGAGGACGGCGTCCCCGAGCAACCCGCGCGGCAGCGGCCACTCGAGGGTTCCGGCGACCGCGCGCAGGAACACCGCGTCGAGCGCGAAGCAGACCCCCGCCGAGGCGCCCAGGGCGAGCGCCGTCGTCCGGCCCTTCGGTCGCACCCGGGCCCGGTAGAGCGCGCCGCCACCCACCGCGGCCACCACCGCCAGGACGAGCAGTGCCCGGCCGACGGACCGGAACTCACCGCTCGCCCCGGGCCGCCCGATGCCGACCAGCAGGGCGATCCCGCCGACGACCACGACGGCGCCGAGCACCTCGGAGGTTCGCGGCCACCGGCGTTCGACCACCGCCTCGAGCAGCAACGAGAAGACCAGGGTGGTGGCGATCACCGACTGCACCAGGATGACCCCGCCCTCGGTGAGGGCCATCGCATGGAAGTAGAGCCCGACCAGGGCGAACACGCCGCCGAACAACCAGCGGGGGCTCGCCAGCAGGCGGACGAAGAGCCGGATCGGCCCGGCCGCCTCGTGGTCGCCGTGCGCGGCCGCCCGCCGTTGCAGGTTGTTCCCCACCGCGAACATCAGGGCCGCCGCCAGCGACTGCATCACCGGCGGACTCCAGATCACGCCACGAGTGTGCCCTACAACTGCACCCGCGCCGGGGCCGGCGGCCGATAGCGTCCCTGCCATGCAGCAACAGAGTCGGCTCACCGGCCACGCGGGCGCCCTGGCCGTGGCCGTCGCCCGGGCCCACGGCGTCCAGGAGATGTTCACCCTCTCCGGCGCGCACGTCTTCCCGCTCTACGACGGTGCGGTCACCGCCCAGCCGCCGATGCCCATCTACGACGTGCGGCACGAGCAGACCGCGGTCTTCGCCGCGGAGGCGACCGCCAGACTGACCCGCCGACCGGGGCTCGCCGTGCTGACGGCGGGCCCGGGGGTGACCAACGGCATCAGCGCGGTCGCCCAGGCGCAGTTCGCGGGCAGCCCGCTGCTGGTCCTCGGAGGCCGGGCGCCCGCCTTCCGCTGGGGCACCGGCAGCCTGCAGGAACTCGACCACCCGCGCCTGCTCGAGGCGGTCACCAAGCGCGCCGCGACCGTGCCGGGAACCGACCAGGTGGCCGCCGCGGTGGACGACGCGCTGACCCTGGCGGTCACCCCGCACCGCGGACCGGTCTTCCTCGATGTCGCGATGGACCACCTCTTCGGCTCCGCCGACGCCACGATCAGCGCGCCCGCGCCCCTCGCGCCGTCCACTCCCGACCCCGAGACGCTGGACGCCGCGGCGCGGCTGATCGGGGCGGCGCGCCGTCCGGTGCTCGTCGTCGGCGGGGACGTCTGGGCGGGCGGGGCCGAGCGCGCGGCGACCGACCTGGCCCACGAGCTCGGGCTGCCCGTGATCACGAACGGGATGGGCCGGGGCGTGCTCGGCCCGCGCGATCCCCGGCTGGTGACCCGCGCCCGCGGCGCGGCGTTCGGGAAGGCCGACCTGGTGGTCGTCGTGGGCACCCCGCTCGACTTCCGGCTCGGCTTCGGCTCCTTCGGCCCGGACGGCGCCACGCCCGTCGTCCACGTCGCCGACCACGAGGAGGTGCTGGCCCGGCACGTGCCCCTCGCCGCGGGAGTGGCCGGGGATCTGACGCTGGCGCTCGACGGGCTGCGCGAGCGGCTGTCGCGCACCGGGGTGGCGGCGGAGGTCGCCGAGTGGGCCACCGGGTTGCGCGAACGCCACGAGGCGGCGGTGGCCGGCGACGCCGAGGTGCTGACCGCGTCGAGCGACCCGATCCACCCGGGGCGGATCTACGGCGAACTGCTGCCGCTGCTCACCGACGACAGCGTGGTCGTCTGCGACGGCGGCGACTTCGTCTCCTTCGCCGGCCGGTTCGTCGAGCCCGCCCGGCCCGGGGGCTGGCTCGACCCGGGCCCGTTCGGGTGCCTCGGCACGGCCATGGGCTACGCGATGGGCGCCCGGCTCGCCCGCCCGGACGACCCGGTCGTCGTGCTGCTCGGGGACGGCGCCGCCGGGTTCTCGCTGATGGACGTCGACAGCCTGGTGCGGCACCGGCTGCCCGCCCTGATCGTGGTCGGGAACAACGGTGCCTGGGGTCTGGAGAAGGGCCCGATGCAGATGCTCTACGGCTACGACGTGGCGGCCGACCTCGCCCCGGGCACCCGGTACGACCAGGTGGTGCGCTCGCTCGGCGGGGACGGCGAGCTGGTCACCGACCCCCGGGAGCTGGGGGCCGCGCTGCGCCGCGGCCTGGCCTCCCCCGTGCCCTACTGCGTCAACGTGCTGACCGACCCGGCCGCCGCCTATCCGCGGACCACGACCGGGATCTGATCCCGATTCGGCTCGGTAGCTCACCCATCACCCAATGTCACAGCATGGGGACGCCGTGTGGTCGAGTTCACGCTCGTCTCGAGTTGCATACATCCGGTGGTTGGGTTGTAGGATGATTCCATGACCGCGACAATCTTCTTCACCGCCTTCGCTCTCCTCTGCGCCCTCGCGCCGGTGCTGGGCACCGACTCCCGGGTTCCCGAGACCATGCGCTTCCGGGGTTCGTTCCTGCTGCGCTGACCCCGTCGCCGACCCTCCCCCGCGCTGACCCTCCCCGTCGCTGACCCTCCCCTGCGCTGAGCCTCCCCCGCGCTGAGCTGGCCCGTGAGCCGGCTCAGCGTCGGGCGAGCCGGCCGAGGAAGCGCTCGGTGTCGACCACGACCCGGCGCACCTCGCCCCGGGCCAGCACGACGGCCGACGACGCCACTCCTGGCTCGACCGCGACCTCGCCGGCGTGGTCGACCCGACCGGGAGTGGCGTCGACCGCCGTCACCCGGAAGACCAGCTCACGCCCCACCTGCGCCAGCAGCTCGGCACTGACCACCACCCGGTCGCCGACCGCGCTGGCCACCAGGTGATCGATCACCACCCGCACCCCCACGCTCGTGCGTGACGCCCCCGCCGAGCCCGCCGGATCGCCCGCACCCAGTCGTGGGGCGGCCGCCGCACAGGTGGCCGCCTCGCACCAGGCGACGAGCCGCGGTGTGGCCAGCACCGCCAGGTCTCCGCTGCCGAGCGCCGCCGCCGTGTCCTCCGGGGTGACCGTGAACGGCATCGACACGACCATCGCCTCGTTCGTGCTCACCGGGGTGAGCCTACGGCGGTCAGGCCATCAGCCCCACCCGGCGCAGCTCGACCTGCAGGTCGTGCGGGCTGGTCGAGGCGGAGATGGCGTCGCTGATCGTCACCACCCCGTCGCGGACCAGTTCGACCAGGTGCTGGTCGAACGTCTGCATACCGTAGAAGCCCCCCTCGCCGACCAGTTGCTCGATCGACTGGGTCTTGTCGTCGTCCATGATCGCTTCGGTGATCCGGCCCGTGTTCACGCAGATCTCCGCCGCGACGCACCGGCCCTTGCCGTCGGCCCGCGGCACGAGCCGCTGGCAGATCACCCCGCGCAGCACCCCGGCCAGGGTCAGGCGCACCTGGCGCTGGTCGTGCGGCGGGAAGAAGTCGATGATGCGGGTGACCGTCTCGCGGGCGTCGGTGGTGTGCAGCGTCGACATCACGAAGTGACCGGTCTCGGCCGCAGCGAGCGCGGCCCGGACCGTCTCCTGGTCGCGCATCTCACCGACCAGGATGACGTCGGGGTCCTGCCGCATGGCCGCGCGCATGGCCGCGCTGAAGTCCTCGGTGTCCACCGCGACCTCGCGCTGGTTGATCATCGCGACCTTGTCCTCGTGCAGCACCTCGATCGGGTCCTCGATGGTGACGACGTGCACCTCGCGATTGCGGTTGATCAGATCCACCATGCTCGCGAGCGTGGTCGTCTTGCCCGACCCGGTCGGCCCGGTGACCAGCACCAGCCCCCGCGGTTCGAGGGCGAGCGACGCGACCGCCTCCGGCATGCCCAGCTTCTCCAACGGGACGGCGCCCATCGCCACCCGCCGGAACACCAGGCCCACCGACCCGCGCTGCATGAACGCGTTCACCCGGAACCGGCCGACCCCGGCGACCGCGTAGGCGAAGTCGGCCTCGTGGGTGCGGGCGAAGTCGTCGCGCAGGTCGGCCCGCAGGATCTCGTCGACCATGGCGGCCGTGTCCTCGGGCGTCAGGATCGGGGCGTCGAGTCGGCGCAACCGCCCGTCGATACGCACCCGCGGCGGTGACCCGACCTTGCAGTGCAGGTCCGAGCCGAACAGCTCGACCAATGCCCGGAGGTAGGGACCGATGCGCTGTGGGGGCACGGCGGCCGCGATCTCGGTCACGGTGTGGCCATCGGCGCGCCGGTGCCCCCGCTTGAGCCGAACCGGTGGCCCCGCTCGCGCCGAACCGGTGGCCCCGACGATGTGCGACGATGGCCGCCGCCAGATGACCGTCCCCGACCCAGGAGGCCCCCGATGAGCCGTCGCGCCCGCAAGCGCAAGGCCCGCAAGAACAGCAGCGCCAACCACGGGCGCCGTCCCAACAGCTGAACCCGACCCCCAGCCGGCTGGGCCGACCCCCACCGGGGAGTCGGCTCCACGTCGAGTCGGCTACACGTCGAGCTGGAGGCGGATCTCGGTGATCCGCACCATGATCTTCGCGCGGAGGTCCTCCGGCGCCTGCTCGCAGCCGCAGCTGCGCCGGACCAGGGCCTTCAGCACGAGGTCGAGATCGACCTCGGTCAGACACGGGGCGCACTCGTCGAGGTGCTGCCGGATGCGGGCGACGTCATGCAGCGTCAGCTCGCCGTCCAGGTACTCGTAGACCCGGGCCAGGACCTCCTGGCACGGGGTCTCGTGCGGGTTGCCGCAGCTCACGACGCCCCTTCCTCCGCGCCGGACGACGTGCCGACCAACCCGCGTTCCCGGGCGTAGTCGGTGAGCAGTTCGCGCAACTGGCGTCGGCCACGGTGCAGGCGCGACATCACGGTGCCGATCGGCGTCCCCATGATCTCGGCGATCTCCTTGTACGCGAAGCCCTCGACGTCGGCCAGGTAGACCGCGATCCGGAACTCCTCCGGGATCTGCTGCAGGGCGTCCTTCACATCCGAGTCGGGCAGCCGGTCGAGCGCCTCCGCCTCCGCCGACCGCAGACCGGACGACGTGTGCGACTCCGCGCGGGCGAGCTGCCAGTCCTCGACCTCCTCGGCGGCCGAGCGCTGCGGCTCACGCTGCCGCTTGCGGTAACTGTTGATGTAGGCGTTCGTCAGGATCCGGTAGAGCCACGCCTTGAGGTTGGTCCCCGGCTGGTACTGGTGGAAGGCCGCGAACGCCTTGGCGAAGGTCTCCTGCACGAGATCGTCGGCGTCGGCGGGGTTGCGGGTCATCCGCAGGGCGGCCGAGTAGAGCTGGTCGAGGTACTGCAGCGCGTCCCGCTCGAACCGCGCCGATCGCTGCTCGCGGGTCTCCCCCACCGGTGCCCGGCCCTCGCCGTCCACGCCGGAGGGCCCGAGGGGTGCCGGATCGGCGCTCGGGCTGTTGGGGGGGTCGAGGTCGCTCATCGTGGCCGAGCCTATCGGGGAGGTCACCGGCGTACCTGTCGGCCCGGGCCCACCGCGGGGCGGGCCCGCGGAGACGGCACCGGACCCGGGGGCGAAGGCCCCCACGCGGGCCCGATCAGGAATGGTCACCAGCACGCCCGGTGAACGCCCACGCCGCAGCCGTCCATTCCTGCCGCGCTCAGGCGATCCGCTGCAGCCAGGCGGCCACCGCCCGGGCCACCGCGCCCGGGTCGGCCTTGAGCGAGTGGTCCCCGTCGACCTCGACCAGGGCCAGGCCGGCCGACGACCCCGCCGGCCCGTCCCCCGCGCCGACCGCGACGCGCACCTCCTCGGGTGTCCCGAACGCGTCCCGGCGGCCCTGGACGACCAGGGTGGGCAGACCCGCGGCCAGGGGCAGGGCGAGTTCCTCGGCCCGGCTCCGGGCCGGGCGGCCGGGCGGGTGCAGCGGGAAGGCGAGGGCGAGGCAGCCTCCGGCGCCGAGCCGGGTGGCGGTGCGGCAGGCCACCCGCGCCCCCGCGCTGCGCCCGCCGACGACGAGCGGGGGGTGGCCGCCGGGGCCGGCGCCCGTGGCCCGCCGGTCGTCGTCCAGGGCGGCCAGCCACGCGTCGTCCAGGCGCGGTGGCGGGGCGGCGACCCGGCGACCGGCCACCCGCCACGGCTGCTCGACGAGCACCACCCGCCAGCCGATCGCCACCGCGGCCGCGGCGACGGCCTGCATGTCGACCGCCTCGATCCCACCGCCCGCCCCGTGGCCGAGGGCCAGCGTGCCGGACGGCGCGCCGTCCGGGGCGGTCACGTGCAGCCGCGCCGGACCACCCGGCGTGGCCACCTCGCGCACCTCAGAAGAGGGCATCCCCGCCCCCGATCAGCTCCCCGGTGACCGGGTCGACGACGCCGCGCAACGTCTCCGCCGGGGCGTCCTCGAGCAGCTCGGGGCCGTTGTTCGCCACCGCGTTGACCAGGGTGGCGACCGGCCGGGCGAGGAAGCGCCCCGCCACCGGGGGTTCGAGCAGCGCCCGCACCGAGTCCGGGTCGGTGATCTCCGGGTCGAGCCAGTCGTCCCAGCGGTCCGGCGGCAGCACCAGGGGCATCCGGTCGTGCACCGCGCGCAGCCCGGGCTCGGCGTCCGTGGTGATGATCGCGAAGGTGGTCAGCCAGGCGTCGAGGTCGTCCGGGTGGGCCTCCCGGTCGCGCCAGAACTCGTAGATGCCGGCGAAGGCGACCGGGCCGGGCGCGGCCGGGCCGATGAAGAACGGCTGCTTGCGTGGGCGGCCGCGACCGCCGGAGCCCTCGCGGGCGGTCGGGCTGGTCTGCCACTCGTACCACCCGTCCGCCGGGACCAGGCAGCGCCGGGTCAGCGCCGCCCGCCGGTGGGTCCGGTCGAGCAGCGTCTCCACCCGGGCGTTGATCATGCGCGAGCCGACCGAGCGGTCGCTCGCCCAGGACGGCACCAGCCCCCAGGTCAGCAGCCGCAACCAGCGCACCGGGGCGGGGGCGGCGGCGTCCTGCGCGGCGTCCTGGGCGGCCTCGACCGCGGCGTCCGCCGAGGCCTCCCCCTCCTCGTCGACCGCGGTGACGCTCGGGTCGTCGTCCAGTTCCCCGGCGGCGAGGGTCTCGACCACCCGCGGGCGACGCTCGAGCACCACGGGCGCCTGCTTCGTCGGGGCGATGTTGAAGTCGGGTTCGGCACCGGTGGCGTCCTGGCCGGGGCCGGGCCCGGTCAGCACCTCGACCAGGAAGTCCTCGACCATGTCCTCGGGACGTCGACTGCTCGCGTAGCGTCCACACACGCGCCCAGCGTCCCACGGACCACGACCGGGCGCCGGGAGGGGCCGACACCGTGGCGGCCGGGACGGGAGGAGACCGACATGGACGCCGCGCGCCTGCTGCTCGGCGCCGCCGTCGCCGGCGTCGGGGTGGACACCCTGCTGCACCCCCTCCCCCGGACCGAGCGGACGCGGCCGCTGATCGAGCGGCTCGCCCCCGTCCCCGCGCTGCGGCGCGATCCCGAACCGCTGGTCCGCGTTCACGCCGCCGTGATCGTGGCGGCCGGTCTGCTGCTCGCCACCGGGCGGGCGCCCCGGCTGACCGCCGTCACCCTGGCCGGGGCGGCGGTGCCCGGGATCTGCCTGGACCACCCGTTCTGGGCGGAGACCGACCCGGCCGGGCGCCGCGCCGAGCGGGCCCGCTTCCTGCTGCGGCTCGGGCCGGTCGCGGCCGCGCTGATCGCCGCCCGACGCCCCCGGGGCGCCGTAGGCTGACGGGCATGACCGAACCGGCCTGGGCGGCACCCACCGCACCCGCGCCGATCCGGGCGACGGTGCGGCTGCCGGGGTCGAAGTCGCTGACCAACCGCTACCTGGTGCTGGCCGCTCTCGCCGACGAACCGTCGCGGCTGCGCAGCCCGCTGCGCTCGCGGGACACGCTGCTGATGGCGCAGGCCCTGGCCGCCCTGGGCACCGGCGTCGCCGACTCCCCCGGTGACGGCGACGGACCCGACTGGGTGATCACCCCCGCCCCGTTGGCCGGGCCCGCCCGGGTCGACTGCGGTCTCGCCGGCACGGTTTCCGGCCAACAGATCTTCGTCGGCAACCGTCGCCTGATCGAAGAAAAAGATCTCCCGATCGATCCGGCGCTCGCCGCGAAAACCGAGGAATGGGAAAAGTCCGGCGAAACGA
>WBZP01003203.1_pt2 | contig 16170 bp, 12 predicted proteins | sample 5204301 | NCBI WGS metagenome assembly WBZP01 (sample SAMN12412401, study PRJNA552823) | activated sludge metagenome | isolation source: activated sludge from nitrification reactor of wastewater treatment plant... | place: USA: Pennsylvania | collected 2017
CACTCTGACCAGCCGGCTGCGGCGCTTGATGTGCCCCCCTCAGCGCTCGGGTCGATACTTGACCAACTCGCCAGCGCGTGCGGACTCTCTCGTTTTGAGCGCTCGTTGCTTCTCCTTGCCGTTGGGATCGAGCTGGACGGGGAAATTTCCGCGCTCATGGTCCGCGTTCATCATGATCCGCGGTGGCACAGGCCGACGTTCGGCGTTGCTCTCGCCCTCCTTCCGGATGCCCATTGGAGCGCACTTTGCCCTTCTCGACCGCTGCGACGATTCCGGCTGCTCTGCGTCGCGCCTGGAGAGATCCTGACACAAAGTCCTCTTTACGTGGACGAACGCGTTTTGCATTACCTCGTCGGCTTGGACGTGCTTGACGCTCGGCTTGATGGCATCGTCAACCAGATTGACGATGCCTGGGTGGTTGTGCCGTCGCAAGCACGGCTGGTTCAACGTCTAGCAGAGGCATGGTCACATCCGGCATCAAGCGGACGTCGCCATCCGATACCGGTACTCTGTGGTGCGGATCCCTCTCAGCGCGAAGGCATCGCGTCGGGGGCTGCTTCCCAGCTCGGAATACGCCTCTTCCGTCTGAACGCAGCTGCACTCCATGGCCAGCTCGACCGATTGGAACTCGTTCGATTGTGGGAACGCGAGGCACTGCTCTGCAATGCTGCCCTCTTCGTAGAGTGGCCAGACGGCGACGCGGTAGAACTCCAGCGTGCAGTTGCCCACATATTAAACACGATACAAAGTCCGGTGGCGTTGAGCGCTCACGTGCCGCCAGGTCTCATTGACCGCGTCACGGTTCGGCTCGACGTTGAGCCGCCACTCATGGAAGAGAACAGATTTGTCTGGCAACGCTCACTAGGCGATATTTCTGCGACGATTGATCATCACATCGAGGCAATGACTGCCCAATTCCACCTCGGACCGTCTGCGATATTAGCTGCAAGTGAGGCTGTTCTTGCACGTACGGAGCCAGCGCTGTCGCTTGAAAAGGCGCTTTGGACCGCATGCCGAATGCAATCGAGACCCAAGCTGGATGACCTGGCCCAGCGCATCGAGACGCTCTCTAGCTGGAACGACCTTGTGCTGCCATCCGCGCAGATGGAACTGCTGCGCGAGATCGCGGACCAGGTTCGTCACCGCTTCTGCGTGTACAACAATTGGGGTTTCTCCGAAAAAACTCGACGAGGACTGGGCATAACCGCACTTTTTGCTGGCCCAACGGGAACTGGCAAGACGATGGCCGCCGAGGTGCTCGCAGCCGAATTGGACCTAGATCTTTACCGCATTGATCTGAGCCAGGTCGTTAGCAAGTACATCGGTGAGACCGAGAAAAACCTGCGCCGTATTTTCGACGCTGCCGACGTCGGTGGGTCTATCCTCCTGTTCGACGAAGCCGACGCACTTTTTGGCAAGCGGAGCGAGGTAAAGGACAGTCATGATCGCTATGCCAACCTCGAGGTGAGCTACCTACTTCAGAAGATGGAGGCTTATCGAGGCCTGGCTATCCTCACCACGAACCTCAAAGGCTCGTTGGACGTGGCGTTCATGCGGCGCCTGCGCTTCGTGGTGCAGTTTCCGTTCCCGGACCTGGCGCAACGCCACGAGCTTTGGCGACGAGCGTTCCCGCCGCGCACTCCACAGGACGGCCTGAACTTTGCGCTCCTCGCTCGCGTCAGCGTTTCCGGTGGCAACATCCGGAATATCGCGCTCAACGCCGCATTCATGGCTTCATCGGAGGGGACGGCAGTCAGGATGAGCCACCTACTCCGAGCGACGAGGACAGAGTGCGCAAAACTCGATAAGTCTCTGACCGATACAGAGGTGGAGGGATGGGTGTGAGCTCTCGACGAATCGACATCCACATCGAAGAATTGGTGCTACACGGCGTATCCTTGGCGGATCGGCGCGCCGTGGGAGACGCACTCGAACAGGAATTGCGTACGCTGGTTGCAGCGCACGGCGTGGAGGGGCTCGCTTCCCAGTCAGCGGACGGTGTGCGGTCTTCCCGAGTACAGATTACGCTCGCCGCAGGGGCCCGTCCCGCATCGCTTGGCTCAGCGGTCGCCCGCTCGATCTACCGAGGCTGGAGGTGATATGACGGTCTCCCCGCGCTCGCCGCGCATGATAAGGGGGGCTCTGGTTGGATTGGACATGTTCTCCTTTCTGACCAGCACCACCGTATTTCAGTACAACCCTGATTCGCTGACTCGCACGCTCCAAGCACGCGGCGGAGACAGTGGCGGGGGAGTCGAGGTGCTGCGTCTGCGCGGTGCCCCGATCGAGACGTTCAAGCTCGACGTTGAGATCGATGCCACCGATCAGCTCGAATCGGGGGACGGCGTCGCCGGGGCGCTCGGTATCCACCCGCAGCTCGCCGCGCTAGAGATGCTGCTTTATCCGAAGAGTTCACAAGTCATCCAGAACACCGCGTTGATGCTGGCCGGGAGTCTGGAGATCGTTCCTCCAACGGCACCGCTCACGCTTTTCATCTGGGGCCCTTCGCGCGTCATGCCCGTCCGTCTCTCGGATTTTTCGGTCACGGAGGACGCACATGACACCAACCTGAACCCAATCCGCGCCAAGGTCTCGTTGTCGTTACGTGTGCTCACCTATGACGACGTCCCCGCGACTCACCCGGCATACGCTCTTTTCATGGCCCACCAGGTCGTAAAGGAAGGGATGGCTGCGGTGGCGAGCGCCGGAAAGTTAGCTGCGGTCGTGGGTGGTGGCACCAAGCTTTTCTGAGGAAACGATGTTTGACGCGAAGAGCCGTTATTACGGGATTGAGACAGCCACTTTCGTCACGTCGGACGGCAGGATGGTCGCCTACAAGCGTCGCCGATTCGTCCCCGCCGTGGGTGCAGCGCTTGTCCTCGCCGAGGTCCGACCTGCCGAGGGCGAACGTCTAGACCTGCTCACCGCGCGCACACTCGGCGATCCCGAGGCGTTCTGGCGCATCTGTGATGCGAACGATGTGCAGAGTCCGTTCGACCTCTCGAAGGACCCCAACCAGAAGGTCCAAATCCCCACACCGCAGGCCTGAGAGGTGCGCTCGTGCTGGTACAGACCGTTCAAATGACCTTGATGATGGGGCCCACGGTGGCAGTGCCGGTGCCGCAGCCAATCGTTGAAGCTCTCGAATCGGTCGAGGTCTCGCACAGCGATCAGGGGCGTTCCGGCTTTCAGCTCACGTTTCTTATCGGCCGCACCGGGCAGGGCGACTTTCTTGATTACTCTCTTCTAAGCAATCCGCTCTTCAAGCCCTTCAACCGCGTCGTAATCGTCGTGATCTTCAACCTTCTGCCTAGCGTGCTTATTGACGGGGTAATCACTGATATTCAGTTCGCGCCCAGCAACGATCCAGGGCAGGCGCGGCTGACACTCACCGGCGAGGACGTTAGTTTAATGATGGACCTCGAGCAGAAGCAGGCAGAGCACCCGGCCCAGGACGAGACGATTATCGCACTCAAATTGATCGCGAGCTACGCGCAGTATGGACTGATCCCAGCGGTCGTGCCACCACCTGTCCTCGACCCGCCGCTTCCCATCGAGCGGACGCCCGTGCAAACGCAGACGGACCTCGGTTTCCTCCGCTCACTCGCAGCGCGGCATGGCTACGTGTTCTATGTCATGCCGGGCCCCGCCCCGCTCACGAATACAGCGTGGTGGGGACCTCCGAAGCGCTTCGACCGGCCCCAGCCTGCGCTATCCGTGAACATGGGGCCGGGAACGAACGTGGACTCAATCCGATTCCAGTACAGCGCGCTGTCTCAGAACGTCTATGCGGGCAAGGTCCAAGACAGGCAACTTAACAAGTCTCTTCCGTACCAGACGTTCACCACCCTGCGACTCCCGCCGTTTGCCGCGCTGCCGGCGGTAGTGGCGCAGTTCCCGAATGTAAAGAAGCAGGTCCTAGAAGACGACGGGCTGACATTCACACAGGCGCTCGCCCGCGCCCAGGGGCAGACGGACGCCTCGGCCGATAACGTCCTCACTGCGACTGGTGAACTGGACGCGGTCCGTTACGGCGCGCTACTTCAGCCGCGTGGCGTTGTCGGGATCCGTGGTACGGGATACCTCCACGATGGGCTTTACTACGTGCGGAGCGTCTCCCACAGCATCAAACGTGACCAATACAAACAGCGGTTCACCCTATCCCGCGAGGGTTTGGGGTCGACGGTCCCGGCGGTCCTGCCATGAATCGATACTACGGGAAATATCGCGGCAAGGTCGAGAACAACATCGACCCCCTGATGCTGGGTCGAATCCAGGTCAGTGTCCCCGCCGTACTCGGCGATGGAAGATTGAGCTGGGCAACTCCTTGTGTCGCTTTCGCCGGGAGAGGAGTGGGCCTCTTCATGCTGCCCCCAAAGGGCACCAACGTCTGGGTTGAGTTCGAGGCTGGCGATCCCGACTATCCGATCTGGAGCGGCTGTTTCTGGGGCGCGGGAGAGATTCCGGCGCAGCCTGCAATCGAGCAGATGAAAGTCTTCAAGACCAATGGGGTGACGCTGACGATCAACGAGCTACCTGGTGCCGGCGGGGTGACACTGGATGTGGCTCCTCCAGTCGTCGCAACGCCACTCAAGGTCGTGATGAACGCCTTGGGGATCGAGATCACCAACGGCGCGGCGAAGATCTCTTTGACGCCCAAGATCGTGAGCATCAACGATGGCGCCCTGGAGGTAATCTGATGCCTGGCTTCCTGCTCCACTCAGACTCCACGGTGATATGCGCCCACGCTGGCAAAGCCCAGCCAATCGCTCTGAATCCGCGTGTTACCGTGGGTGGCCAACCTACCGTGGTCCAGTCGAACACCTATACGGTGAGCGGCTGTCCATTCACAATCGGCCCGAATCCTAGCCCCTGCGTGACGGCCCAGTGGACCGTGACCGCAACGAGGGTGCGCTCGAGTGGCCAGTTCCTCCTGCTCGCGGATAGTCAAGCCACCTGCACGCCGAACGGAACACCGCTTACGGTGGTGGTCACCCAAGTTCGCGTCAAGGGGATGTGATGGCACACTTTGGCTTTCCCTACCGGATTGATGGACGCGGTCGCACCGCAGGCGCGGACGAGGACGGTCACGTCAAGCAACTCATTGAGAATCTTCTCTTCACGGCTCCCGGAGAGCGGGTGAACCGTCCGACGTTTGGCACGGCCGTGCGGCAGATGGTCTTCTCCCCCGTTAGCAATGAGACTGCAGCCGCCCTTCAGTTCATGCTGCAGGGGGCGCTCCAGCAGTGGCTAGGCGACGTAATCCAGGTCACGAGTGTTGTTGTTCAAGCGGTTGACTCGAGCCTCCAGGTAACGGTCCAGTACATCGTGCGGCGCAGCCAGCAGCCCCAGGTCGCGCAAATCACGCGGGAGTTCTAACATGGGTGCCTCCTACGCCGCAGGGAACGAGACTCGCCGCCAGCAGGTCGCTAAGAGCAAGCAGCCGCTCAACGGGATCGATTACGTGGAGATACTGCCGCCCTCCGCGCGCGCTGCGGGAGACAACGGTGCCTACCTGCTCGTCTACATGCTGAAGTCGGATGGGGTGGAGTCGTTCCTTCCCGAGTTGGTGTCGATTCGGGGTGGCTCCCGGCTCACCAGCATTGATGTCCAGTGGGCCCACAACGCCGACGCGCTCTTGAAGAAAACGATCGTCCCGCCGTACTGGGCGTACACCTCAGAGTTGACCGAGTACTTCCAAGCACGGGGCGAGTTCGATCCCATTCTCAAGAACTACGCAGTTCCGTCACGTGTGCTCGTCGTGAGAGCGTGGACCATCGGTGATCTCGCGCAGTATACGTTGACCCTAACCTCCCCTTTGAATGTCGTCATCGACCGCCAGCTCCAGTCGGTGGCCTTCTCGTTCCAACCCGAAGAGAGTGAGTTCGACCGGGGGACCACGGGCACCCCGGTACGTGCCGCTGCGGACGAACCCGAGATCGACTACCTCTCGAAAGACTACCTCAGCTTCCGGCGCCTGATGCTGGATCGAATGTCCACGCTCCTTCCAGACTGGACGGAGCGCAATCCGGCCGACCTCGGCGTCGCGCTGGTCGAAGTCCTGTCCACTGCGGCCGACTTCCTCAGCTATTACCAGGACTCCGTCGCGACGGAGGCGTACCTTGGCACCGCGCGACAGCGCATCTCAGTGCGTCGCCATGCTCGGCTCCTCGACTTCGTTATGCACGACGGCTGCAACGCGCGGACGTTCGTGGTGCTGGAGGTCGGCTCGGATCTGCTGCTGCCACCGGCTGCGGGCGGCACCGTGCAGTTCCTGACTGCGGTCGATAGACTCCCGGCGTCCGCGAGTGCCAAAAAGCTCGACGACCCGTCTGTGGTCACACGCGCCGAGGTGTTCGAGCCGTTGCACTCCGTTGTCCTGCGTGCTCGGCACAACTCCATCCCGTTCTACACGTGGGGGGAGAGTCGAACCGTCTTACGAAAGGGCTCCACCCAAGTCACGCTGCGCAACGCCGGTGGCAACCGACCGAATGGAGGCGTGAAACTCGCGGTGGGCGACCTACTCCTACTGGAGGAGATCCGCCACCCTGAGACTGGTGATGAGGGTGACGCTCTGCCGAATCACCGGCAGGTGGTGAGGCTCACCTCGGTGACCTACTCATCGGATCCGCTGTACGACGAAACGACTGAGAAGCCTTATGAAGGTGGCGCCAAGAATCCGAATCCGCTCCAAGTGGTGGACGTTGCCTGGTCCGACGCCGACGCGCTAGGATTCGATCTTAGGATTGGCAGTCTGCCCGGGATCGCGGGCGGAGCGCCGCGTCCGATCAGCGTCGCTCGCGGAAACACCGTTTTGGCCGATCACGGACGCACGATCAGTCTAGATGAGCATTTCGTCGTAAGCGACGTCGATCTGATGCCGCCCCGCCTCGCACAGTCCCCGCTGACGCAGCAAGGTCGAGTCCGGGACAGCCGCGGCGTGCTCGTGCCCGTGGACTCCAAGGCGCCAGCTTCGCAAGCGTTTAAGTGGCAACTCCGCGATGTGCAGCCGTCGGTCCTGCTTCGCGAACTCGGAGCGAGCCTGTCGGCCTCGGATCCGACGCAGGAAACGTGGTTCCCGCGGCGCGATCTGCTCGGGAGCGACCACTTCGCCTCGGAGTTCGTGCTGGAAGTGGACGACGAGGAACGGGCGTTCGTCCGGTTCGGTGACGACATCAAGGGGCGGCGCCCGCTCTCAGGAACGAGGTTTGCAGCCAGCTATCGCGTTGGCAACGGAGGCCGAGGCAACATCAGCGCCGAGGCGCTGCACCACGCCATCTTTACCTCCTCGGACGCGTCCATCGACACCTACACGGACGCCACCACTGGTATCCTCCGCGTGCGCAACCCTCTGCCGGGCGTGGGTGGGCTCGATCCGCAGAGCAAGGATGAGGTCCGCCTGCTCGCGCCGACTGCGTTTCGCACTCAGGCCCGAGCCGTCACGGAAGCTGACTACGCGGCTATCGCCCTGCAACACCCGGAAGTGCAGAAGGCGTCCGCCGTCTTCCGCTGGACCGGGAGCTGGCACACTGTCTTCATCTTCGTGGAGAGGGTCGACGGCGAGCCCGTAGACGACGCCTTCCGTGCGCGGCTCGGTGCGTTGCTTGAACGGTACCGGATGAGCCGCTACGACCTCCAGATCGAGAGTCCTCGCTATGTGCCGCTCGACATCGCGTTCGCAGTCCATGTTGCCCACGATTACCTTTTCAGCACGGTGCGCAAGGCGCTCCTCGAGGCGTTCAGCAACGTGGTGCTGCCGGACGGCACGAAGGGATTCTTCCATCCAGCGAGTTGGACGTTCGGCCAGCCGGTCCTCCTCAGTCGGATCATCGCCACTGCGATGGCCATCCCCGGCGTGGAATGGGTGAACTTCACGGATTCCAAAGATGGCGTTCCACGCATCCCACGATTCCAGCGCTGGGGCGTGCCGCCGCAAAAGGAGTTGGAAGAGGCGCAGATTACGATTGGCCCCTTGGAAATCGTGCGGCTGGACAACGACGCGAGCCGCCCGGAAAACGGCAGACTCGAGTTCTTCATGAAAGGAGCGTGACGTGTCACCCGCGTTTTCCCGTCCATCGAACTCACCCGCACGCTCCACGCTGAGCTACCGCATTGGCACCCGCACCGATTTCCTCGGGTGGATGCTGGATCGTCTTCCCCGGCAGCAGATCCCAGATGGTCCTCATGCCGGCCAGCGCCCGCTCGCAAACCTCGCCACGCACAGCCCGCATGATCCCACAGTCGCGCTACTTGATGCGTTTGCTGTCACGTCCGACGTCCTGACCTTCTACCAGGAGCGGATCGTCAACGAGGGGTTCTTGCGTACTGCCGTTGAGAGGCGCTCGGTGATGGAGATGGGACGCGCGCTCGGCTTCGAGTTGAGCCCCGGCCTCGCCGCGAGTGCGTGGCTAGCCTTTTCGGTGGAACAGGCGACCGGTGCGCCACCCGAGGTCGTGATCGATCCCGGCGTGCGCGTGCTCAGCGTCCCGGGCCAGAACCAGCGGCCGCAGACGTTCGAGACGGTGGAGCGGATCGTGGCTCGGCCTGAGTGGAACCAGCTCAAACCGCTTACTTCAATCCCGCAGGACTTCAAGTCCGACGCGGCGGAGCTATGGATCGATGTTGGGCAAGCGAGCTTGTCGACAGGCGACGCACTGCTGTTCGTCAGCCACGACCGCGAGACGAACGCCGCGAGCTCCCATTGGGCGCTGCGTATCGTCACAGAGGTAGTCCGGTATCCGGCGTCCAGTCGTGCCAAAGTGAGGCTGGTGCCAACGGCGGGGGCGCCGCCACCGGTGCCAAACGGTGGCGGCGTCTACCTCATGAATCAGAGAGCTGCAGTGTTCGGGCACAGCGCACCGGACTGGAAGGCGATGCCGACGAGTGTCCGGAGCGCTTTCGGCGGTACGGATAATTGGGACGGCTTCGATGTAACGCTCAATAGCGGGCGTCTGCTGTTAGATAATCTGTACCCAAAGCTGCTGCCGCAGACGTGGATGCTGCTCACCGTGGGAGCTGCGGTGCAGCTCTACTGGGTCAAATCGATCCAAACCATCGGCAACGCCCAATTCACACTTACGGCGCGGTCGACTGCGCCCGAGCTCGTCGATATGCCCGCTTCAGGACACAAGGCGGCGGATCTCACAGCGTTCACCAAAGCGCGGCGCGGCATCGTGGTGCTCGGCCAGGGCTCTGAACTGCTGCTTGTCGATAGGCCTCTCGTGAACGACACCTGGGGCCCGAACATCCTCGCTCCCTTTCCGAACGTCGAGCCGAACCCACCCCTGAACCCGTTCGACAGAGACGATCAGGTCGCTCTCGACGGCGTAGTACTTGGACTCACGGCAGGTCGCACGCTGCTCGTCACGGGGAAGCGGCTTCGGGCCACCGTGCTCACACCGAGCGGCGTGACACTCAAGGCCGACAGCGGGGTTACGGCCAGCTATGTCCAGGGATCGACGTTGTTCGTCGTCACGCGTCCGCTCCCGATTCCGCAGCCTCCCCCGCCTGCTCCCCGGATCCCTCCGAAGTCGAGATGGCGTCTCTCCGACGCGCTTGGCTTCGAGGGAACCGTGGACTTATGGGACACCGATCTGGCCCTGGCACTCGCACCGGCCGCGGAAACGGATCCTGTCATAGCGGAGGTCGCAGTCCTGAAGGGGGTCGATCAGACGCCCATCCGTACCACACTTCGATTCACGGCCCCTCTCAAGTATTGGTATGATCGTGCTACTACGAGCCTCTGCGGGAACGTCACGACTGCCACTCACGGTGAGACAGTGACCGAGGCGCTCGGCAGCGGCGATGGCGGCCAGGCCAACCAGCGGTTCACCCTCCGGCGCACGCCTCTCACCTGGATCTCGGCGGCCAACGCAACAGGGCGCCAGAGTACCCTCGAAATCCGCATTGATGGTGTCCTCTGGCACCATGTGTCGTCCTTCCACGATCAGAGCCCGAGCAGTCGGGTGTACCTCGCACAGCGTGACGAACAAGGTCGAACAACCGTAGTGTTCGGCGACGGCGTCCATGGCGCGCGCTTGCCGTCTGGGCTGGAGAATGTGGTAGCCAAATACAGGGTCGGCCTCGGACTGGAGGGTGAGGTCGGACAGGGCAAAATCATGCTGTTCCAGACGCGGCCACTCGGAGTGAACGCGGTGACGAACCCTCTGTCGGCAACTGGGGGCGAGGCCCCAGACAGCGGGTCGACCGCGAAGGCTGAGATCCCGGCGTCGGTACTCACGCTCGATCGGGTCGTATCGCTTACGGACTACGAGACGTTCTCCGAAGCTTTCGCCGGGATCGGGAAGGCGAAAGCGACGTTCGTGAGAAAAGGCGAGGAGCGGTCCGTGCATATCACGCTGGCACTCGCGGATGGTAGCCCGCCCCCTAGTGGCGCGGTTGTTCTCGCCTACCTGCGCGCCGCACTCGACGCCGTTCGTGACAGCACGAACCGTGTCGAATTGGTGGGCTATGTCCGGCAGTGGTTCCGAGTGTCGGTGACGCTGACAGTGGCGAAAGACTACCTCTTCGCGAACGTCGTTGCCGCTGCCACCGCCGCGATGACGCAAGCATTCTCTTTCGAGCAGCGCGCTTTTGGGCAGGACGTCTCCGCTGCGGAGATTGTCTCGCTTCTGCAGGGGGTCCCCGGCATCAGCGCAGTGGACCTCGATGGGCTGGATATCCCGAAGGCTCTCAGCGATCCGACCATCCCGGTAGCCCCACCCAAACCGATCCTTGAGGCCAGCGACGACCAATTGCTGCTGCTCGATCCGTCTCCGATCGGCCTCACCTTCCGTAACATGGCGGAGCCATCATGAGCCTGGACCCCGATCTCCTCTACACATGGCTCCCTGCCCACGTCCGCATTCGCGACCGGGAGGAGGGCGAACCGCTTCGTGCGTTGATGGCCGTTCTCAATCAGGTGTCGAGTGAAATCCACGACGACATTGGCGGTCTCTACCGAAACTGGTTCATCGAGACTGCGCAGGAGTGGGTCGTGCCCTACGCGGGCGACCTCGTAGGGATGGCGCGCCTGCGGGCCATGAGCCCGCACGCGTACACGCTGCGCGCTTACGTCGCCAACGCCATCGCGCTGCGTCGCCGCAAGGGGACGCCGGCATCGCTGGAGCAGGTTGCCCAGGATGTGACCGGCTGGTACGCGAGCGTCTTAGAGATGTTCCAGACCATCTCCACGACACAGCACATCAAGCACCCGCGCCTAGGCTCTCAGCGCACGCCTGCCATTCGTAACTCCGACGAGATGGACCGGCTTTATGGCCCGTTCGAACGCGCCAGCCACACCCCGGACGTGCGCAATCTCAACCGTACTCTCGACCACATTGCGCTGCTCACACAGCGCGATCGGGGTCGCTACAACCTAGAGACGGTGAGTCTGTTCCTGTGGCGACTGCGGGCCTGGCCCGTTACCCTCGCGCCCGCGGTGCTGCATCCGAGAGCCAATCCAAAAGATACCGACTGGTACCACATGAATCAGCTCGGCACGGACATGCAGCTCTTCAACTGCCCACAGACAAAGCTGGAGACGATGAGTCTCGCGCAGGAGCATCACCTCCCGAGCCAGCTCCGCCGGGCCGCACTGTTCCTCGAATTGGAGGCTCGTCGGCAGGCGGAGGTTGACGGCGCAGAGCCAATTCCGGCTTGGTTCGGCCCACAGCCCCCATTCCGCATCTACAAGCGCGATACGGGAAGCGGGAAACTATGGGAGGTTCCCCCCTCCTCGATACTTGTCACCAACCTCGCCAGTTGCAGCAAGTCGGGCTGGATCCCGCCGGAGCCCACACGTCGGTATTACAAAAGATCGGGAGGATTCGAGAACAAACCCATCGCTGCTGTGGTTGATCCAGTACTGGGGCGCTTCGTCTTCACGTCCGGCAACGAGCCAAAGATGGGGCAGGATGTGCTGGTTAGCTACTTCTACGGCTTCAGCAGCGCTTTGGGAGGCGGAACCTACGACCGCCACGTGGCCATCGACGAACGCACCGGGTTCAGCCGCTACTCAGTTGACCACGGTAAGGGCGGGACCGCCGCTTTGCAGACGGCGATCGCGAACTGGCTCGCGGAGAACCCGAACACTCCCGGTGCCGTGGTCGAGCTCGCGGACAACTTTCTCTATACACTCCCGGCGGGCCTAGTCGTCCAGATACCAGCAGGGAAGCACCTAGAGATCCGTGCGAAGAACCGCACGCGCCCGGTGGTCGTCCTTGGTGGTGATGTGACCGTGGAGTTACCCAAGCACGCGGCATTGACGTTGAACGGTCTATGGGTTCAGGGGGGGCGGATCATCGTCCTTGCCAACGATGAGGGGCCGACGGCTCTGTCCATAGTCCACACCACCCTAGTGCCGCAGCCCACGGGGGACTCTCTGCAAATCAAGCCGCCTTCCGGCGCGAAGTCGATTCCCCTAAACATGTGCTGTGTCCTTCGGCGTAGCATCACCGGCGGGCTCGACCTTGCAGGGCTCGGGGCTGGGTGCGTCCTGGATGTCCAGGACTGTATCGTCGACCGAAAGGGTGCAACGGCGATTCATCATGGTGGCACGTTGCGGGCGCGAGCGAGCACGGTCCTTGGCGGCACGCATGTCGAGTTGCTGGAGTTGGCCAGTGACATGCTATTCACTGGTCCGGTCATGAGCGAGCGGCGCCAGTCGGGAATCGCGCGTTTCTCCTATGCACCATCCGGTTCGGAGCTACCTCCGCGCTTCCAGTGTCAGCCTCCGGTAAACGCGGGCCGGTCCGCTTTGGCCGAAAGAGCCCTACGCTTCCGCCTCACCCCCCGCTTCACCTCTGTCGACTACGGACAGCCAGGCTACTGCCAACTCGCCGTCGATATGCCGGACGAGATCCTTCTTGGTGCCAGCGATGAGGGTGAGATGGGAGTCTGGAACCATCTCGAACAATCCCAGCGTGTCCTCAACCTGCGGGATGCGCTAAACGAGTACCTGCGGCTCGGTCTTGATGCCGGGCTCATCTTCGTGACTTGAGGAGATTCCAATGAAGGGTGATTTTACGCGCTTCACCTTCGCCGCCGCGAAACACTACGACGCTGTGCTGATGCAGCAGGGGCGAGTGCAGACGGACGCCGACTGGAACGAACAGGTGATGATCGCGGCCCACCGCAATCGCACCGAGATGGCTGACATCATCGGCCCGACGGGCGTGCCGCAGGACATTGCTCTGGGCGGTGATGGGTTCCTGGTTACCTGGGAAGGTGGGGCGGATGGCAAAGAACATCTCTTCATCAACAAGGGCCGCTATTATGCAGATGGCGTGCTGGTGGAGAGCGAGGCAAAGGTCCAGTATGACCACCAGCCCGGAGCCTCGCTTCAGCCCGCGGCAGGTGCAGGCATCTATCTGCTCTACCTCGACGTTTGGCGGCGCCACATCACGTCGCTCGAGGATGCTGGTATCCGCGAGGTGGCCTTGGCTGGGGCCGACTCCGGCACGCGTAGTCAGCTTGTGTTCCAGGTCCGGGCCGAGCTGGTTGACAAAGTCGATGCAGACATCAACAGTTTGTCGACCTCCAAATACGAACCGGTCTTGCGACCGGCGGACACTCGCAGCACTGGGACGATGGGTGTGAAGGCCGGTGCTTCACCGCTGGAAAACCAGCTCTACCGTGTCGAGATCCACCGCGGCGGTACCGCCAAGACTGCATCGTGCAAGTGGTCGCGAGACAATGGGACGGTCGTCGCCGGAATCGTATCGTACACACCACCGACGCCTGACGCCATGAGGATGGTCTGGCAGTTCAGTATCGTTATCGACCGGAACGGCCGCGACAGCTTCTCAAGCTTTCTGCCAGGGCAGATGGTGGAACTCCACAGCGATGAGTTCGCCCTCATGCGCAAGCCGGGAGTCTTTGGCACCATCACGCAGGTTGTCGGCGACACGCTCACGCTAGAGGTACCACAAGCGTCCGCGCCGCTCGACAAAACAGACCCCACCACGAACCCACTTTCTGGCACAACGCGCAGCGTCCGCCGTTGGGACAATACCTGGAACCCGGATGACACGGCCAACGCCACGCTACTGAACGTCGGAACGGACTTCACCGATGATGGGACGGAGCTAGGGGTGTCTTGGCTGAAGTTGGAGCGCGAGATCTTCGTGAACTTCGCACATGCTGCCTCCGACACGTATCGTACGGGCGACTATTGGATTGTTCCTGCGCGCACGATCTCTGGCATTGTGGACTGGACACCGAGGGTGCGACAGGATGCACTGGGGGAGGAGCACCTCTACGCGCCACTGGCCTTCGTGCGAATCCAGGCGGATGGCACCGTTGTGAAGCCAGCCACAGACATTCGTGACTTGCGGAAGGTATTCCCGACCCTGCGCAGTCTAGGCGGCGGCGGCGGCGGGATTGCCACCGGCACCGGCACCCTGAATTACGTGCCGAAGTGGCAAAAGACAGGCGCATCTGTCCTGATCAACTCCAGCATCGTTGACGATGGAACAACCTGTTCAATCTCCGATCAGCTAAAGGTGGGGTCGGCTGTGGAGGCCGTGCCTATCACCCGGTTCACGGCAGAGTCCATCAATACGATGTCGGCTGCCAACCTGCTGGCGACCGTGCCCACCACTGGTGGAGTGAAGACCTACGTCGAGGGTGTGGTCAATGGAACAGCGGGCCGAATCTCGAAGTTCAATGCGGCCCACGCGATCAGCGACTCCCTTCTTTCGGAAGCTGGCATGACCGTTACGGCAAGCGGCTCGCTGAGCGTGAATAGCGGCAACCCGGCAACCTCTACGCTGAACGTGCTGGGAGCAGCCAGCATGCAGGACACGCTCAACGTGGCGGGCGCCGCCACCATGCAGAACACGCTGAAGGTGGGCACCAGCGGGACCTCGGTCACGATCAGTCGATTCACATCGGAATCCATCGCGTCGATGAGTGCCGTGACGCTCGCGTCGACGGTGCCGACAGCGCAAGCCGTCAAGGACTTCATGAGCTACTCGGTGCCGCCCGGCACGGTGATGGCGTGGGCCAGCGAAACCCCGCCGACTGGTTGGATCGAGTGCAACGGCTGGCAGTATGATGGTTCCCCGGGCACTACCTACGCAGCGCTTTTCAATAACATTGGCAAGGCTTTCGGCCGCGGAAGCGGGGCTGCGTTCAGCTTCAACGTGCCAGACCTCCGCGGCAAGTTTGTTCGTGGGTGGGACCATGGCTCAGGCTCGGATCCGGAAGCTTGGGGGCGTTCCGCATGGAACGGCGGGAACGCGGGGGATCGGGTGGGATCGCGTCAAGATGATGCCCTTCGAGCACATGACCATTCCTTCTCTGCGACAGCTACAGTAAGCTCAACTACTCAGGATCATAAACATCAACTCGGCTGGAACGTCGGTCATAGCTGGAGCACTTGGAAGGACCTTGATGTCAATGGAGGCGGTACCATCATTGCCATAAAGGAGATAATCGTTGATCCTAACTCCCACGAAACAAACGTCGCATCACTCGCTCACACTCACATAGTGCGACTCTTGGACAAAGTGACCGACAAGAATTCCGGTCGAGAGACTCGCCCCGTCAACCTCAACTTGATGTACATCATCAAATATTGAACTCGGGTCCAAGCTCAAGGGGTATGCCGTGTACATCGTACGTGACAAATCGACCCGTAAAATCCTCCACTTGAATCCAGCACCAGTCTCTCAGAAACTGGAAGGCACGGACGTCTACTGCCAGTTCGACCCTGCGACCATGGAAGTGGGCAAAGGTGAGTTGCAGAGCGTTCCTGAGCACTTCGACATCGACCAAGAGGGCTTTGTCCATCCGTGGACGATCGAGCGCCAAATCAAGGAGGGAGTCACGACGCTCCCTCCCGAAATGAAGGCCGTTGGGGACGAGGTCGTACAGAAGACCCTTACCGAGAAAGTGGCGGATGGCACCGTAAAGTTGAAGCCGACCGAGAAGCTGGTCGACGATCGCATCGAGCAGAAAACCGTAGCCGAGCAAGTCGCCGAAGGGCTTGTCAAGCTCACGCCGACGCAGGTCGTCGACGGCGAGATGATCCGGGAGATGACCGATGGTGAGAAAGCCGCAGCGGGGCTCATCCAGATCGACCCTCGCCTAAAGGTCGTTGGCAAACGTATCGTTCCCAAAACGCCCGCCGAACTCGTCTCGGACAAGCTGGTAGAGCTCGCGAAC
>WBZP01003532.1_pt1 | contig 16168 bp, 14 predicted proteins | sample 5204301 | NCBI WGS metagenome assembly WBZP01 (sample SAMN12412401, study PRJNA552823) | activated sludge metagenome | isolation source: activated sludge from nitrification reactor of wastewater treatment plant... | place: USA: Pennsylvania | collected 2017
GAAGTCCCCAACGCACCACAGATCTATCTCGAACGCGAACCGCCGAAGATCAGCATCCAATTGCAGTCGAATGCCCAGGGCGTCGGCGAGGGGCTCTTCGAGGTCACGTTGACGACGACGGTGACCTCGAAGATCGAGGAGAAGACAGTCTATCTTGTCGAGGTTGGTCAGGCCGGCATTTTCCGCGTGCAGAATGTGCCGAACGAAAACATGGAGCCGCTGCTTTCGATCGCCTGCCCGAACATCCTCTTTCCTTATGCCCGGGAAGTTGTCTCGGACGCCGTCACGCGCGCCGGTTTTCAACCGGTGATGCTGCAGCCGGTCAACTTCGAGGCGCTCTACGTCGCTCGTCTGCAGCAGCAGGCGGGAGAACAGGCGGGCTCGGGTGAAGCGACAGGCCAGTAGATCGGCGTCAGCGATGAAGCGTCTGTTCATCGCGCTTGCCTGCGCCGGGTCAGCCTGGTCGTCGCTGGCCGCCGAGTTCCGCACGGTGGACGCCGCATCCGTCCTCTATGATGCACCGTCGCAGAAGGGCAGCAAGCTTTTCGTCATTCGCCGTGGCACACCGGTGGAAGTCATCGTCCGCCTCGAGGGATGGTCCAAGGTGCGCGACGCCGATGGCGGTCTGTTCTGGATCGAAGCCAAGTCCCTCGGCAACCGGCGTACCGTGATGGTCAGCGCGGCCCGGGCAATCGTTCGGCAGGCAGCCGATGATTCGGCGCCGGTCGTCTTCGAAGCGGAAAAAAGCGTCTCGCTTGACTTTCTCGATACCGCGCCCGGTGGTTGGGTCAAGGTGCGCCATCGCGATGGGCAAGCGGGGTACGTTCGCGCCAATCAAGTCTGGGGCACCTGACGCGTTGCCATGGAAATCGCCGTTCTCGGCGCCGGCGCCTGGGGTACCGCTCTGGCCATTGCCTTCAGCACACGTCACGCGGTCGGCTTGTGGGCGCGCGCTGCTGACGACCGACACGCCCTGCGCATCGAACGGGAGAACCGGCGTTTGCTGCCCGGCCACCGCCTGCCGGATACGCTGCTGATTGCGGACGACTTTTCGACGGTGGTGGCGAGCGCCGATCTGGTCCTTGTCGCTACGCCACTGGCCGGTCTTCGGCCAACCCTGCGCCGGATGGGCGAGGCCGGGTTGGTCAGACCTCTGATTTGGGCGTGCAAGGGGCTCGAAGCCGAAACGGGGCGTCTGCCACACCAGATCGTTGCCGAGGAATTCGGCGCAACGGCTTTGTGTGGCGCGCTGTCCGGGCCGAGTTTTGCCGCAGAAGTGGCTCGTGGTTTACCGGCGGCGGTCACGCTGGCAGCGAACGATGCGGATTTCGGGCATCGTATTGCGCGCGCCTTGCACGGTACGCTTTTCCGGGTTTACGCCAACGACGACCTGATCGGCGTCGAGGTTGGCGGTGGCGTAAAAAACATCATGGCCATTGCAACGGGTGTATGTGATGGGCTTGGGCTTGGTCTCAACGCACGTGCCGCTTTGATCACGCGCGGACTTGCCGAGATCGCCCGCTTTGGCGTGGCGTTAGGCGGACACCCGCAGACGTTCATGGGTCTGGCCGGGATGGGCGACCTCATCCTGACGTGCACCGGCGAGCTGTCGCGCAACCGTAGCGTTGGTCTGGCTCTCGCGGCAGGGAAGACGCTGCCGCAGATTCTGCAGGATCTCGGGCACGTCGCCGAGGGGGTCGGCACGACACGCGAAGTCGCCCGCATGGCCGACGAGATGCAGATCGACATGCCGATCACGCGTGCCGTGAACGCCATCCTGTACCACGACGAGCCAGCCGCGCACGCGGTCGACCAGCTCTTGCGTCGCGACCCGAAAAGCGAGGCGAGCTGACCGCTTCTGCCTTGCCGGCAAGCGGCCGCGAAGCTTGGCGACGCATCCGACCATGGGATTGCCGGCGCGCGTCTCCGGCCTCGTCCCCGCTGCTTCGTTCACGGCGTGCCGAGGAACAGGTAGAGATTCGCATAGCCGCCGGTCGCGCCTGCGTTTGAATAGCCGTAGCCGAGGTAAACCGGACCAAGCGGCGTTTCTCCGCCGATGTAGATCGCGCCTGACTTGATCCAGCCGCGCAGATTGGTTTCCGTCATCGGGTGGCCGATCTTCGCGCTTTCCAGAGCGACGCCGAGGCGCAGGTCGCCGCGCAGGCCAAGCGGCAGGCGACCAATGATTCGTTCGGCGCGAAGCTGGCCGTAACGCAAGTCGTCGCCCTTCAGCTGACCCGGCGAAAAGGCGGTCATGTTCAGCATGCCGCCGAGGCTGCCGATGTCATGAAAGGGGCGCCGTCCTTGCGGTGATCCCTGGTAAGACAGCTTGCCGCTCAGCACCCAATCGCCGCTGCTCGCGTAGCCGCTCGCCGCGCCATCGAGCGTGCTGTAGTTGTCGCTGCGCGAGTCGAAGTACTGCAGCCGGGTCGACCAGCCCTTGGTCGGAAAGTAGAGACGATCGGTCTGATCCATGTCGAGCGTGGCACTCCAGCCACCGAAACGAAGTGACTGTTCCGGAAAGATCGGCAGCCCGGTGTCCCTTTCCGCGTCGTGCCAGGTTTCCTTCCAGCCGGCGCGCAGCTGGCCGAGGAGGCCAAGGTTTGTCCCCATCCCCAGACGGAACACCTTTTCAGTAATCTTGTAGTCGGCGAGCCTTTGATCGTCCAGATAGATGCCGCTCAAGCGGCTGCTGATTTTCAGGCTGCTTTCCGCGAAGTAGCGTTGCCGTGCGTCGACCGGCTGGTAGTAGTCGAGCATGATGCCTGGCTGAGAACCGATTTCGGCCTGGCTGAGGATTTCGCCGCCAAATTCGTTGAGCCATGTCTTGTGATAGGCGACGCGCAAGCCGTAGCTCGAATTGGCCGCGAAGTTGGTATCGAGGTTGATGCCGTAGCGAAGGTAATCGGGCCCCCAGCTCTTCTCGAGCGGCGAGACGCGCAGGATGTTCCGTCCGCGCAAGGTCCTGGTCAGCGCGTAGTCGACATGCTCGTAGTAGCCGTCGCCGTAGGCGCGCAGGAGTTGCGTGTTGACGGCAGCCGGGTCCATTCTGTCGCCGGGCTTGACTTGCAGGTGCCGCTCGACGGCAGCGGGGTTAACTCGCTTGAGTCCGGCGATCTCCACTTGATCGATCTGCGGCGCAGCGCGCTGGCCAATTCTCAGGTTCCGCGACCAGGCGGTGTAAGTCGCCTCGTCGACGGCCAGCAAGCCCAGGCGGTCGGCCGCTGCCTCCGCTGCCCGGGCTCCACGATCGGCCGTTTCTCCGGTGCGCTGGAAGTCGGCCGCCGAGATCCCGTCGAGATCGGGTTTGAGGTAGATGTCGTCTTCGGCGAGCGTCGCCAGCGAGCGGCTGACGTTCTGTTCGGTCAACAGATTGACCATCTGCGCCGAAACACTCAACAGGCCGCCGATATCCTCCGCTTTCAGCAAGGGCGAGCCGACGTTGACCGCGATGACGACATCGGCCTGGCAGCGTGAGTGCACTTCGCCGATCGGCACATTGTCGACCAAACCGCCGTCGACGAGCTTTTTCCCGTCGACGGCGACGGGCGACATCAGGCCAGGAACGGACATGCTGGCGCGCATGGCCGAGGTCAGGCTGCCGCTGCGCATGACCACGCGCTCGCCCCTGACGATGTCGGTAGCGATGATCGACAGCGGCAGGGGTAGCGATTCGATGTTCCGCTCACCCAGGTCGGAATGCACCAACTGGTTGAAGAAGAGCTTGATCTTTTGCCCGGAGATGATTCCGGTCTGGTACTTCACGCCGTCCGGGCCGACACCCGTTTCGGACGCCGGGAGAAACCGTCTGTCGGACGCCTTCCGGCGGTAGTTCTGCTCGTAGAATGGCGGGTCATCGCGAAACATGTCGTCCCAGTTCGCCTTGGCCAGCTCGGATCGCATCTGCGTCGGCGTCAGGCCAGCGGCAAACGCTCCGGCGACAAGTGCGCCCATGCTTGTTCCGGCGACGCAGTCTACCGGCACGCGCAGTCTTTCGAGCACTTCGAGGACACCGATGTGCGCCGCTCCGCGCGCGCCGCCGCCGCCGAGGACGAGACCAACGCGTGGCCGCGGCGAACCGGCGGCGGTGCTGTTCAGGCTACCGGCGGCAAGGACTGCAACAAGCAGCAGCCGGAGAAGAAACGATGGGCAGTTCCTCTTGCTCGGTCGGCCGGTGTGCACAGCAGAGTTGGGGCGCCTATTCATCGGCGAAGCTTCGATCGACTCGGGCATCGAAATTCGGTCGCCTCCGGCGCCCGCGGGTCAGGAACTGCACGAGAGCATCGAACAACCGGCCCGATGTCGCGCCCAATCCGGTCGTTTGGCGCTGAATGCCTGCCGCCCGGGCTGTTCGTCATAGGGTTGGTGGAGGACGTCGAGCAACTCATGGATCATCTGCTCGTCGCCCTGCTCGGCGCGGTCGATCGCCTGCTGCGCCAGATAGTTGCGCAGCACGTAGCGCGGGTTGATGCGGTTCATCGCGGCTGCCCGCTGGGCGGCAGGCTGTCCGTCGTGGCGTGCGCGTGCAGCATAGCGGGCGAGCCAACGCGAAAGATCGGCGGCAAAGCGCCGGCCAAGGTCGGCGCGATAGAACGCTCCCTGGACCGTTGCGCTGTCTGGGTGATCGATGTCCAGTCTGGCCAGACTGCGAAAGAACTCGGTCATGTCGATCTCGGCCAGGTGCATCAACGCGAAGAGATCCTCAAGCAGATCAGCGTCGTCATGCTGCCAGGCACGGAAGCCGAGTTTGCCGGCAAAAGCGGCGCAGAATCCGGCCGCATAGACGTGATCATAACGTTCGATGCCGGTCGCCAGATCGCTTGCGCCGGGCGTTAGCGGGCTCAGCGCCTCAGCCAGACGTTCAAGATTCCAGCGTGCAATCGCCGGCTGGCGGGCAAAGCAGTATCGCCGGCTGGCGCCGTCGGTTGTGTTCGGCGTCCAGCCGGGGTCGAAATTATCCACCCAGCCATAGGGACCATAGTCTATCGTCAAGCCGAGGATCGACATGTTGTCCGTATTCATCACGCCGTGCACAAAGCCGACGCGCATCCAGTGCGCGAGCAGGCGCGCCGTTCGCTCGCAGACCTCGGTAAACCACGCGGCGAGGCGTTCCTCGGGGCGCGGGACAATCAGGTCGGGGAAGTCGCGCGCGATCGTGAAATCGACCAGACGCTGCAGGAGGGCGCGTTCGTTGCGCGCGGCCAGGAGCTCGAAGTGACCAAAGCGGGTGAACGACGGAGCGACCCGGCAGACGATGGCACCCGGCTCGGCGACCGGGTGGCCGTCGTAGAACATGTCGCGGACGACCGTCTCGCCGGTGGCGACGAGGCTCAAGGCGCGGGTCGTCGGCACGCCGAGATGGTGCATCGCCTCGCTGCACAGGAACTCGCGTATCGATGAACGCAGAACGGCGCGCCCATCGGCGCGCCGCGAGTAGGGCGTCGGCCCGGCGCCTTTCAGTTGCAGTTCGAAGCGCTCGCCCTGCCGGTTGATCGCTTCGCCGAGAAGAATGGCCCGGCCGTCGCCGAGCTGTCCGACCCAATGGCCGAACTGATGGCCGCCATAGCAGCTGGCGTAGGTCGCCATGCCCGGCAGGACGGCGTTGCCGGCCAGCGCGGCAAGCACCTCCGGCAGGCGAAGTGTCTCATCGTCAAGATCCAGTGCGGCGGCCATTGCGCGCGAATGAGCAATCAGCCGCGGTGCGGCGACCGGCGTCGGGTCTACCGGCGACCAGCAGGCGCCGTAGACTTGCCGTGGCTCGTTGCGCCGATCGGTGTCGCCTGGCAGCTCGCGCAGGAAGCGATTATCGAAGACGAGCATCCGGGCTCATCGTCGACGCATGAACGACCGCCTGATCGCTTGCCGCCGCCATCGGCGCGGCAGCGAAAGTGTCAGCCTGGCGGATGTAAGCTGTCGAACGCTCGGCATCGAGCGCCAGGGTCCGCCGCAGGTCGGCCAGATAGGCTTGTTCCGGCGCCGATTGCACGCCGTCGGCGTTGCACGCGCAGACGGCCATTGCAAAGGCAAGCTGCCGCGCTTCCGGAGTGGTGAACAGGTTCGCCGCCGAAGCCAGCGACACCCGTTTGAGCAGAACATCCTGATAGAGCGCGGCGAGGTTGATCGTTCCCTCGCCGGCAAGTGCATCGGCGACGCGCTTGATTTCGGCGCGTTCTGCCTCGTCCTTGGCGCCGTCAGCGAAAGCGGCCATCAGGCTGAGGGTGAGAATGGCTTGCTGCTCGTTGTCGTTCATGCGTGTCTTCCCCGTGCGGTTGGGTTCCATGGCAGGGGGAGTATCCACGAGTTGCGGGTCGTCGGCAACCTCGGCGCTGCGCAAACTGTTCGGCACCGGTCAACCCGGGGTTTGATCAGGACCGTCGGCTGTCAGGCGACGGGCCGCCGCGCATCGAAGGCGTCGCCGCTGCGCACCTCGCCGGCGCCGCAGGCGGCGCGGCGCAGACGGTCGGCAACTGCCGCCCACGGCGGCGTTGCCGGCGGCGTCTCGACGATGATCAGATCGGCGGCCAGCGCGTCGAGGCGACGCAGCGCCGAGTAGAGTTCCTCGGCATAGGCGGCGGGATGATTCGGCAGTCTCTGCCCTGCCGCCGGTGCCGGGGCGTCGGGCAGGTGGGTATGGCAGAGGACGGCGCAGCGCCGGCCGCTGTTCTGCGCCGCGGCGACAGCCTGCTGCAGCTGCTGTCCGGAAATCAGGTGTAGAACGGTGTGCGGAGCGTAATGTGCGGCCAGCGAACCGGAAACTCTCGGCCTATCACCGTCGGTGGTATCAGTGACTTCCGCGGGCAGGGATCCGGTCACGGCGGCGATCTGTTCGCGCGTGATATGTCCGGGACGCAGCAGGCGCGGTGTTGGCGAAGCACTCTGCGAGAGATCGAGAATGGTCGATTCGATGCCGACCGGGCAGCGCCCGCCGTCGAGAATCAAGGGCACGCGGTCGCCGAGTTCGGCCCGCACGTGCGCTGCTTCAGTCGGACTGATACGGCCGAAACGATTGGCCGAAGGCGCGGCGATGCCGCACATTCCGCCGGCCCCTCCGCCGACCTGTGCGTAGGCGCGCAAGAGAGCGAGCGCCAGCGGGTGCGCCGGCACGCGCAGGCCGACCGTCTCCTGACCGCCGGTGACGGCGAGCGGCACGGCCGGCGCGCGCTTGAGAATCAGCGTCAGTGGGCCTGGCCAGAAAGTGGCGGCCAGTTGGCGGGCGAGGTCGGGAACCTCGGCTGCCCACTGATCGAGCGCGTCGGCGGCGGTCAGGTGGACGATCAGCGGGTGGTCGGCCGGTCTGCCCTTGGCGGCGAAGATCTTGCCGACCGCGATCGGATTGGCGGCGTCGGCGCCGAGGCCGTAAACCGTCTCGGTCGGAAAGGCGACCAGCTCGCCCGCCTGCAGCAGGCTTACGGCGCGCGCCAGGTCGGCTGGCTTAGCGTTCATCGGTGATGCCGAGCGCTGCACGCGCCGTCATTGCCAGTGCGCAGGCGCGTTGCGGATCGTCGTCGAGAACCGTGAAGTGCCCCATCTTGCGGCCGGGCCGCGCGTGATGCTTGCCGTAGAGGTGTAGCTTGAGCGTCGGAAAGGCGTACAGCGCGCTCCAGTCGGGTTCGCGGTAGCGCGTGCCGGCTGGAGCGTGCTCGTACCACAGATCGCCGAGCAGGTTGACCATCGCCGCTGCCGAATGGGCGCGCGTTTCGCCAAGCGGCAAGCCGCACAAGGCACGCACCTGCTGTTCGAACTGGCTGCTGAGGCAGGCGTCGAGCGTGTAGTGGCCGCTGTTGTGCGGTCGCGGTGCCATTTCGTTGACCAGCAGACGGCCGTCGACAACGAAGAACTCGACCGCCATCGTGCCGATGTAAGCCAGGCGCTGGGCGATCGTGGCGGCGATTTCGGCGGCGCGATCGCGCAACTCGACGGCAAGGTTCGCGGGCGCCAGGGAAACGTCGAGAATGCCCTTGCGGTGACTGTTCCCGGCGGCCGGGAAGCTTGCGATCAGCCCGTTTTCGTCGCGCGCAAGAACGATCGACAGTTCTCCGCCGAGCGTCAGCTTTCTTTCGAGAACGCAGCTTTCGCTCCGGAAGTGCTGAAAAGCGGCGATCGCCTCGTCGCATGAGGCGACGACGGCCTGTCCCTTGCCGTCGTAGCCGAAGCGCGAGACCTTGAGTATGCCGGGGACGAGGTCGGCGTCGGCGGCGCGCAGGTCGCTCTCGCTGTGGATGGCGGCAAAGGCAGCATGCGGCAGTTCATGCTCGCGCAGGAAGGTCTTCTCGGCGATGCGATTCTGGCAGACGCCGACTGCTGCCGCCGAAGGGCGCACGACGACGAACTTGGCCAGGTAGTCGAGCGTTCCGGCGGGGACGTTTTCGAACTCCGTGCTGACCGCCGCGCAGGCCTCGGCCAACTGGTCGAGGACGGCATAATCGTCATAGGCCGCAACGAGCTGGCGCTCGGCGATCTGGCCGGCCGGGCTGTGCGGGTCTGGGTCGAGGACCCAGACGCGATAGCCCATCTCGTGCGCCGCGGCCACGAAAAAGCGGCCGAGCTGGCCGCCGCCGAGCATGCCGAGGGTCGCCGGGGGAAGAATCATTGCTTGCCGCGGGGTTCGACGCTAGGCCTCACACGTCGGGCAGCTTCATCGCCATGACCTTGTCGGCTTGTGCCTGGCGAAACTGCGCCAGCCTCTGCGCCAGCTCGGCGTCGCCGCTGGCGAGCATGGCGACGGCGAAGAGCGCCGCGTTGGCGGCGCCGGCCTCGCCGATGGCGAAGGTGGCGACGGGGATTCCCTTCGGCATCTGCACGATCGAGAGCAGCGAGTCCTGCCCTGACAAGGCTTTCGACTGCACCGGCACGCCGAGCACCGGGACGATGGTCTTGGCGGCGAGCATTCCCGGCAAGTGAGCCGCGCCGCCAGCGCCGGCGATGATTGCCTTGAGGCCGCGCTGCGCAGCGTCGGCGGCGTACGCGAAGAGCAGGTCGGGCGTCCGGTGCGCCGAAACGACGCGCGCCTCGAAAGGCACGCCGAAATCCTTGAGCATCACGGCCGCGGCCTGCATCGTCGGCCAGTCGGAGTCGGAACCCATGACCAGGCCGACGAGTGGATTTCGTTCACACATTTCGGCCGACCCTTCTCTCTGCGCCCTCAAGGGTATTGGCGAGGAGCATGGTGATGGTCATCGGGCCGACGCCGCCGGGGACCGGTGTGATGGCCGAGGCGATCTGGCGCACGGCCGGAAAATCGACATCGCCGCACAGCTTTCCGTCGGGCAGGCGGTTGATCCCGACATCAATGACGACGGCGCCTGGTTTGACCATGTCGGCGGTGACAAAGCGCGCCTTGCCTAGGGCAGCGACCAGGATGTCGGCGCGCCGCGTGTGGAAGGCGAGATCACGCGTTTGCGAATGGCAGACGGTGACTGTGGCGCTTGCTTGCATCAGGAGCATGGCCATCGGTTTGCCGACGATGTTCGAGCGCCCGAGGACGACGGCTTCCTTGCCCTTCAACGCGATTCCTGCATCGGCAAAGAACTGCATGACGCCATAAGGCGTGCAGGGAATGAAGCGTGCATGGCCCTGCACCAGTGCGCCGACGTTCTCGGCGTGAAAGCCGTCGACGTCCTTTTCGGGTGAAATCGCTGCGAGTACGGCGTCGCTGTCGAAGTGCTTCGGCAAAGGAAGCTGAACGAGAATGCCGTGAATCGCCGGGTCGGCATTGAGCTCGGCGATGCGGGCGAGGACGCGCTGCGGCTCGACATCCGCCGGGTAAGTGATCTTCTCCGAGTGGAACCCGGCTTGCGCGCAGGCGTTGACCTTGTTGCGCACGTAAACCTGTGAAGCGGCGTCTTCACCGACCAGGATGACCGCCAGGCCCGGGCGCGCGCCGCGCGCCGCCAGGGCCTCGGCGCGGGTCTTGAAGTCGGCGCGCAGTTTCTGTGCCAGCGCGTTGCCGTCGAGGATTAGGGCCGTCATCTTGGGTAGTCCTGAAACAAAGTGGGCGAACGCGGAAACTGAACGCGGCACCGGTCGGCGGTGCCGGGAAAGGCGATGACTGCTGGCGTGTGACTCATCTCGGGCGGGCGGCTCAGGCTTCGGCGACAGCCTTCTCGGCTTCTTCGGCAGCCTTCCGGCCGGCGGCAAAAGCCCTCCTGTTGAGCTCGACGAGGGCGGGCTTCTTGCTCGCAAAGCGTTGCAGGATGCACCGTTCGAGAACCTCGGCCGGGAAGGGCAGATGGTCGGAAATTGCCCCCAGCATGACCGTGTTGCCGAGCCGGATGTCTCCCAGATCGAGCGCGATGGCCGAGGCATCGAAGGAAACGACGCGCGTGCCGGCGGCCCGAATTTCGGCCACTGGGTCGGTCGGGTATTCGTAGAGCCCCAGCTCGACGACCGGCGGCACGAGGCGACCGGTATTCATCAGCACCAGCCCGTTCGGGCGCAGCATGTGGCGCCAGCGCATTGCCTCGGCGGCTTCGAAACCGAGCAACACGTCGGCCGACCCCGGCGTGACCTGCGGCGAGAGGACCCGGGGGCCGAAGCGCAGGTGCGACGAGACGACGCCGCCTCGTTGGGCCATGCCGGCGACTTCGGTCTTCTTGACGTCGTGGCCGAGTGCGATTGCTGCTTCGGCGAGGATTTCGGTGGCGGTCATCACCCCCTGACCACCGGTGCCGACGACGAGGATGTTGGTGGTGTCGAACGAGCCTCTTTCTGACATCGGATTACACTCTTTTCCAGCGAAGGCACGCGCGACACGATGTTGCCGCGGCGCGCCGGATTTCAGGTTTTCCTGACGACCTTGATCGGCATCGCCAGCGTATCGACGTGAACGATCGCGTCCGGCGCACAGGGTTTCAGGCAAAGCCCGCAACCGGTGCAGGCGGCGCTCTCGATGCGCACGAAAGCGAGATCGACCTCGCGCCCACTCGCCTTGGTCACCCGGTCACGGCGCGTGACGTGGATCGCCGGACAGCCGACGTCAACGCAGTTGCCACAACCGGTGCACCGGTCTTCGATTACGGTGTACGGCTTGAGGGCGTGATAGTCCTTGATCAGCACGCAGGGCTGGCTGGTGATGATCACCGATGGCCCGGGGATCTTGGTTTCTTCGCGCAGCGTGCGCAGCAGCACCGGCAATTCGTATGCGTTGACCACGTGGACGCGTTCTTCGCGCACGCCGAGCGCCTTGACCAGGCGGGCGAAATCGACGCGCGGAGCGTCGTCGCCGTGGATATCGCGGCCGCTGCCCGGGTTGTCCTGACCGCCGGTCATGCCGACGGCACGGTTATCGAGCAGCAGGACGGTGACATTGCCACGGTTGTAAACGATGTCTAGCAACCCCTGCATTCCCATGTGCAGGAAAGTCGAGTCACCGATCACGGCGACGACTTTCTGGCTTTTCTCGGCCTCGCTGCGCCCCTTGTCCAGGCCGAGCGCCATGCCCATCGAGGCGCCCATCGAGATGCACGCGTCGAGCGCGTTCCACGGCTGACCGAAGCCGAGTGTATAGCAGCCGATGTCGCCGGAAATGGTGACGTTGCGCAATTGCGAGAGCGTGTAGTACACACCGAGGTGCGGGCAGGCGACGCACATCGTCGGCGGACGCGGGAAAACGGGCAGGGGTGTCGTTCTCGCCGAAGGCGGCTCGGGCTCGCCCAGCAGGCGGGCGATGGCCGGTTTCAGCACCTGCGGCGAAAGCTCGCCGGAGAGCGGCAGGATGTCCTTGCCGATGACGGCCAGGCCGTGTGCCTTCAACTCGCTTTCAATCAGCGGCTCGACCTCTTCGACGACGACAATCCGTTCGCATTGTTCGGCGAAGCGGCGCAGACGATCGAAAGGGAGCGGGAAGGAAAAACCCAGCTTGAACACGGGCGCGTCGGGGAAACTCTCGCGCACGTGCATGTACGCCGGCCCGGAGGTAATGAAGCCGACGCGCCGGTCGCCACCCATCTCGCTGAAGTTGAGATCGGAAGCCTCGGCCTCGTTGCGCAGCCTTCGTTCCCGGTCAAACATCAAGGGCAGGCGGCGGCCGGCTGCGCTGGGCACCATGACCCAGCGACCGACATCCTTCTTGAACCCGGCGACCGGCTGCTCGCTGCGCTCGCCCACCGTAACGAGGCCTTTGACGTGGCAAATGCGCGTCGTCAGGCGCAGGATGACCGGCACCTCGAAACGCTCGGAAAGCGCGAAGGCGGCCAGGGCGAAGTCGTGCGCTTCCTGCGAATCGGCCGGTTCGAGCAGTGGCACGTGCGCGAAGCGACCCCAGAAACGCGAATCCTGTTCGTTCTGTGACGACGACAGGCCGACATCGTCGGCAATCGCGATGACCAGACCGCCGACGACACCGGTCAGCGTCATGGTCATCAAGGCGTCCGAAGCGACGTTCATGCCGACATGCTTCATGGCGCAGAAACTGCGGGAACCGGCCATTGCTGCACCGAAAGCGACTTCGAGTGAGACTTTCTCGTTGACCGACCACTCGCTGTAGATATCCGGGTAGGTGGCCAGGGCTTCGAGCATTTCCGTGGATGGCGTTCCCGGATAGGCGGCGGCGACACGGGCACCGGCTTCCCAGACGGCACGTGCTACCGCCTCATTGCCCGACATCAGAAGGCGGCTGGCTGCTGCCAGCCGCCGGGTTGACACTGAAGCTGCCGTGGTCATCGCCTCTCCTCGAGAAGATCATTGTGCAAAAACAATGGGCTAGCTTTCGCTAACCCATGTTCTTGTGGCACGCCCGGAGCGATTCGAACGCCCGACCCCTTGGTTCGTAGCCAAGTACTCTATCCAGCTGAGCTACGGGCGCGTTGCCATGGGTCACCATTGTACACAGGCCGTTCGTTTGGCTCAAGCGCTATCTCGCTGTGCAGCCGGAGCTTGTCACGAATACCCGCAGCAGAGCGCCGCTGGACTGCGCGCGGACGCGCAACGACGCCTCATCAGCCGGCGTCGACCAGGCTGACGGCGAACTCACCGATTCCTGCCACGCCCGCGGTCAGGACATCGCCGCGCCATACCGTGGACACACCGGCCGGCGTCCCGGTAAAGATCAGGTCGCCGGCGGCGAGGGTCACATAGGTCGACAGATTGGCGATGATTTCGGCGACCGTCCACGACATTTGCGCGAGATCTCCTTTTTGTCGCAGCTCGCCATTGACCGCCAGCCAGATCGAGCCGCTGGTCGGATGACCGACGAGCGTCGCCGGCTGTATGGCACCGAGCGGAGCGCTCTGGTCGAAACCCTTGCTCATGTCCCACGGCTGTCCCTTGTCCTTCGCCCGCTTCTGCAGATCACGGCGCGTCAGGTCGATGCCGACGGCGTAGCCATAGACCTTGTCGAGCGCCGTCGCCGGCGAAATGTCGGCACCGCCTCCGGCGAGGGCAACGACGAGTTCCACTTCGTGCTGGAGATCGTTGGTGGCCGGCGGATAGTGCGCTTTGCCGCCGCCCGGAACGAGCGCATCGGTCGGTTTGCTGAAGAAGAAAGGCGGTTCGCGCGTGTCGGCGCCCATTTCGGCCGCGTGATCGGCATAGTTGCGGCCGACGCAGTAGACGCGACGTACGGGAAAAAGCGCTTCGCTGCCGGCGATCGGCACGGCAACCGGCGGCGGGGGCGGGAAGACATAAGACATGTGTTCTCCTGGTCGGGAAAGGTTTCAGACGGGATTGTCAATATCGATGAATTCGCAGGGCAAGCCAAAGTGTGCGGCGAGATGCTCGGCCAGGGCACGTATGCCGTAACGTTCACTGGCATGATGCCCGGCGGCAATGAACGCAACGCCGGATTCACGCGCCAGGTGCACGGTTTGTTCGCACACCTCGCCGCTCAGATAGGCGTCGACGCCGAGCGCGATCGCCTGCTCGAAGAGGTTCTGCGCGGCGCCCGAACACCAGGCGACGCGGCTGATCGTGCGCTGGTCATCGCCGATGATCAATGGTGTGCGCTGCAGTTGGCTGACGACCCGTGCCGAAAGCCCGCTCAGCGTCGTCGGAACGGCAAGGTGGCCGAACCAGCCCACATCCTGCTCGCCAAAGCGGCCGTCGGGCAGCCAGTCGAGCTGGCGGGCCAGTTGTGCGTTATTGCCCAGCTCGCCATGGTTGTCGAGCGGCAGGTGATAGGCGATCAGGTTGATGTCGTGGGCGAGCAGCAAGCGCAGACGGTTCCTGCGGACGCCGACGAGGCGCGCCTCCTCGCCGCGCCAGAACCAGCCGTGGTGAACCAGGACGGCATCGGCATGACGTTCGATCGCGGCCTCAAGCAGCGCGGCGCTGGCGCTGACGCCGGCAACGATGCGCCGGATGTCAGGCCGTCCTTCCACTTGCAGGCCGTTTGGGCAATAATCCCGAAAGCGTCCTGCATCGAGCAGGTGATCCAGATAGCGTGTCAGCTCATCGCGCTTCATTTCTTGGCTCCATATTTGCCCATGCGTAGGCTCTGGCTGATTTTTGCACAAACGGTGACGATTGGTCTCGCCATTCTCTTCGTCATCACTACGCTGAAGCCCGAGTGGTTGGGAAAACAGGCCGTCGACGACGATGCCGCTGTCCGCACGGCGCCCGAAGCTGCGCGGGTGGAGCCGGCGTTCATCGCCGGTTCGTATCGTCAGGCGGCGAAAAGGGCGCTGCCGTCGGTGGTGCACATCTTTACCTCCCAGAAGATGAAGGCGCGCCGCCATCCTTTTCTCGACGACCCGGTTTTCCGACATTTTTTCGGTGATGGGGAAGGAAACGAAAGCCCCCGCACCTCCGGCCTCGGATCGGGTGTGATCGTCAGCGCGAGTGGTTATGTGCTGACCAACCTGCACGTCGTCGAGGCTGCCGATCAGATCGAAATTGCCCTTAGCGACGGACGCAATCTGAACGCTCGCCTGGTCGGCAGCGATCCCGAGTCCGACCTGGCGGTATTGCAGATTACCGAACGCAATGGCAAGGAACTTGCCCTGCCGGCGATCTCGCTTGGCAACATGGACGATGTTGTTGTCGGGGATGTGGCTCTGGCCATCGGCAATCCTTTCGGCGTAGGGCAAACCGTGACCATGGGGATCATTTCGGCGCTCGGGCGCTCGCACTTGGGCATCAATACCTTCGAGAACTTCATCCAGACCGACGCGGCGATCAACCCGGGGAATTCAGGCGGTGCGCTGGTCGATAGTCAGGGCAGGCTGATCGGCATCAACACGGCCATCTACTCGCGCTCGGGTGGATCTCTCGGCATCGGTTTTGCCATACCGATCTCGATTGCGCAGAACGTCATGGAGCAGATCATTCGGACCGGCAGCGTGACGCGTGGCTGGATTGGTGTCGAGGCGCAGGAAATCACCATCGACCTGGCCGAATCATTCGGTCTGCCGGACACCAACGGCGCATTGATTGCCGGCGTCCTGCGCGGGAGCCCGGCGGATGTCGGAGGGATCAGACCGGGCGATATCCTGCTTGCCGTGGGGGGCCGGGTGGTCAAGGATCCGCAGAGTATGCTCGACCTGATTGCCGGCCAGAAGCCGGGTGAAACGATAGGTTTCACCCTGCGGCGGCAGGCGAATGTGGTCGAAACGACGGTGCAGATCGGCAAGCGGGCGCCACAGCGGCGCGCGCGCGAGTAGGCAGGGAGGCCTGCCGCCGTGTGCCAGCTGCTCGGCATGAACTGCAATGTTCCGACCGACATCTGTTTCTCTTTTGCCGGCTTTCAGGTACGCGGTGGCGCGACCGATGTCCATGGCGACGGCTGGGGAATCGCCTTTTTCGAGGAGCGCGGTTGTCGGCTTTTTCTCGATCCGCAGCCTTCCTGCGCGTCGCCGGTCGCCGAGCTCGTACGCAGTTATCCGATCCACTCGAAGAATGTCGTCGCGCACATTCGCAAGGCGACGCAGGGCTCTGTCGCGCTTGAAAACACGCATCCGTTCATGCGCGAGCTTTGGGGGCGTTACTGGATCTTTGCCCACAACGGCAATCTGCCGGACTTCGCCCCGCTGCTCGACGGCAGCTTCACGCCGGTTGGCCAGACCGACAGCGAACGCGCTTTCTGTTGGCTGTTGCAGCGGTTGCGTCAGCGCTTCGGCAGCCAGTCGCCCGATCAGGCGACGTTGTTTTCGGCGCTGCACGAGCTGACGCTCGACCTGGGCAGGCGAGGCTCGTTGAACTACCTGCTGTCGAACGGTGATTGCCTGTTCGCTCA
>WBZP01003783.1_pt1 | contig 16161 bp, 15 predicted proteins | sample 5204301 | NCBI WGS metagenome assembly WBZP01 (sample SAMN12412401, study PRJNA552823) | activated sludge metagenome | isolation source: activated sludge from nitrification reactor of wastewater treatment plant... | place: USA: Pennsylvania | collected 2017
CCAGCACCTTCAGGATGTGCTTGATGTCGCGGAAGGTGTTGCGGAAGATCAGATCCTCCATGCCTTCGATATAGGGCTTCTCCCATTCGTGCTGCCACTGCGTGTACCTGCGGGCGGCCGGGTGGATGGAGAAGTTCATCGAACCCATGTTCAGCGAGCACATCTCGGGCTGCGCCCGCAGCGGATAGGCCAGGCGCTCGTCCAGCGACGTGCGCGTGCTGCCGCCGGTGGTGATGTTGATGACGGCGTTGGTGGCGGCCCGGATGCGCGGCACGAACTGCTGGAACACCGCGGGGTCCGGTGACGGTCGACCGTCCTCGGGGTTGCGCGCATGCAGGTGCAGGATGGCGGCACCGGCCTCGGCGGCGGCGATGGCCTGTTCTGCGATCTGGTCTGGCGTGATGGCCAGGAACGGGGACATGGTGGGCGTGTGCACCGAGCCGGTGACCGCGCAGCTGATGATGATCTTGTGGGACATGTTGTTCCTGCCTTCTAGACCGCCAGCCACTGCGACAGCAACGCGCTGTCCTCCTGCAGCTGGCGCGGGCTTCCCTCGAAGACGATGCGCCCATGGCCCATCACGCAGACGCGCGAAGAGACCTTGAGCGCGATGGCCAGCTTCTGCTCCACCAGCAGCACGGCGACACCGCGGTGGCGCATGTCGCCGATGCACTCGCCGACCTGCGCCACGATCATCGGCGCCAGACCTTCGGTGGGCTCGTCGACGAGGATCAGCCGCGGGTTGGTCAGCAGCGAGCGGCAGATGGTCAGCATCTGCTGCTCGCCGCCGGACAGGCTGCCGGCCTTGGTGCCGCGTCGCTCTTTCAGGCGCGGGAAGTAGTCGAACATCTGCGCCACCGTCCAGCGCGTGGCACCCGGCTGCGGTTCCTGTTCACCCATGTGCAGGTTCTCGTCCACCGTGAGGTTGGCGAACACCTCGCGGCCCTCAGGCACGTAGGCCAGGCCAGCACGGCAGATGCTGTGGGTGCGCGCGCCGGCCAGTTCGCGCCCGGCCAGTCGGATGCTGCCGCCACTGGGCGGCACCAGACCCATCAGCGCCTTCAGCGTGGTGGAGCGGCCGGAACCGTTGCGGCCCAGCAGGCTCAACACCTCGGCCTCGGCCACGGTGAAGCTGACGCCCTGCAGGATGTGGCTCCTGCCGTAGTGGGCTTGCAGCCCTTCCACCGTCAGCAGCGACTGCGGGTTCATGCCATCACCTCCGCACCCAAGTCTTCGCCCAGGTAGGCTTCGCGCACGCCCTGGTGGCGGCGGATCGCTTCGGGTGTGTCGGTGGCGATCACCTGCCCCTGGACGAGAACGCTGATGCGGTCGGCGAGGCTGAACACCACGTCCATGTCGTGTTCGACGATGATCAGAGCGCGCCCCGCCGTGACCTCGCGGATCAGGCTCAGCGTGTAGTGCGTCTCTTCGGTGGACATGCCGGCCATCGGCTCGTCGAGCAGGATGACTTTGGGATTGGAGGCCAGCGTCATGGCCAGTTCCAGCGAGCGTTGCTCGGAGTAGGACATCTCGCCGGCCAGCGCGTCGGCCTGCGCCTGCAGGCGCACCTGCTCCAGCAGGTGCTCGGTGGCTTCGCGCAGCCCGGGCAGGCGGTCGATGCGTTGCCAGATGCGGTAGGGCGTGTGGCGGGACTGCATCACCGCCAGGCGGACGTTTTCGAACACCGAAAGCCTGGGAAAGATGTTGGTGATCTGGAACGAGCGAGACAGCCCGAGGCGATTGACGCGTTGCGGCGCGTAACCATCGATGCGCAGGCCATCGAACCAGACCTCGCCGGCCGTGGGCTTGAGATTGCCCGATACCAGATGGAATACCGTGGACTTGCCGGCGCCGTTGGGTCCGATGAGCGCACGGCGTTCACCAGGATGCAGCGCAAGATCGGTGCCGCGGATGATCTCGGTGGCACCGAAGGACTTGCGCAGGCCCCGCAGCTCCAGGATGGGCGTGCTCATTGCGCGTGCTCCGCGTTCAGCCCGGCCCAACGGCGGCGCAGCCATCGACTCAGTCCGACGCCGGCCGTCAGCGCTGCCAACGGCAGCAGCCACGTGGTGAAGGCGGCGGGCTGCCACGATTGGCCGAACAGCGCCACCGGCGGCCACGCCCCGGCGCTCAGCGCCAGCGCGCGGTAGTCCTGGGAGCAGACGCGCTGCAGGAACTCCACCATGAAGACCAGCGTGCCGGACAGCAGCAGACCGCAAACGAGCGCCCCGGCCCCCAGCGCCAGCAGCTGGCCCGGCCTGTGTCGGCGCGACTGCCCGCGGACCCCGCGCAGCAGGCCGCTCAGGCCCTCGGGAACGAACATCATCACCAGCACGAACAGCACGCCCTGGTAGAGCAGCCAGGATTGCGTGGTATCGGAAAGCGCATAGCCGAAAAAGCTCATCAGCGCCGCGCCCAGCGCCGGGCCGAGGAAGCTGCCGACCCCGCCGATGTAGCTGTGCAGGACCACGGTGGCGGAGACATGGCCGTCGAAGAGCACATAGTTGGCCGACTCGTTGCTGATCACCAGCAGGCTGCCGGCCACGCCGGAGAACATGGCCGACAACGCGAACGCAGACACTGCCAGGCCATGCACGCCATAGCCCAGGAAGCGCAAGCGGTGCTCGTTGTCGCGCAGCGCCAGCGTGAGCCGCCCCAGCGGCGTGCGCATGTGGTAGTACAGCAGCGCCAGCGACAGCAGCACCCATGCCAGGACCAGGTAGTACACCTGCACGGTGGAACCGAAGCCCAGGCCCCAGGCCGGCATGCGCATCATCGAGATGCCGGACTCACCGCCGAACCAGCCCTGCAACTGCGGCGCCAGCGCATGCAGCAGTTCAGCGATGGCCAGCGTGATCATCGCGAAGGCAGTGCCGCTGCGTTTGGTGGCGAACCAGCCGGCCACCAGACCGATGGCGAGCCCTGCGCCCGCGCCTACCAGCGGCAACAGCGGTGTTGGCAGCAAGCCGGCGCCCTGCATGGCATTCATCGCATGCGCGGTGGCAAAGGCACCGACGCCGAAGTAGGCGGCGTGGCCGAAGGAGAGCATGCCGGCGCGGCCGGCCAGCAGGCTGTAGGCACTGGCGAACAACGCGGCGATGAGCATCTGGACCGCCGCGTTGAGCAGGCCGGCGCTGAGCAGCACCGGCAGCAGGACGAGCCCCAGCACACCCAGTGCGGGCAGGAGTGATCGTGCGCTCATGGCTCAGCTCTTGTCGCCCATCAAGCCGCTGGGCCGGACCAGAAGGATCAGCAACATCAGCAGGAAGGGCAAGGTGGCGGACAGGCTCGAGAGCTTGAGCGTCAGCAAGCCGCCGAGCTGCTGCGCCCAGTCGCCCGCGCCGGCGGCGATCCAGCCCAGCAGGTCGGCCAGGCTGCGGTCCACGCTGACGGCCAGCGAGGTGATGAGGCCGATCAGCACCGAGGCCAACATGGCCCCGCCCAGCGAACCCAGGCCGCCCACGACCACCACCACGAAGACCATCACGCCGATCTCCAGCGCCATGTTGGGGCTGGTGGTGTAGAAGGCCCCGGCCACCGCACCCGCCAGGCCGGCCAGGGCCGCGCCGACGCCGAACACCCCCATGAAGACGCGCTGCACGTTGTGGCCCAGCGCCTCCACCATGTGCGGCCGGTAGACCGCGGCGCGCACGATGATGCCCACCCGCGTGCGCGTCAGCAGCAGGTACAGTGCGCCGAACATGAGCAGTGCCACGCCGCCCATCAGCAGCCGGTACAGCGGGTATTGCTGGCTGCCGATCTGGAAGGCCGAGCCATCCAGGGCCTTGGGTACCTGGTAGTTGACCGGGAAGTTGCCGAAGAACAGCTTGATCAGCTCGGCGATGATGAAGGCCAGGCCGAAGGTCAGCAGCAGTTCGTGCGCGTGGCCCCAGCGGTGCACGCGGCGCAGGAACCAGCGCTCCACACCCGCGCCCACGGTGCCGGCCAGCACGGCCGCCGCGATCACAGCCGGACCGAACCCCAGCAGTCCCTGCAGGGCGTACGCGAAGTAGGCGCCCAGCATGTAGAACGACGCGTGCGCGAAGTTCAGCACACCCATCATGCCGAAGATCAGCGTCAGCCCGGCCGACACCATGAACAGCAGCAGCCCGTAGATCACGCCGTTGAGCAGCGCGAAGACCAGCGCGTCCATCGCGATCAGGACGGGCGTTGCATCTTGCAGCTGGGCTGCACAGGCATGGCGGTCTCTTCGGCGCCGTAGATCTTGACCGGCTTGAAGCCCATGGGCGTGCCATCGACCTTGTACTTGGCGTCGGTGGATACGGTGGAGACGACCAGCGGCAGCAGCACCTGATGGTCGGCGGCGCGCATGCTCATCTCGCCCATCGGGGTTTTGACCCTGGCCGTCTCGATGGCGCGGGCGAGGGCGTTCACATCGAGGAGACCACCCACCGGCCTGGTGCGCTTCAGGGCATCGCCCAGCATGTCCATCGCGAACACCGACGCCGGCTCCACGAAGACCGGGTTATGCCCGGTCTTGGCGGCGTAGTCGGCTGCAAAGCGCGCACCTTCGGCACCGCCCGCTTCGGCGTTGAAGGCGTGGGCGATGAAGTGGCCCAGCGCCGTCTCGCCGGCATTGCTGATGTTGCCCGGCTGGTCGAGGAAGACGGTGCCGAAGTCGGCCTTCAGCCCGGCGGCCTTGGCGGCCTTCATCATCAGCAGCAGATCATTGCCCCAGTTGCCGGTGATCACGTTGTTGGCACCCGAGGCGATGATCTTGGCGATGTAGGGCGCGAAGTCCTGGATCTTGTTGACGTCGTGCAGCACCTTCTCGACGACCTGGTATCCACCCGCCGTCGCGTTGTCGACGATGGCACGCTCCATGTCCTGACCCCAGGAGTAGTTCTGGTTGATCGCGTAGACCTTGCCGCCCAGCGCCTTGGCCTGCTTCATGCCCTGGACGAGCACCTTGGTGCGCACCTGGGCGTTGCCTGTGATGCGGAAGTGGTGGAAGTTGCACTTCTCGCCGGTCAGCTCCAGCGCCTCGGCGCCGATGTTGATGTAGACGATCTCCTTGCCGGGGTTGCGCAGGTTGTGCTTGCGCACGTCCTCGGTGATCTGGCCGGCGATGGCCGACGACGAGCCCTGCACCACGATCTGGACGCCGTCGGCGATGGCGGCCTTGAGCTTGTCCGACGCGCCCGCCGGACCACCCTGGTTGTCGTACTCGACGAGCTGCAGGGGCTCGCCGTTCCAGCCGCCCGCGGCATTCAGCCGCTCGATGCCGTAGCGCACGCCCGTGCGGTAGGTCTGCCCGGTCGACGCCTGCGGGCCCGACAGGGTCTCCAGCAGTCCGATCTTGACGGAGGCGGCCTGCGCGGCGGAGGCGGCCAGCAGGGCCGCACAGAGGATGCTGAGACGAATCGGGGTCATGCTTGTCTCCTGTGGGTGGTGTGGGGAGGCTTGAACGGTCAAAGGTGCTCGACGTTGCCGTCCACGCTGATCACCTGGCCGGTGAGGTTGCGTGCGCCAGGCGCGCTGAGGAACAGCGCCATCGCGGCGACGTCGTCGGCGCTGACCATGCGCCGCAGCGAGATCTTTTCGAGGTACTGCCGGCGCATGGCCTCGACGCTGATGCCGGATGCCGCCGCGCGCGCGGCCATCACCGCGTCCATGCGCTCGCCCTCGACGACACCGGGCAGGATGGCGTTGATGCGCACACCCTGCGGCCCGAGTTCGATGGCCAGCGACTTGGTCATCCCGACGATGGCCCACTTGGTGGCCGCGTACGGCGTGCGGAAGGCATAGCCCAGCCGTCCGGCCACCGAACTGATGGCGATCACGCAGGGGCTGGCGCGCGAGGCCTTGAGCAGTGGCACTGCCCGGCGTGCGAAGAGGTACTGGCCGTTCAGGTTGACGGCCACGGTGCGCTCCCAGTCGGCGGTGTGAATGTCTTCGATCGCAGCGGTGGGGCCGGCGATGCCGGCGTTGTTGACGAGCACGTCCAGGCCGCCCAGCTGTTCGCGCACGTCTTCGAACACCCGGTCCACGTCCGCAGCTACCGAGGCATCGGCCAGGCTGCCGCTGAGGCCTGGTGTGCCGGCCACCAGGCGCTCCACCGCGGCGCTGTCGATGTCGCAGATGTGGACCCGTGCGCCCGCGCCATGGAAGGCACGCGCGATGGCCGCGCCGATCCCGTTGGCGCCGGCGGTGATCAGCACGCGCAGGCCGGGCGAGGGACGAAGGGAGTCGTGAAGTGACATGGCCGGCGTGGAGAGATGAGACGTTGGAAGTCTCGGCAATCCCCCTCACCCAGGCCATGTGAGTTGCTGACAAAGTCAACCCGATCAGATCGTGCTCAACTCACAAGAAAGCAGTGCAGTCGCCGCCGATGGCTCTGGTAGCCTTTTGCACATTCCCGACGATGGAGCCAATGCAATTGGATTCCGGCGACAAACTCGAGCGCTCGCTGATCAACATGCTGCATGGGGGTGCGCCGGCCGAAGACTTCGCGCAACGACTGGCCGAAGTCGAAGCCCGGCACGCCGGCAGTGGCGATGCCGCCGGCGAGATCGAAGCCGTGCACATGGCCATGGCGGTCCGGAACCGCCTGGAGCTCTTGCAGCAGCGTGAACAAGGCATGCTGGCGGTGATGGAGTCAGCCCAGGACCTCTCCGCCCGGCTCGACCTCTCGAACCTGCTCTCGGCCCTGGTGGCCCGCACGCGCAACCTGCTCGGCGCCGACCTGGCCTGGCTGTCGGCGCTGGACGAGGATCAGGGTGTCTTTCAGTCGCTGGCCATCGAGGGTGCCCAGACCAGCGGCGTGGTGGGCATGAGCATCCGCGGCGACCGCGGCACGGCCAGCGTGGTGATGGCCACGCGCATGCCCTTCTCGACGCCGGACTACCTGCACGACACGCGCTTCCCCCATGACCCCAGGTTCGACGACATCTTTCGCACCGAAGGCGTCTGCGCGCTGGTGGGGGTGCCGATGATCTGGCAGGGCGCCGTGATCGGCTTGCTTTTCGCGGCCGATCGCTACCCACGGCTGCACACGGCCCAGAACATCGCCATCCTGCGTACCTTGGCCACCCACGGCGCAGTGGCACTGAAGAATGCGCGCGACTTCGAGCGCGTCAACGCCGCGCTGGAACGGGCCGACCAGGCGCGCGCCGAGCAGGAGCGCCACGCCCGCGCCGTGCAGGCGGCGGCCGATGCGCATGTTCAGATCACCTCGCTGCTGGCACGGGGCGCGTCACTCGCCACCCTGTGCCAGACCGTCGCGAACCTGCTGGGCGGCAGCTTGCTGGTCGTGGACGAGACCTCGCAGATCATCAGCCGTGCCCAGGCCGAAGGTTTTGCCGGGACGGCCGCCGGCCATTACCAGCCGCACGGCGCGCACAGCGCGGAACTGGCAAGTGCACTGCGTCGGGCACGGCAGGACGGGCGCTCCGTGGTGGCCTACGAAGCGGACGGTGAGACCTGTCGCGTCATGCCCGTGATTGGCGGTGATGATGTGCTCGGTGCCCTGGCCTTGTTCCATCGCGGTCCGCTCGCGGAGGTGGCCGAGCGCACCTTCGAGCGCGTGTCCAGCGTCATCGGCATCGTGCTGTTGTCGCAAGAGCGCCAGGAGGCCAGCCGGGGCCGCGAAATGGCCACCTTGCTGCGTGCACTGGTGTGGCCGCGCCAGGACGACCTCGCCGTGCTGAGCAACCGGGCCGAGCGCTTCGGACTTGACCTCAAGCAACCGCTGAGCCTGATGCTGGCCGAACTGGAGGCGCCCCGTGCCAGCTACGCGGCCAGGCGCCTGCTGCATTTGGGGATCCTGGAACAGTGCCTGGTCGATGAGATCGACGGCGTCCTGGTGGTCCTGTGCGCGGCGACCCGGGGCGCCGAACGCCAGCAGGCGCTGTCTGCCTGGATCGGTCGGGAAGTTGGCGCCGCGCATCGTGGGGTGCATTCGAGGCCGGCATCCGCGCCAGCTGAACTGCCGGCGCTCTACACCACGCTCAAGCGCGCGCTGGGCGTGCTTGGCCGCCTGGGGGTGCAAGGCCGGTTCATCGGCCAGAACGAACTGGCGCTGTACTCCGCGCTGTTCGAGAACCACGATGCGGCCAGCCTGGGCCAGTTCCTCGACGCCAGCATCGGGCCGCTGCTTCGGCAAGATGAGAAACGCGGCACGGAGCTGGCCGGCACGCTGCTGAACTACTTCGACTGCAACCAGAACGCCAAGGCCGCCGCACAGCGCCTGGGCCTGCACGTCAACACGGTGCGCTATCGCCTGGGCATCGCCGAGGAACTGCTGGGCCACTGGGGCCAGGCCGCCCGCGCGCTCGAAATCCACATGGCCCTGCGCCTGTGGAGCCTGAGAAGCTGAGGCACCACCAACCGGCAGGTCGTGCGCCCCGCCGCCGGCGCAGCGCCATGCGTGCGCACAAACTGCGCGGGGCTTTCTTGTACCCACCTCACATCGAGCGCCGGCGGCGCAAGGGGCAGACTGCCTGTGCCCGCGTGCATGCCTGTCACGCCCACACCACATTGGCACCACCTCACCCCAAGCAGGTTCAGCCGGCCTGACGACGCTTCGCCAGCGCCGGGCTGACACACCACATCAGGACTACCGCAATGGACCCAGCCAAACACGTCACCGTCATCGGGGCCGGCATGATGGGACATGGCATCGCGCAGGTGTTCGCCCTGGCGGGCCACCCCGTCGTGCTCACGGACACCAGTCACGCCGTGCTCGGCGCCGCGTTGGCGAAGGTGAGGCGCAATCTCCTGGACGGACAGCTCGATCCAGCGCCGGTCCTCGCACGGATGGCCGTACAGGCCGATCTGGACACAGCCGTCGCCCAGGCCGACATGGTGATCGAGGCAGCACCGGAGCAGCTCGAGCTCAAACAGAGTCTCCTTGTCCAGGTGGCCGCGGCGGCGCCGCAGCACGCCATCCTCGCCAGCAACACTTCGGTCATTGCCATCACCCGCATCGGCGAGCCGCTGCCGGCGCATGCGCGCGAGCGGCTGGTCGGCACCCACTGGTGGAACCCGCCCCATCTCATACCGCTGGTGGAAGTGGTCCGCACGACCTTCACCCGTGACGCAATCTTCGATGCGACCTTCGAGTGGCTTGCCTGCGTGGGAAAGACGCCTGTGAAGGTGCTCAGGGACGTGACCGGTTTCATCGGCAACCGGCTGCAGCACGCGCTGTGGCGCGAAGCCATCGGCCTGGTGGAGGATGGCATTTGCGATGCCGAGACCATCGATCTGGTAGTCAAGAACAGCTTCGGCATGCGCATGCCGGTGCTGGGCCCGATGGAAAACGCCGATCTGGTCGGGCTCGAACTTACGCGCGCCGTGCATCAGCGCTTGTTTCCTGAGCTCAGGTCCAGCACAACGGCGTCGCCTCTGCTGGACCAGCTTATCGCCGCGGGTCACAACGGCATGGGTTCCGGGCGGGGTCTGCGGGCCTGGACCGGCCCGGATGCAGATGCGATCCACAAGTTGCTTGCCGAGCACCTGATCGCAATGCGGGGCCGCCAGGCCCGACGGTCGGGTGCCGCAGTCGGCCCGCCGGTGCCTGCAGAGCATGGGCACGGGCTGACCGTGTCTGCCAGCCCTGCCCGTGGCTACATGCCGTGACGGCTCCCGCCCCCGCAGTCCCTGGGCTGCCTCTCAATCCCAGTGGCCTATGTCCCGTCGGCCGTTCGCAACGCCGCCGCCACGAACTCGTCGCATTCCGTCCAAGGTTCGCCGCAGCCGCCGAAGCTCAACGGGCTTGCGGCCGACCCGGCGCGTGGCCCGGGCCCAGCTTGTCAGCGGGAATCAGGATCCACATCAGCACATAGACCAGCGCGCCCGTTCCGGCGCACAGCGTCAGCAGCGCGAACAGCAGCCGCCAGAGCCAGCTCTCCGCGCCCGTAAGGCGTGATATCCCGCCGCATACGCCACCCAGCCAGCGGTCGTCGCGGCTGCGGCGAAGCGCATTCATTGCCATAAGGGCCGGTGCGGTGTCCTCGGGCGTACCGCCCAGAACCCGCGCCTTGGCACGGGCGAACTCCTCGTCCGAGATCGCACCGCGCTCGTGCAGCCCAGCCAGACGACCCAGTTCTTCGCTCAGGCTCATCATGCTTCTCCTTGCAGAGGTCTTCTCCACAGTGAGATTAGTGCGGCGCCCTGGCAATTCAAGCGGCACTCGATGAACTGCCGATGCACGCGATGGGCGCCGCCGAATAAGCCTACCCGGGCAGATGGCAGACCGCCTCGATATTGTTGCCTTCGGGATCGATGACGAAGGCACCGTAGTAGTTTGGGTGATAGTGCGGGCGAAGCCCCGGTGGGCCGTTGTCCTTGCCGCCTGCGGTGATGGCTGCCTCGTAGAAGGCATCAACCTGCGCCCTGCTGGCTGCACGCCACGCCAGGTGACAGCCGCAACTTGCTGGGGGGCCAGCGTATGGCGAGGGGCCATCTATGAACCAGGTATCCGCCCTCTTTCCATCGGGTTCGGCCGGATCTGGGAACGCAAAGCCAAGGATGTTCGAGCCGTAGTTGCCTTCAAAGCAGACTGCGTACCCCAGTGGAGCAAGCGCTGCGCTGTAGAACAACTTTGCGCGAGCGATATCGGTGACGCGAAACGTCATGTGGTCGAGCATGGAGTGTCTCCTGTGGTAACAAAACGCGGCCCGTGTCAGGGCCTGTACAAATATACAGCCTACGCTGCCGGTTGACAGCGCAGCGACGATCCTTGCATCGAGCCTGGGCTTGGCTGCGCAAGGCGTGGCCCATGTGGGGCCCAACCCTGGATGTGGCAGATGGACGGACGTGAGACAGCCAGGCCATGCGGCCAAAGACGAGTCGAGGCGGTCGCACGCATGGCTGGCGTGCCGCCGTGCTGTCGCAGATCCGGCAGGCCTGCAGCGACCCGTACCCTGACGCTGGAGGGCATCAAACTGCATACCTGGACTACCATGTCGCGGTGTGCTGGGATCTTGCGGTGTTGTTCCAGCCGTCGATCATCGTGAGCTTGGCTCTGCGAATTCGATCTGCCAGGGGGTAGGGTTGGCTGAAGCGGACTTCTGCACCACACAAGGCCAAGCCAGTCCGCCGGGACTTGAGCCGCACGAACAGTCCCTGTGTCAGGTGTTGGATTGCTCCGCATCGCCCATGGCCTTGCTTGATGCGAGCAGACGCATCACCCACGTGAACCCGGCGCTGCTGCAGACATGGGGGCTGCTGGCTGCCGTTGACGTGATCGGCTGTGACTTCGCGAGTCGGCTCCTTCTGGAAGAAGGCGTTGCGCAGCCCGGGTGGCGCGGCGAGGTGCTGGCGCGTCTGGCCGATGGCCGGACGGCAAGACTGCCTTGTGCCGTACACGCCCTCCGGCTTGCGGACCGGCCGCCGGCTTTCATCGCCAGTTTTGCCGTCCTGCCCCAGGTCGCGGCTACACCGGTGCTGCCGCTTCATGTCGAGGGTGTTCTGGACGATGCGATCGCGGCTGCCGGCATCCTGGTCTGCGTGCTCGACGAGGCCGGCCACTTCGTGCGTTTCAATCGCGAGTGCGAGCGTGTCAGCGGTTGGCGCGGTGGGGAGATCCTGGGCCGCACACCCTGGGGCACGGTCCTGCCGCACGATCTCGCGCCCGAGCAGCCCCGCGCAGTGTTCGAAGCTGCCTTCAGCCAGAGTGCCGCAGGGCCGGTGATGCGGCACAGCAACGAGTGGGTGGCGCGTTCAGGTGCACGCAGGCGCATCGAATGGAGTAGCACGTTGCTGAGCCCGCGGCACGATGGCGGCCGATACAGGGTGGAGATCGGTGTGGACGTGACCGATCTGCAGGCCACCGAGACGGCCTCGCGGAGCCACACGCATCAGTTGCAGCAGACCCTGACCGGATGGATGCATGACCTGGCCGAGCGGCGCCGGCTGGATGCGCAGGCGTGGCGGTTCAGACAGCTGGTGGAACACGGAACGCAGGAGGTCTGGCTCACGGACGCGGACAGCCGTATCTGCTATGTCAATCAACTCGGCGCGCAGAGCCTGGGCTATGCCCCCGTGCAGCTGGAAGGGCGTTCGGTGCGCGAGATCGAGGTCAGTGACCCCGCGTCCGCTTCGCTTGCGCAGGCGTCCGGCCGGGCCCCGATTGATGCGGGTGGCGGGGCGCCGCCCTTCATCGTGCAGCATCGCCATCGAAGCGGCCTCATCGTGCCCAAGCAGATCCAGCTCGCACGCCTGCAACTCGAAGGCGAGTGGTTCAACGCCTGGTACGCATCGGACATGCGCGAGCAACTGCGCACCCTGCAACGGCTTGCGGTACCCGAGTCGCTGCTGCAGGCTGCGATGGATGCGTTTCCGGGGTGGGTGGTGTGCGTGGACGACGATCTGCGCTACCGCTACGTCAATGAGGCCCATGCCAGGTTCCTGAAGCGGGACAGGGCGTCCCTGCTTGTGGGCGCCGGTCCGAACATGCTGAGTTTTGGCCGGTTTCAAAATGCTGAGGGGATCGCAGCGGGAGTGGCGTGATGTCGGCGCCGTCGCAGTGGGGCGTCGGCGGGCTTCAGATTTCGGCGTGTGACTGACCGCGGTAGCTCTTGCCCTCGATCACGACGGTCTCGACGTGATCCAGCAGCCGGTCCAGGAGTGCCGAGGTCAGGGTGGCGTCGTTGTTGAAAATCCCAGCCCATTGCTTGTATGGGCGGTTCGTCGTCAACAGCGTTGATCCCCGCTCGTAGCGGTGGCTGATGATCTGGAACAGGCAGTCGGCGCCGAACTTGTCGATGGGCAGGTAGCCCAACTCGTCGATGCACAGGACCTCGGGCTTGAGGTAGGCCGCCAACGCCCGCTTGAGGCCACCGGCGGCGTGCGCGGTGGCCAGCGTGTTGATGATGTCGATGGCACCGGTGAACAGCACGGAGTGCCCGCGCTGGCAGGCTGCGTAGCCCAGGGCCGTCATCAAATGGCTCTTGCCCAGGCCGACGCCGGAGATGAACACCACGTTGGCGTGCTTGGCCACGAAGTCCAGGTGGAAGAGGTTCTGGACCTGAGGTCGGTTGATCTTGGTGGGCCAGTTCCAGTCGAACTGGTCGATGGTCTTGAGCACGGGGAAGCGGGCCTGGCGGATGCAGCGCTGCACGCGCCGGTCCTCGCGCTGGGCGGCCTCGCCGTTGAGCAGCTCGGCGAAGTAGTCCAGGTGCGACCAGTGCTTGTCGGCGGCGGTGTGCGCCAGCGGCTGGTAGTTCTCGCGCATGAACGGCAGGTTCAGCGCCGTGAGCTTGGCCTGCGCGGACAGGGCGTCGGGGTGGGTATGTCGCGCTCGCATGGTTGTCGGTCCTTCAGTCACGGTCGTAGATGGACAGGTCCGGTTCGGGAATCTCGATGTCCAGCAAGTCGGCGCTGCGGGTGAGCTGCAGCGCGGCCGGCTCGGCGCCGATGCGCCGGCGCGCGGCCAGGATATGGGCGATGTACTCGGCGCTGAAGGCCTGCAGATCCAGCCCGTCGTCGATGGCGCGGGCCACGGCCTCGCGGCCGTGCATCTCGGCCAGGGCGAGGATCTGGCGCAGGTGCACGCGCGCGTTCACGCGCCGGGCCTCGAGCCCCTCGCGGTAGGCCTGGGCACGTGGCGACAAGGCCAGGAACTGCACCACCAGGCGTTGCTCGCGGGCGCTCTTGCGTTGCACGACGAGTTGCTGCGCGTGTTCGGGAAGCTCGAAGTCCTTGTGCCGCTGCATGCTCCGCGGGTGGTGTGCGACGAGATCGCCCTGGGCATAGAGGCACACGCGGTCGGCCCAGGCCTTCATGGTCAGGCGTTGGCCCACGTGACGCGCGGGCACCGAGTAGGTGTTGGTGTCCAGCGCGACGCGGAACTGCTTGTTCACGCTGACCGTGCGCACGCGCGCGAGATCGAAGCCGACGGGGTTGAGCCGCTTGAGGTGGGTGCGTTCTTCCTCGAACATGTCCACGGGCCGGCGCTGTGTGGCGCCGTGCACGCGCACGTCGGCCACTGTGTCCACCCACAGCTGCGCGGCGGGCTGCACCGCGCTGAAGTCGAGGAACTCCTGCCCGGCCAGGAAGTTCTTCTTGACGTAGCCCACGCCGTTCTCCACCCGCCCCTTCTCCCAACCCGAGGCGACGTTGCACGGGGTGATCTCGAAGCCCCAATGGCGCGAGAAGTCCAGGTACTTGGGGTTGAACACCGGCGCTGCCCCGACCAGGCGCTTGAGCACGGCCGACTTCAGGTTGTCCACCATCAGCCGCGCAGGTACCGAGCCGAAGGCGGCGAAGGCGTTCTCGTGACAGGCCAGGAAGAACTCCATCTCCTGCGACACGGTGAACTCCAGGTACATGCGCCGGCTGTAGCACAGCACCATCACGAAGAAGCTCAGACGCCGGCGCGTGTTGCCGACAGTGACGGTGCCGAACTCACCCCAGTCCACCTGCGCGCATTCCCCGGGCTCGAAGTCCAGCTTGAGGAAGGCCGGCTGGCGGCGCGGCCGGATGCGGTGCACATAGTCCTTGACGATGGTGATGCCGCCGTCGTAGCCGGCTTCAGTCAGCCGCTGGTAGATCTGCTGGGTGCTGTACGGGTGGGCATCGAGCCAGCGCACGATCTGGCCCTTGAAGGCGTCGAGCTTGCTGGCGCGCGGCACGGCCTTGCGCACCCGGAACTGCTCGACCTCGGCCCACCTGGCCACGGTGCGCACATCCAGGCCCAGCGCTCGCGCGGTCTGTGCCAACGTGAGTTGCTGGCGCACCCGGTGGTCGCGGATGCGGCAGTAGGTCTCGTAGTCAACCACGGCGCTGCTGTGCCAGTTGCAGCAGCGTGGCCAGGCTCACGGGCTGGCCGCCGGTGTTGGCGACGGTGGTGGCCGGCGCACGCGGTGCCGGGCGCTGCGCCGCCACTGTCCCCGGCAGGGCCAGCACCTGGTACAGCGGCGAGCGATAGGCGATGAGATCCAGCTCGATGAGCTGCTGGCGCGCCGCGTCGAACTGCTCCTCACTCAGGCGCAGCCGCCGGGCCAGCGTGGCCGCGCCGTAGTAGCTCAGGCCCTGGGCGTCCGACACCGTGACCAGGAACAGGTACAGCGCGGCGGAGCGCGCCTCGCAGCGGTCGATGAAGTGCTGCTGCACGAGCGCTTGGTCAACCCAGCTGAACTGCTCGGGCACCTGGCGCAGCCGCTCGGGCCGAATTAGCTGCTTGATGGCCTTCACCGCACCTCCCGTTGATCACGTCGCGCCCGAGTTGTACGAGGCGCCTGGTGGTGCTGGCCATGTCATCTTGTAACGCCGGCTGGAACAGATGGGCGACAAGGCCCGCCAGCAAAGGCGATTCGGCGATCAAGAGATCTTGTAACGCCACGGCCGCACCCACCTCGGGAGCCTCAACACGATTGGCACATTCCTCAATCGAATCAGGCACTTGCCGCGGCAAGAGATCTTGTAACGCCCGCGGCGGCCTGACCCTGCCGCGGCTGTAGCCGGGATGTGCGGCGCGCCAGGCCTGCACCCGAGCGACGTGGACGGGGCCGCTGAAGTAGTCGTTGTTCGGCGGCCGGGCCAGCCAGGCGGCCTGACTGGCGGCCTTGCTCGCGCGGCGGCAAGCGGCAGCGCAGCAGTACCGTTGGCGCTCACCGCTGCGATGGTCGGGGATGAAAAACTCCCCGCACGACATGCACTTGCGCTGCCCCGCCTTGGCCATCGTCGCTCCCGAACGAACCCGTCGAGCGCGACGACCACGCCGACCGAACACTCGTCGGTAGGGAGTCTGAAGAAGACGGCAAAGCGGAGCTGAAGAAGACCGTCAGAGACGGTGATCCGAAGAAGACGGATCAGGAAGAACACGCACGTTCAGACCGGCGGAAAGATGACAAATTCAAGCCGGCGCCCACACGGCCACCAGTTTTGCGGCGTCTTCGCATACAAGGAGCACGTCAGCGTCGAATTCGGGCATGGAGCACGCATTTCAGACGAGCTGGGCTACCTTGAAGACTCGGGCAAAGGCCGCCGCCATCTGAAGCTCAAGTCAGTGCAAGACATCCAGGTCAAGAAGTTGGCTCAATATCTTCCTCTGGCGTTGAGGGCGGCGAGTGGTGCCTAACACCTCGTTCAAACGGACCGCCAACGGCGCGCCGCCTTGGCCGCGAGGCCGTGTTGTTTATCATCGGCCTCGCGGCCAAGGCGTCACACCGCTGGCGGCCGTTTAACTCGAACGTT
>WBZP01002729.1_pt1 | contig 16160 bp, 13 predicted proteins | sample 5204301 | NCBI WGS metagenome assembly WBZP01 (sample SAMN12412401, study PRJNA552823) | activated sludge metagenome | isolation source: activated sludge from nitrification reactor of wastewater treatment plant... | place: USA: Pennsylvania | collected 2017
ATCCCCATTGACCGACACATCAGCATCCGCTTTCGCATCGTCAGTTTCGCACCACTTTCACGCCGGCGGCGACAGCGGGACTGGCCGCGCGCGCCAGCACGCATATCACTCCGCCGATCGAGGGGCTACGTTTGCTGAGCAGTCAGGTGGGCGTTGCCGAGTTCCGCGTGCGGGCGAGCAGCCCGCTGGCTGGCGTGCGGCTGGCCGACCTCCACTTGCGCGTACGGCACGGAGTCACCATGGTCGGGCAGTGGGTCGGCGGCAATTTCGCTGCCGCCGTTGGTCCAGAGACGAGTATCGAGGCCGGCGCAATCATCGTTGTGGTGGGTGCCCATGCCAATCTGACGAAAGTGGAGCGTCTGGCCATACCGGTTCGTCGCCGCGGGCCAATCGTTGTTGCTGGCTACGGTTTCGTCGGCAGGCGACTGGTCGAACTGCTCAACGAAGCTGGAGAAACAACCACCGTAATTGATCGGCAGCCCATCCCCGGCGTCGACATCGTCGGTAACGTGCTTGAGCATGCCACACTCGAGCGGGCCAGAGTATGTTGGGCGAGTGCCGTCGTCCTCGCCTTGAACAATGACAGCGAGGTGATCTTCGCCACGGCGGTCGTCCGCGATCACGCGCCGGAGGTACCGCTGATCGTTCGCGCCGAGCGGACGGCGAACGTTCCGCGGATCTACCAGGCTGGCGCCGACTTCGCCCTCTCCCTGGGTCAGATCGCCGGGCGGACACTTGGTTACTACTTGCGCGGGGAACAGGCGGTTGCCATCGAGAGTCGCCTCAAGTTCATTCGCGTGGCCCCGGGGGCGCTTGTCGGTGGGCATCCCGTGCGCGATCAGGTACGCGAGCGAACGGGCGCGACGGTCGTCGCCGTCGAACGTGGACCGGGCGTGATCGTCGACTTCGAAGAGGACTTTTCGGTTCGCGCCGACGATAGCCTGCTGGTTTGCGGAGCCAGCATGGATCTGGCATGCTTTGTCCGCGAGTTCAAGACGAGCCTTGTGCAGGGACAACGCGGGTAGCAAGGCGGCGACCAACAGCCGGACAGCCAGCGACCGGGTTTACTCACGCCGCAAAATATGTTGTGATGCAGGCGATTCGCGATGGCGGTCGAACCGCTGGCGCTACCGGGGCGATGATCTCCTTTCGTGTTTCCGGCAACGCCGGGGCGGACTGTCACGACGAGTTCCCGATCCAAGCAACTAGACTGCCCGAGGTTGAACCCATGAAGATCCGTCTGCTTGTCCTGTCTACCCTGCTTGCCTTGGCCGCGTCGGCGTGCGGGCAAAAGGAAGATGCTGCCAAAGCCGCCAAGGAATCCGCACAAAAGGCCGAGGAAGCGGCCAGAAAGGCTGGTGAAGCTGTTGGCGCAGCTGCGGTGGCAACGAAGGATGCGGCAAAGGACGCCGCTACCGCGGCCAAGGAAAGCGCCGCTGGGGTGGCTGCTACGGCCGCGGAAAAGACCAAAGAGGTCGTCGAGGCGACCAGGGAGGCCGGCAAGGACGCCGTCGCCAAAGCGGCGGACGCCACCAAGGAAGCTGCCGACAAGGCCAAGGCGGCGGTCGGCAAGTAAAGCGCGCGGAAGGCGCGCTTCCTGCCGGCAAGAGAGCCCGCTTCCGGTCGTTCGCAGCGGGCGGTTCAGCGGTTAATCCAGCATGCGCGGCGCCGGCGCCCTAGTCTGCCGGCAGCGGCGCTGCACGGGTTGCCAACTGCACACGGTTGCGCCCCTGCGTCTTGGCCGTGTACAGCGCCCGGTCGGCGCGTGCGATGAGATCGGCAGCCGACTCTCCGGGGACGAGGTCGGCGACGCCGATCGACACGGTGAAGTTGCCCACCCAGGTTTCGCTCTTGCCGTTCTGTCTGACGCGGCTCGCGGCGACCAAGGCGCGCAGCGCTTCAGCCAGTCCAACGGCACCGCCGCGCGGCGTTTGCGGCAGGAGCACGGCGAATTCCTCACCCCCGTAACGTGACGCTGTGTCCTTGCCTTTCACGTTGGCCCGCAGGATCTCCGCGACCTTCACCAGCACCTTGTCCCCGAAAGGGTGACCGTAGGTGTCGTTCAGACGTTTGAATGAGTCGAGATCGATCATCAACAGACATGCTCCTGGGGCGCCTGCTTCCACTTCCTTGAGGCATGCCGCAATCGCAAGGTCGAAACCACGACGGTTGGCCAGTCCGGTCAGCGGGTCGAGCAATGCTTCTTCCCGGGCGCGTGCCACGTCATTGCGCAGTTGTTGCGCCTCGCGCGTGCTTTGTTCGAGCCGCTCCTGCAGTGTAGCGATCGCCGACTGCATTTCGCGTGTGCCGCGCAAAATGTCCTCGACACCGATGCTGAACTGCTCCCTCGCCACCGCCGGTTCGACCAGTTCTCCACTCCAGCGTTCGAGGGAATCGCCAAAGCGCGACGCTTGATTGCCGGCTTCGACAGCCGACGCCGAGACCTGGTCAACCAACTGGGTCACGCTGTCGCCGATACGCTGGGCGGCCTGCCCGTCGAGCGCCGAGACGTACTTCGCGTAGAGGGCGTAGGTCGCCTGATCGTCCAGACGCTCACCACGTTCGAGGTAAGTGTCGATCGCCGACTGCAGGTCCGGATTGATGCCGGCAACATACTCATACCAGATCGCGTAGCTCGCCGGGTGCAAGCCAGCAGCTTGCTGGGTCATCCGCTTTACCGCCAGACGCAAGTAGTCGGCGCTTTGAACCGTGCTATGGCGATACTTCATTCGCTCTTTCCCCTGTTCTGTCGCTTGCCGTGCAAGGCATGCTGCTCTGTCGCTGCCCGCCCCGGGAGCCTCTTCTCACGACAATGCCATTCTTCCGGCCCGCAATACGCGCTCCATCTGTTCACCGGGCAGCGGACGACTGAACAGATAGCCCTGCATCTTGTGGCAACCCGCTTGCCTGAGAAAGTCAAGCTGCGCCTGTGTTTCCACTCCTTCGGCGATGACCTCCAATTGAAGACTCTGGGCCATGGCAACAATCGCCGTCGTGATGCCTGCATCATTCGCATTATGCGGCAAACCGCGGATGAAACTCTGATCGATCTTCAACATGCCAATGGGAAATCTCTTGACATAGGAAAGCGACGAGTAGCCGGTACCGAAGTCATCGATAGCGAAGTGGACACCAAGCGCCTTCAGGCGAAGCAGTCCTTCGACACGACGCGCTTCTGCATGCATCAGGATGCTCTCGGTCAGCTCGAGTTCAAGGCAGTCGGCCCGCATGCCGGTCTGCGCGACGATCGCCGCGACGCGGCTGATGAAATCGGTGCCGCGCAGCTGCCGCGCCGAAACGTTGACTGCCATGCGCGGTGTCGGCACGCCGCGCGTCTGCCATTGAGTGGCCTGCCGACAAGCCGAGAGTATGACCCACTCACCCATCGGCACGATCAGCCCGCTCTCTTCGGCCACCGGGATGAAATCGATCGGCGAGACCAGCCCGTGCTCCGGGTGACGCCAGCGGATGAGGGCTTCGATGCCGACGATCGACCCGTCGTCGGCGCGTACCTGCGGCTGATAAAACAGGCAGAATTCGTCACGTTCGAGTCCCTTGCGGATGTCGTTTTCCAGCGCGAGGCGGGTCATCGCCTGGTTCGTCAGCACCCTGCTGTATTTTTGCCAGTTGTTGCGTCCCTGCGCCTTGGCGTGATTCATCGCCGTATCGGCGTGCTTGAGCAACGAGGCGGCGTCGTCGCCGTCATCGGGAAATGTCGCGATGCCGATACTCGAAGTGACCGTTATTTCCTGATCGCTGAGCATGAATGGGCGACTCAGCAGAGCCAGCATGCGCTCGGCGATCGGCGTGATGACCTGTATGTCGTCGAGATCGGGCAGGACCACGGTAAACTCATCGCCGCCAAGACGCGCGAACTGGGCGCCGAACTCGTCGAGCGCCGGGCGTGAAATGAAGTCGCCAGGGCGAAGTTTCTCCTTCAGCCGGTCGGCCACCGTCTGCAGGAGATAGTCGCCGGCGCTGTGGCCCAGCGTATCGTTGATCCGCTTGAAGTCGTCCAGGTCGAGGAAAAGCAGCGCCAGCGGCCGGTTCGTGCGGCGCGCACGGAGCAATTCTCCGTCGAGCCGTTCGAGAAACCCCAGCCGGTTGGGCATGCCGGTCAGGGTGTCGAAATAGGCCAGGCGGCGCACTTTCTCTTCATTCAGCTTTTGTAGCGTGATGTCGCGCACGACGATGACCACCTGATTCTCGCCGCTCGGTGCGATGCGTGCTTCGTGGTGGTGAATGCCGTCGGGCATCGGCAGTTTGTAGATCACCGATTGCAGCAGCTGCTTGGTGAGGGCGCGCTCGATGCCGTGCTGAATGACTTCGGCGACGTCTGCCGGCAGGACGGCCGACAGATTCCGGCCGAGAAAGTCCTCCGGCGGGACGAAAGGCAACTGGCCAAAGCCCGGCTTGTAGTCGAGGTAGCGCCCCAGCCCGTCGAGAACGAAAATCATGTCCGGGATGGCGCGTGTAATGGCTGCCTGCTTCTCCTCGAGTTCACGCAAGCGGCGCGCTGCCCGCGCTGAGCGCACCACGTAGCGCGCCCGATGACCGAGAATCGGCCAGTTGATCGGCTTGGCAATGAAGTCGTTTGCGCCGGCCATGTACGCCTGATTTATCGACTTCAGGTCGTCCATGCCGGTGACCATAATGATCGGCAAGTCGGTGACGTCCCGGGTCTGGCGGATGCGCCGGCAGACCTGGAAGCCGTCCAGTCCCGCCATCTCAACGTCGAGCAGAACGAGGTCCGGCCACGAAGCAGCCAGAATGTCGAGTGCCGCCTGACCATCCGCCGCCTCGCTGACGTCGAATTCGAAGCGCGTCAGCGTCTCCCGCTCAAGCAGGCGCATGACTTGGTCATCGTCGACAATCAGCACGGAGGGCCGCGATCTTTCGCCGGGCAGTCCCGCTGTCTGTTCTCCCGGCGCTGCTGAGCTCACTTTCCTCTGGTTGGTCATCGGCCTTCCGCATGGACGGTGCGCGCAAACTCGCCCCCGGGTTCGGGTTGCGTGCGCGCGCCCTTGGGTTAACGACTCTGGCGTGGGAAACTTGAGGGGCAAGGCCCGGCGCGCGCGCCAGACCAGATGGACCTCGGTCGTCGGCTGCGGCTTCAGCCCGGCAGCGGCGCAAAGAGCGCAGCGAGGTCGTCGCTGCCAAACTTGGCCTCAATATCGTGATCGGCCGAGAGAATGCGGGCGGCAAGTTCCGCTTTACGTTCCTGCAACGCCAGGATCTTTTCTTCGATGCTGCCGGCGACGATCAGCTTGTAGACGAAAACCGGTTTGTCCTGGCCGATCCGGTGGGCGCGGTCGGTCGCCTGGTTCTCTGCCGCCGGATTCCACCATGGGTCGTAATGGATGACCGTGTCGGCAGCCGTCAGGTTGAGTCCGACACCGCCGGTCTTCAGGCTGATCAGGAAGATTGGCACCTCGCCGCTCTGAAAGCGCTCCACCTGCTCTTCCCGGTTCCTCGTCTCCCCGGTAAGCATGAGATAGTCGAGGCCGGCCTGGCGGAGCTCCTTTTCGATCAGCGCAAGCATGCTGGTGAATTGGGAGAAGAGCAGAATCCGGCGCCCCTCTTCCACCTGTTCCGGCAGCATCGTCATCAACAGTTCGAGCTTGGCGCGCTCTCTCACCTTCTGGGCCGACTTCGCCCTGACCAGCCGCGGATCGCAGCACACCTGGCGCAGCTTGAGCAACGCGTCGAGAATGACGATCTGGCTACGATTGAACCCCTTGCAGGCAATTTCTTCGCGTACCCGCTCGTCCATGGCGATGCGCACCGTTTCGTACAGGTCACGCTGACTGCCGACCAGCTCGACCTTGCGCACGATGATCGTTTTCGCCGGCAGCTCGCGCGCCACATCCTCCTTTTTTCGGCGCAGGATGAACGGGCGCACGCGGCGCGCCAGCAGGTCACGCCGCTGGCTGTCGTTCTGCTTCTCGATCGGCGTGCGCCAGAACTTGTTGAACGTGTGGTAACTGCCGAGAAAGCCGGGCAGCAGGAAGTCGAACTGGCTCCACAGTTCGCCGAGGTGGTTCTCCAGCGGTGTTCCGGTCAGACACAGGCGATGCCGGGCATCCAGCTTGCGGACGACTTCGGCGCCCTGGCTGCGCGCGTTCTTGACCGTCTGTGCCTCGTCGAGAATCAGCAGGTGATAGCTGTGCTTGGTCAGCTCGGCAGCATCGCGCCAGAGCAGAGGATAAGTGGTGAGCACGGCGTCGTGATGGCTGATTTCCGCGAAGCGGGCCTTCCGCCCAGGGCCGTGCAGTGAAAGAATCGACAAGCCGGGCGCAAAGCGCGCCGCTTCGTTCCTCCAGTTGAAGATCAGCGAGGTGGGCAGAATGATCAGGGCCGGCCGATCGAGTCGCCCGCTCTCCTTCTCAAGCAAGAGATGCGCCAGCGTCTGCGCCGTCTTGCCAAGCCCCATGTCGTCGGCGAGAATCCCGGCCAGCTTCTGTTCGCGCAGAAACTGCAACCAGGCGAGGCCTTCAGTCTGGTAGTGCCGCAACTCGAGGCCAAGCCCAGCCGGTGGCGCGATGTGACGAATTCCCTGGGCCGATGTCAACTGATCGGCCAGGGTCAGCAGGTCGCCTTGCCCGCGGAACTGCCAGCGGCTGCTGTCGTTGAGCTCTGTCAGGCGTGGCGCGTCGAAACGTGAGAGACGCAGTCTGCTGCCGCTGGAAAACCCGTCGAACAGATCGATCAGCGTCGCGGCCAGCGGCTTCAGGCGCCATGCCGGCGCGCGCAGGCGCTGACTGTTCGGCGTCGCCAGCTCGACCAACTCGTCATCGGCGATCTGGGCCAGCAGGCTGCTGTCGAGCCAGCGTCCATCACGCCGGAAGAGCGCAGCAAGCAACGGCGCCAGCGGCAGGCGCTGGCCTTCGACGATAACGCCCATGTCGAGTTCAAACCAGCCATCTTCGCCCTCGACGACTTCCGCTGTCCACGCTTCGATCACGAGCAGCCGATGCCGGAAGCTCTCGGCAAACTCGACCTGCCAACCGGCTGCATGCAGGCGGCGCTTTGCCTCGTGCATGAACACCGGCCATGCCGCTTCACTCGCCAGGCCATAGGCGTTGTCCGGCGGTTTGCCGAAGGTGTGGAGGACATAACCGGGGATTTTCTCCAGCCCCGCCTCGGCCAAAGCCGCCATGAGGTGCTTTTCGAGCGCCACACGGCGCTCGATGCGTACTGTTTCGCCGCTCGCCAGAGTCATGAAGTCGCGCGCGTCGCAAGGCTTCAGCTCGGCCTTGTCATAACAGAAAACGGGCAGTGCGACATCGAATGGTCCGCCTCCGAAACTGGTGCTGTAATCGCGCCAGTTGCGGTTGCCGTGCGTACTCAGCGTTTCCAGGCGGAGTAGCGCCACCGGCTGGTCGACGATGACGCGCATGTCCGTATGGTTCACTTGCTGGGCGCCGGGCAGGGAAGAGTTTTTTTCCGCCAGTGCTTCGCCGACCAATGCCGCGGCGCTTGGCGAGAGCGGCGGCAAAGAGAAGATGCGGGCGACAACCTCCGGGTTGCCGTCGACGGCCAAGGGGCCGAGCTGCCGCGCCTGCAGGTCAAGGTACCACGGCGTCGACCACGGAATGATCAGGCTTGCTGGCGGCCGTGGCTCGAGGACAGGAATCTGCTGGCCATGCGCATTGCTTCGCCAGCTTAGCCGGGCCGGGCGTGCATCAGCCAAACTCAGGCAGGAAAAATCGTCCCAGCGACAGAGACGCTCGGTTTTCGCCATCAGGCGCAGTGCCTGAGCGCCGTGCTGCGGACCAAGGCTGAAGGCGCGCAACCCGGTATCGACAGCCCGCTCAACCCAGAGCAAGGCGAGGATCGCCCGATCGTCTTCGCTGACGAAACGCGGTGGTTTGCTCAGCGCGCGGTCGATGTTCCACAACTCGTCAGCGCTTTCGGGTTCGCGGCCCTTATGTACGGTGACGCCGAAGCCTCCGCCGTCGTTCGTCCAGTGCAGCAGGTAGAACAACTGCTGACGCGCCGGCGTTGTCCCGCGGTCCTTCTTGCTGACCGCCATCGCCACTCGGCGCAATTCCTCGGTCCACGAGAGCGCACCGGGGTCGGACTGCTCCATCGCATCGACCCCTTTACCCGGTTTGTCGAACATGCCAGTCCCCTGCTGCGGTCGATCGGCGATGCTCGCCGTCAGTCGCGAAAGTTGCCGTACTTGATCGGGAAATCGGCAATTGCCTTGGTCACCAAGGCGATGCACGCCTGCAGTTCATCGCGCTTGGTGCCGCTTACCCGCACGGCCTCGCCCTGAATCGAGGCCTGGACTTTCAGTTTGGAGTCTTTGACCAGTCTGACGATCTTCTTCGCCAGCTCGGAGTCGATGCCGATCTTGATCTTCAGATCCTGTTTGACCTTGTTGCCGGAGATTCGTTGCACCGGCTGGGCGTCCAGCCGTTTGGTACTCTCCTTCTCCTTCTTCTCCATGGCAGGAAAGAGGAGATCCTTAATCTGGCCGAGCTGGAACTCCGAATCACCGGCCATGGTGATCAGCCGGTCCTTTTCGTTCAACTCGACCTTCGCGCTCGTTCCTTTGAAATCGTACCGGTTCTCGATGGCTCGCCGGGCGACATCGATCGCATTGTGCAGCGCAGCCATGTCGGCTTCCGAAGAAAAATCGAATGAAGGCATCTCAGGTTTCCCCGTCGTTCACATTTTCCACATTTTTTCCAGGATCGTCTTGGTGATGAATCCGATCATGCCAAAGGCGAGGACGAAAAACAGGACGATCGTTCCCAGTTTGCCGGCTTTTGCCTTCCACGCGATTTCACCGATGATGAAGAGCATGAAGAGCATGAAGGCGCCGACCCCGAAGGTCATACCGAAATCGGCAATCTGCTCTTCCGTCAGTCCGAACATTGACGGAACCTATCGCCGCTCAGTTCCTGCGGCTCGCCAGCTGTGCCGCGATGCGCATGCGCAAGGCATTGAGCTTGATGAAGCCACCGGCGTCCTTCTGGTCGTAGGCGCCTGCATCGTCCTCAAACGTGGCGATCGTCGAGTCGAACAACGAATCGGTTCTCGAATCCCGGCCGACGATGATGACGTTCCCCTTGTAGAGCTTGACGCGCACCCAGCCATTGACCGCCTGTTGCGTGTGGTCGATCAGCGCCTGCAGGGCACGCCGTTCCGGACTCCACCAATAACCATTGTAAATCAGGCTCGCGTAGCGCGGCATCAGGTCGTCCTTCAGATGCGCCACTTCGCGGTCGAGCGTGATCGACTCGATCGCCCGGTGCGCCGGCAGCAGGATCGTTCCGCCGGGTGTTTCATAGCAGCCGCGCGACTTCATGCCGACATAGCGGTTTTCGACGAGGTCGATGCGCCCGACACCATGCTTGCCACCCAGCCGGTTGAGCTGGGCGAGCAACTCGTGCGCCGGTAGACGCTCGCCATTGATTGCCGTCAGATCGCCTTGCGCGAATTCGAGATCGACATACTCGGCGGCGTCGGGTGCGGCTTCCGGCGACACTGTCCAGCGCCACATCGATTCCTCGGCTTCCGCCGACGGATCTTCAAGGTGCCGCCCCTCGTAGCTGATATGCAGCAGATTGGCGTCCATCGAATACGGCGAGCCGCCTGTCCGGTGCTTCATCTCGACCGGAATGCCGTGCTTCTCGGCGTAGGCGAGCAGTTTTTCACGCGAGACGAGGTCCCACTCGCGCCAGGGTGCGATGATCCGGATGTCGGGGCGCAGGGCGTAGGCACCGAGTTCGAAGCGCACCTGGTCGTTGCCCTTACCGGTGGCGCCGTGCGCGACCGCTTCCGCACGCGTCAGGTTGGCGATCTCGATCATGCGTTTGGCGATCAGGGGGCGGGCAATCGAAGTCCCCAGCAGGTACTCGCCCTCATACAGGGTGTTGGCGCGAAACATCGGGAAAACGAAGTCGCGCACAAACTCTTCGCGCAGGTCATCGATGTAGATATTCTCGGGCGCGATGCCGAATCTCAGCGCTTTCGGGCGTGCGGCTTCAAGCTCGTCGCCCTGTCCGAGATCTGCCGTGAAGGTGACGACCTCACATTGGTAAGTGTCCTGCAACCACTTCAGGATGACCGATGTATCGAGGCCGCCCGAATAGGCGAGTACGGCTTTCTTGATGTCGCTCATGAGCGTTCCGATGGTTTCATTCTGTAGGTTGTGAAACATCGACGCGGCCGAGCAGAAGATACTCGAGCAGCGCCTTCTGCGTGTGCAAGCGGTTCTCCGCCTCGTCCCAGACGACACTCTGCGGTCCGTCGATGACTTCCGGAGTCACTTCCTCACCGCGGTGCACCGGCAGGCAGTGCATGAACAGCGCGTCGTCATGCGCTGCCCGCATCATCTCGCTGTTGACCTGCCAGCCGGCGAAGTCGCGCCGGCGTTCCTCGTTCTCGGCCTCGAAACCCATCGACGTCCACACGTCGGTCGTCACCAGGTCGACCTGGCGCACGGCGTCCAGCGGATCGGCAAACTGTTCGAAGTGCTTCGTGCCAGCCAGCCCGGCGCGCGACGCATCGACTTCGTAGCCCGGCGGGGTCGACACGCGGACCTGGAAATCGAGCACCTCGGCCGCCTGCAGCCAGGTGTTGCACATGTTGTTCGAATCACCGATCCAGGCGACGGTCTTGCCCTGTATCGGCCCACGATGTTCGATATAGGTGAAGATGTCGGCGAGAATCTGGCAGGGGTGGTACTCGTTGGTCAGCCCGTTGATCACCGGCACGCGCGAGTTGGCGGCAAAACGCTCGATGATCGCCTGCTGAAACGTGCGGATCATCACCACGTCGCTCATGCGCGAAATGACCTGCGCCGCATCTTCGACCGATTCGCCGCGCTGCAATTGCGAATCACGGCTGTTGAGGTAAATCGCTGCGCCGCCGAGTTGCTGCATGCCCGCTTCAAACGAGAGACGCGTGCGCGTGCTTGCCTTCTCGAAAATCATCACCAGCGTTCGGTCGCTCAGCGGCCAGTACTTCCGGTAAGCCTTGAACTGCGTCTTGATCCAGGCGGCACGCGTAAACAGGTAGGCTAGTTCGGCGCGCGTAAAGTCGTTGAACCGGAGAAAGTGTTTCACGCTGGTCATGACGGATCTCTAGGGAACGGTAAGGAATTCGCCGATCAACGCGGCCAGTCGGGCAACCAGTTCGTGCGCTTCGTCGCCGCTGAACGTCAGCGGCGGCAGCAGGCGGACGACCCGGTCGGCGGTGACGTTGATGAGCAGACCGGCCACCAAAGCACGCGGAACCAGTTCGCCGCACGGACGGTCAAGCTCGATGCCGATCATCAGGCCCCGGCCACGGATGTCGACGACCCCACGCACGCCGGCCAGCGCACACGCCAGTCCCTCGCGAATCTGCCGGCCGACGGTCACCGCGTGGGCGATCAGGCGATCGTTCTCGATGACCTCGATCGTCGTCAGTGCGGCCGTCGTCGCGAGCTGATTACCGCCGAACGTCGAGCCGTGGTTGCCCGGCTGGAAGAGGCCGGCGGCCTTGCCGGTCGTCAGGCAGGCGCCGATCGGCACGCCACCGCCGAGGCCCTTGGCGAGCGTCACGATGTCCGGCAGGATGCCCGCGTGCTGGAAGGCAAACCAGCTTCCGGTGCGGCCCATGCCGCATTGCACTTCGTCGCAGATCATCAGCCAGCCGCGATCGTCGCAGAGCGCGCGCAGCCCGCGCTGAAAAGCGTGATCGGCGATGTTGATGCCGCCTTCGCCCTGGACCATCTCCAGCATCACGGCGACGACCTTCTTGTTATGCCGGGCAATCGCGCGAATCGCCTCGAGGTCGTTGTAGGGTACGCGGACGAAACCCGAAACAAGCGGCTCAAACCCTGCCTGCGCCTTGCGGTTGCCCGTTGCCGACAGCGTCGCCATCGTCCGTCCGTGGAACGCTCGCTCCATGACGACGATCGCCGGGCTGTCGATCCCCTGTGCATGGCCGAAAAAGCGCGCCAGCTTGATTGCCGCCTCGTTCGCCTCACAGCCCGAGTTGCAGAAAAACACTTCCTTCATGCCGGCCAGCGCGCACAGCTTGTCGGCCAGCTGTTCCTGCTGCGGAATGCGGTAAAGGTTCGACGAGTGCAGCATTCGCCCGGCCTGCGCGGCGAGCGCGGCGACCAGCACCGGATGGTTGTGGCCCAGCGTGTTGACCGCGATCCCCGACAGCGCGTCCAGGTAGCGTCTGCCTTCGCTGTCCGTCAGCCAGCTTCCATGGCCATGGCTGAAGGCAATCGGCAAACGTGCATACGTGTTCATCAGGTGAGACATGGACCACCCATTGCGGAGGCTTCGAAACGGAAACGGCGGCTTGCGCCGCCGGATATCAAAGTCAGGGATTCTACGGGAAAACTGGTTTCGTGTCATGCATTGCTGCATGGCAGCATGGCAGCGCAGCTGGACCAGGCACGTGAGCGCCAGAGTGTGGCAAACTGGGCGCGCTGTCGGTACTTGCCGGCACATGACACGCGGACGACCAAAAGGGAGGAAAGGACCATGACCCGATACGGTTTCGTTGCCTCGGGCGGCGGTTATCGCAGCTTCTACACGGAAGGCGTGCTCGTCTGGCTCAAGCGGCACGGCCACTCGGTCGTACACATTGCATCGACCAGCTCGGGCAACAACATTGTCATCGACTACCTGCTCTGGGACTGGCAGGAGGAAGATCTGCCGCCGGTCTTGACGCGCACCGTCAGACTCAACGTGACCGACATCTTCCACATCTTCTCGAACTTCCTCGGCCTGCGGCCACAGCTGCTGCCGACCGGCACGCACTTGTTCAGCGTAGACAAGGACAGTTGCCGCAAGTCGCTGCTGCTCGACGACAGCCGCCGCCGCGAGCTACTGGCCGAGCATCTGGCCTGCGTGCGCTGGGATATCCGGGCGACCAACCTCAGCCGGCGCGAGGGCTGTTTCTTCAACGTCAACGAGATCCTGCGCTGCATCGACGACGCCAGCCTGGACAGGTTCATGGATGCGTTCCTTGCCGGCATCACGACGATTCCCTACTTCAAGGCAATCATGATCGACGGCGACTACCACATCGAAGGCGGTTACCTCGACAACACACCGCTGCGCACGCTATTCGAGGACGATGAGGTGGACGAGATCATCGCCGTCGACTTCACCGACTACGACTATCACCGCGACCTCGACCAGCTCTATCGGTCGAAGTCGTTCATCCTGCCCTTCAACAGCATCGACACGCACCTGCTGGTCAGCGACATGCAGCTCACGCTACCCAACACGCGCATCTTCACGCAAGCGACGCTGGTCAACGACATGCTTGCCATGCTCGGCGAGCAGAGCGCCGAGATCGGCGGCAAACGCTACTACCGCAAGCCGCTGCACGTCCTGCGCCCGAAGGACCTGGCCAGCATGACGATCTCGCTCAAGGACAGCAGCGCCCAGAAGCGCTATTTCGAACTCGGCCTGCAGGAAGCGGCCGCCGCGTTTGGCGGGACCTGACGGGCCGGTTGCCAATCGAAACCGATTGATCCAGGCCGGCGCCGACCGAAAGCAGCGCGGCTCAGCCTGAGCGCATGCGACAGCCGGCGAAGAGATCCCATTCGGCTTCGTACAGCGCCGTACGGATATCGAGCAGGCCGAGCAGCGAGTGGAACAGGTGGTCGTGGCTGGCCGGCTGTTGCGACCGACGTTGCAGGCACAGCGCATCGATACCGGCGGACTGGCGCAGGCCGTCCGACAGCCAGATGAACATCGGCACACTCGTCTGTTCGCGCGGCGCGATGGCGTGCGGGATGCCGTGCAGGAAAATGTTGTTTTCCCCCAAAGACTCGCCGTGGTCCGAAACGTAAATGACCGCCGTGTCGACCCGCTCGGCCTGCGCCTGCAGGGTGGCGATCAGGCTGGCCAGAACGTGGTCGGTGTACAGCAGCGCATTGTCGAAGGCATTGACGATCTCCTCGCGCGTGCAGTGACCGAGATCGTCGTTTTCGCACGCCGGCGTGAAGCGCGCATACTCCGCCGGGTAGCGGCGAAAGTACGATGGACCGTGGTTGCCAATCTGGTGCAGAACAAGGAACTGCGCACCTTTCGCCTGTGCCAGCCGCTCGTCGAGGCCGTAGAGCAAACCAGCGTCGAGGCAGCGGCCAGCGGCGCACTGGCCGGGCGGGTTCAGGGCAATGACCGAGTCGTTCGGCAGGCCCTCACATACGCCCTTGCAGCCTGACTGGTTGTCGCGCCAGAGCACGCCGACGCCGGCGCGCGCCAGGACGTGCAACAGCGATTCGCTGCCGTTGATGCGCGCCGCGTCGTAGTTGCGCCGGCCGACCGGGGCGAACATGCAGGGCACCGACACTTCGGTATTCGTCCCGCAACTCGTCACCTGCCGGAAACTGATCAGCGGCAACGCAGCCAGCTCGGGCGTCGTCTGCCGCGCATAGCCGTTCAACCCCCAGTTGGCCGCGCGCGCCGTTTCGCCGACGACGAGCACGACAAGCAGCGGCTTGCGGCGCGTGACCCAGCTTGCCCCGGGCATGGCGTCCAGTCCGATCGGCTGGCGCGGCAGCGCGGCGCCGCGCGCTTCGCTGCCGGCGACGCTGGCCAGCGACCACAGGTAGTTGGCCGGCGTGATCAGGTAGCGTACTTCCTTGTGCTGGCGCATCATCGATGACAGGGGCTGGAAGACGAGCAGCAAGGCGATCGCCGCTGTTGCCGCGGCGAGCAGCACGGCGGCGGTACGCATGCCGATGGCGCGCGGCCAGGGCCGACGGACGATGTCAACTCGCCAGAGGAGGATCAGCGGCAGAACGGCATAGAGAAGCAGCGGCGGCAGCAATCCCCAGGAGATCAGCTCACGCGCCTCGGCCACGTCGGTGCGCACGACGTTGCGCAGCATCGACGGATCGAGATAGACACCGTAGCTCTGCATGAAGTGGGTGGCGATTGCCGTGGCGACGATGAGCACGGCGAGCAGGGGCTTTACCGTCCAGCGATTGGCGACCAGAGCGAGCAGCAGAAAGTGCGCGGCGACGAGGAGCACGCCGAGGGCGAGGGCAAAGCCCCAAGTGTAGACATCGGCGAGCGGGCGGTCCTGGACGGCGGCTGAAAAGAACGCGCGGTTGGCGGTCAGCGCCCAGAAGACGCTGGCGACGACCAGCACCCCCTCGACGCTGGCCGGAATCGTGAAGCGCAGCCGGCTCGGCACGCTACCGGTAGCGCGCTTCATTTCTCGCGGGAGGGAAACATTCGTCATCATGCCCGCCATGGTGCTGCTACCGCCTGAAGCTCCGCTTAAGACGCCATGTGATCGCGCGCTCGACCAGTCGGTTGCCGTCCGGCGCCGATCGGAGACTTGCGCGTCAGCGCGCCAATACGAATGGTGGTAAGCTGTCCAGATGAGCAATGCCGACGTTGCTGAAATCCTGAAGCTACCCGCCGAGGAGCGGATGCGCCTCGTGGAACTGAGCTGCGAGAGCCTCGCTGAAGACGCATCGGCTCTGCCGTTGAGCAATGCTCATCATGCGCTGCGCCATGCGCGCCTTGCGGAGCACGAGCGCGGTCCGAACGACATCGCTACCAATGAATCCCTTTCGCCGCCGCCTGAGGGATGCCTGAATTGGAATCATGCGCCTGCTGCTGATTGAAGACGACGACATTCTAGGCGAGGGGCTGCGCGATTTTCTGTGTGCCGACGGGCACAGCGTCGATTGGTGCCGGACGCTGCGTGAGGTTGCCGGGTACCTCGGCGAACCCTACGATGCACTGCTGGTCGACTGGCAACTGCCCGACGGATCGGGGCTCGACTGGTTGCGCGGCCGACGGTTGGGTCGCGATGCCACACCGGCGCTCATGCTCACCGCGCGCGACCTGTTGAGCGACCGGATTTGCGGGCTGGACAGCGGGGCGGACGACTACCTGGTCAAACCCTTTGCGCCGGAAGAGTTGCTCGCCCGCTTGCGGGCCGTCTGCCGGCGCAGCGCCGGCGTGGCGGGGGATCGCCTGTCCTTCGGCGAGGTTGAGATCGACCTGGCGCAGCGCAGCGCGTGGCGCGCCGGCGTGCGCGTCGCGCTGACGGCACGCGAGTGGGCGGTGCTCGAGGCGCTCGTCCTGCGCGCCGGGCGAATCGTTGCCAAAAGCGATGTCGAACGCTTGGTCGTCGGCTTCGACAGCGAACTGGCGAGCAATGCGATC
>WBZP01003786.1_pt1 | contig 16157 bp, 13 predicted proteins | sample 5204301 | NCBI WGS metagenome assembly WBZP01 (sample SAMN12412401, study PRJNA552823) | activated sludge metagenome | isolation source: activated sludge from nitrification reactor of wastewater treatment plant... | place: USA: Pennsylvania | collected 2017
CACCTTGCGGCCAGCGCATCCGTCTCACTTCTTCGTAGCATTTGTCTTCATCAATCAGCTGGTTGAGGCGGCACATGGCGGGCAAAAGCAGAACTGTACCATGACCTCAGAACCCAATAAGAGCCTCGAGAAATGGTATGAGGTAGCTCGCAAATCAGGTTTTAACAAATAATTGTTCTCGTTTCGAGAACGAGAAATGGCCCATCTGGACCGATGCCCGGAGATTTTTTCCTTCAAGATCACATCCGCTCCGGTCCCCGGTGGCAATCTCAAAAGAGGCCGACCCTCAGCCACCCAGGCCCTTCCAGACGAGCTGGATCACCCCGACCCCAAACAAAGCCGCCAACAGATCATCGGCCATGATCCCCAGCCCGCCCGGCAGGCGTTGCTCCAGCCAGCGGATCGGCCAGGGCTTGAGGATATCGAAGCCGCGAAATACCAGGAATCCGGCCAGGACCCAACCCCATCCCGGAGGGACGAAGGCGAGCAGAAACAGGATGCCGACGATCTCATCCCAGACGATGCCCGGATGGTCCCCGCCGCCGAGACGACGGCTCGCCAGATCACAGAGGGGGATGCCGAGCAGAAACATGGCCCCGACCAGGACCAGGTACAGATCCTCGCGCAGATGGCTGAGGAGCGGATACATGGCCAAGCCGACCAGGGTCCCCATTGTGCCCGGGGCATGGGGGGAAAGACCGGCGCCGAAGCCCATGGCGAGGAAGCGTAGCGGATCGCGCCAGAGGGGTACGGCCAAGGGGAATCAGCCCAATTGTCCGGCCACCAGGGCCATACGGGCGGCCTCAGCTGCCGGCGCCAAAATGATCATAACTGTTCGGGAGACGGTCGAAGTGTTTCCCATCGGGCAATACACAGCGTAAACCCTTGGCCCGTTCGATGAGGCCGACCCAGGTGAGGCGGCAATCCAGGGTATGGGCGATGGCCTCGACCTGCTCCTGATGATCGGCGGAAAGGGTCAGACAGAGTTCGTAATCGTCCCCCGCCGCCAGGGGTAAAGACCAGTCATCCGTGGCTGCCACATAGTCGGCGACGGCCTCGCCAAGGGGCAAGAGATCGACGAACAGGCTGGCGCCGACCCCGCTGGCTTGGAGAATGTGGCCGAGATCGCCCACCAGGCCGTCGGAGATATCGATGGCCGCCGAGGCTATCCCCGCGAGGGCCTTGCCGGCGGCGATCCTGGGTGTGGGCCAGTCGAGCCGGCGGCGGATACCGGATCGCAAGGCCATGGGCAGATGCCGTCCGCGTCGCGCCAGCAGCGCCAGACCCGCATCCCCCAGGGTGCCGGTGACATAGATCAGATCCCCGGGATGGGCGCCGGAACGCCGCATCACCCGCTCGGGAGACACGAATCCGGCCACCTGGATGGTGATCGACATGGGACCCCGGGTGGTATCGCCACCGATCAATCTCACCCCATGGGTCTTGGCGAGCTGACAGAGCCCCCGGCTGAAGGCTTCCAACCAGGACTCTTCCGCCTGGGGCAGGGTCAGGGCGAGGGTCGCCCAGGCCGGTTCGGCCCCCATGGCGGCCAGGTCGCTGAGATTGACCGCCAGGGACTTGTGTCCCAGGGATTCGGGATCCACACCGGGGGCAAAGTGCACGCCGGCCACCAGGGTGTCCGTGGTCATGGCCAGCAGGGATTTGGGGGGAGGATGCAACAGGGCACAGTCGTCGCCCACGTCGAGCAGCACATCCGCTCGAGGGGCGCCGCAGGCGACAAAGTATTTGGCGATCAGGTCAAACTCGGACAGGGCCATTCTCAGAGGCTCCCGGCTCTGGGGAATCAGCGCGCGCCCTGGGCCTCGGCCCGCCGCACCTGCTGGGCCAGTCGATCCAACACCCCGTTGACGTATCTGTGACCTTCCGCGGCACCGAAGATTTTGGCCAGTTCCACCGCTTCATTGATGATGACCCGGAACGGGATCTCGCTGTGATAGAGCAGCTCGTAAGCGCCGAGTCGCAGGATGGCCCGTTCCACCGGGTCGACCTTGTCGATGGTGCGATCGAGGGTCGGGGAGAGATGCCGGTCCAGTTCCCCAAGATGGGTCGGCACGGCATGCAACAGCTCCCGATAGTATTCGATATCCAGTTCGGCGAGATCCTGCTCGGTAAGACTCAGGAGATGTTCCTCGATCTCTCGGAGATCCTGTCCGGTCATCTGCCATTGATAGATGGCCTGGACGGCCGACTGACGCGCCTGCCGACGCTTGCCGCGCATGGCCGTCAACCCAGTTGTCGCAGCAGGTTGACCATCTCCATGGCCGACATGGCGGCCTCGGCCCCTTTGTTGCCCGCCTTGGTGCCGGCGCGTTCGATGGCCTGTTCGATACTATCCACGGTCAGCACGCCCATGCCGATCGGGATACCGTACTTCAGGCTCACCTGGGCCATCCCCTTGACGCATTCGCCGGCCACATACTCGAAGTGGGGCGTCCCGCCGCGGATCACCGCTCCCAGGGCGATGATGGCCTCGTAACCACCCCGGGCGGCGAGGCGCTCCAGGGCCAGGGGAATCTCGAAGGCGCCCGGGACCCGCACCAGGGTCAGATCCTCATCGCGGGCACCGTGACGGCGCAAGCAATCCAGGGCACCAGCCTCCAGGCTGTCGACGATGAAGCTGTTAAAACGCGAAACCACCAGGCAAATCCTGGCCCCCTGGGCATTCAGTGCCCCTTCGATGCAGTTCAGACTCATGATGGCGTGTCCTATCCTCTGGGTTGGGTGACCGGGTGACCACAAGCCACCAGGTCGATGGACGGCGGAGGAATGGTGAAATTCTCAATCATCCCGGCCTTTACTCGCACTGCGCGTACTCGGTCACTTCGAGACCGAAGCCGGAGATCCCGTAGATACTCTTGGGGGCACTCAGCACCCGCATCCGCCGCACGCCGAGATCGAGCAGGATCTGGGCGCCGATACCATAGATGCGCAACTCCTTGCTGCGATCACGCACCCCCGGATCTTCCCGCCGGCTGGGAAACTGGAGCTCACGGATGCGACGCACCAGATCCCGCGGGGTATCGCGATTGCGTAGTACGACGATCACCCCTTCACCGCTCCGGGCGATCTGCCCCATGGCCCGATGCAGCGGCCAGACACAAGTCGGATGCCGGGTGGCAAAGAGATCGCAGAGGCTGTTCTGCATGTGCACTCGCACCAGGATCGGCCGTTCCGGCTCAGGATCCCCCTTGATGAGGGCGAAGTGCAGCTCATTGTCCACACAATCCTGGTAGGCGACGAGCTGGAAATCCCCATACTCGGTGGGCAGGATACATTCGCTGATCCGCTCCACCGTCTTTTCATTGCGAATCCGATAGTGGATGAGATCGGCGATGGTGCCGATCTTGAGCCCATGGCGGGCGGCGAATACCTCGAGTTCCGGGCGGCGGGCCATGCTGCCATCCTCGTTGAGGATCTCGACGATCGCCGCCGCCGGCTGCAACCCGGCCAAGCGGGTGAGGTCGCACCCCGCCTCGGTGTGACCGGCGCGGACCAGCACCCCACCGGGCTGCGCCATGAGCGGAAAGATATGGCCGGGCTGCACCAGGTCCTGGGGCTGGGCGTTCGGCCTGACCGCCGCCAGGATGGTGGTGGCCCGATCGGCTGCCGAGATGCCGGTGGTAACCCCTTCCGCCGCCTCGATGGAGACGGTGAAGGCGGTGCCATGGGGCGACTCGTTGGCGTTGACCATGAGGGGTAGCCGCAGTTGCTGGCAACGTTCCTTGGCGAGGGTGAGGCAGATGAGGCCGCGACCGTAACGGGCCATGAAGTTGATGGCCTCCGGCGTGACCTTCTCGGCGGCCATCACCAGGTCGCCTTCATTCTCGCGTTCGGCGTCGTCCATGATGATGACCATCTTTCCTTGACGGACATCCTCGATGATCTCTTCGATGGTGTTCAAAGGCATAGGGGCAACTCGGGGCAGGGGAGGATCAAGAGAGGGCAATGTGGAACGGTTAAGGCGATTGCCGGAAAAAGAAATACCAGAATGCGCCGGCGGTTCGTTCGCCTTCCAGGCGCGCCAGCCGGCGCAGAGCGAGCTCTGTAACGGCTGGCGGAACACCGAAGGCGGACGAACAGACCCGCAGGCTGATATTTCTTTTGACAGAAATCGCCTAAGCCCGGGCCAGGCAAGGAGCGGCAGTCTAACAAAACCCTGGGCGAGAACAAAACGCGCCATAACCTAAATCTTCCTCCGGCGCGTTCCACCGGGGGGGAACCCCGGCTAAGGTCGTGTGCTCGTCGTCCCGCTGGAAAAGCCGCCGGCTGAGATTCGCCACATTCCCAGGGAGCTTTGAGCGGTCGCATGGAGGACGATACATCTTCGGGGAATCGCCCTATAAGTTATACCCCTTTCGAATACCTTTCAGGCTTCCGACTGGTCAGACCCGGGCGCCGCCCGCGAATCCGACGCTGGGACTATAGACCGATCAGGAATCGGCCTTGGTGATCAAGGTTGTTCCGGGCATCGACCGGAAAGGGCCATTTTTCGTTCTTCTGGAGAGAACAATAGTTCCATGAAAGCGACATTGTTCTCCTTAAGAGAACGAACAAGCGATGGAATTGATAGGTTGGGTGAGGGGTTTCATCGCCTAACCCAACATCCGCTCCATTTTTCAACGCTGGAGTTGGGTTACGCCCTGTGGGCTAACCCAACCTAGAGGACGGCACCGAAGCCATGAGGGAGGGCCAGAGGTTCAACCCGTGGTAAATCCAGTCAGGTGGCGATAGGGCTGGGATTCGCACTTCAGGTCGGTGACCCCTGCCCCGGGTGGGCCCTGCCTGAGCCAGTCGCGCAACCGAGTTACGGCCTCGGCCGGGCCGCAGGCGAGCACCTCCACCCGACCATCCGGAAGGTTGCGAGCCCAGCCGCAGACCCCGAGACGCTGGGCCTCGCTCCGGGTCGAGGCGCGGAAGAATACCCCCTGCACCCGGCCGCTGATCAGACAATGCAGACAGATGGTGTTGCCTGCGGCGATTTCGTTCATCCCTTCTTCCTCATGCTTGTCGCCGGCTCTCCAGGGACGGAGTCGGGGTGCCGTGGCCTTTCCGGACGGGGCGAGAAATCCCGTCCGGTTTGGCCTGGGCGGTGACCCGGATCGACTAAGGATAGAGGTCAGGGTCATGGTAATGGTGATGTCGGTACCTGTGTCGGTACGGCGGATGATAGTGATGGCGCTCATAGACCACCAGATGCCGGTGTCGTCGATGGTGATGATGATCGGTGGCGATAGCCGCCCCGGCCGCGGCCCCCAGGGCGCCACCGACAATGGCCCCTGAACGACCATTGACCTCTGACCCCACGTAGGCGCCCAGGGCTGCTCCCAAGGCCCCACCCAGAACGGCGCGACCGCGCTCGCCGGCCTGAACCGACGCCGTAGTGCCCAGCGCCAGGACCAAAAAGCCGATTGGAAGCCATTTTCTCGTCATGCTGGTATCCCCCATCTGTTGGATGTCTTGAGGGATAGCTTGGTGGTTTCTGGCTGAACATGAACTGAACGAGCTGGGAGACGACCCGAGTGGCCTCAAGTTTTGCGATCCGCTTCGCTTTTCGGGCTTGAGTTTATGGCCGCTCACCAATCAACTCCCTCATCCGACTGAGGAAGGTTTCGGCGCTAAAATGCCGGGCCTGGCGTTCGCAGGCCGGACGCATGGCCTCGGCCCGCTCGGGTGGGAGATCCCGGACGGCCTGGATCAGATGTTCCAGGCTCAGGTCCGGGGGAAGCAGGAGGGCGGTCTCGCCATGGATCAGGGTCTCCAGCAGTCCGCCTTCGGCGACCCCGATCACGGGTTTGCCGGCCGTCATGGACTCGACGGGCGATAGGCCGAAGTCCTCATCGCGGGGGATGTAGAGGGTGGCGATACAACCATTGATGAGATCCTGCATGGCCCGATCATCCAACCAGCCGGTGAAACCGATGTTGGGGGCGTTGGCGGCCAGGCTGCGGAGACGTTCGTATTCGCTGCCGCCGGAGGCCACCAGGAGCCGCTGTTCCGGCAGTTGACGGAAGGCCTCGACGATCAGATCCACCCGTTTCAATGGCTCCAGACGGGCGGTGGACAGGTAATACCCCTTCGCGGGTTGCCAATGCAGCCCTTTGGCTATCACCGGCGGGTGGATGATGAGGGGTTGGATGCCCAGGTAGGTCCGCATCCGTTGGGCCACGTTGCGGGAATTCACGATTACCTGGTCCATGGCCTCGACCGCCGCGGCGAACTGGGCGCGAACGCCCCGGGTGAACAGCCTGAAGACCGGACGGGCCGGGGCGGGAAGGCGTTGCAGATAATGCTCTTCGAGATCGTAGGCGAAGCGGGGCAGGGCGTGGCAGTAAAGCAGATTGCGTCCACGGGGATGCTGGCGCACCGCCGCCGGGGCATAGAAGCCGCTATAGATCACCCAGTCATAGTCGGCGAGAAAGGCGGTTTGGTGTCGGAAGGCGTGCAGACAGCGAAGTGCCCGCCAGGGCGGCCAGTCGGCGCGCACCCCCAGATCAAGGACCTTAGCGGGCCGATCCGTCAGGAGATCCAGCACTCCCGGTTTCTGGAAGGCAACACAGAGAGGGGCGTCCAGGCCCTTGGCGAGCAGGCCACAGGTCCGCTCGGCGCCGCCGGGGACTTGAAGAAAGTCGTAGAGCACCAGTCTCCGCTTGGCTTCGGTGTGGCGGGGATAGGATGTCAAGATGAAGCCGGTCTCCTCTTTCAGCGATACCTGAAAGAGTCTACTCCAAAGCGGTTGGCGATCTCGCTGATGCCTTCTCCTGGGCGGAAGGAGTTGATGGATCACCAAAGAAAAAGGCCGGGCGCCTTGCGGCGACCGGCCTTGCTCAAGAGTTCACACCTAGGCTAGGGATCAGGGTGCGGCAACACAGGTGAACTGGACTGTCAAGTGCCAATTTGCCAGGCTGGTCTTGGTGGCCGTCACTCTGCATTGGGTGTCTGAAAGGAACAAGAGTTCATTCAATGTGGCGTTCCCTGTCCCACCGGTGGTGTAGAAGCCGCAACCCGCCACACGCCATGACCCACTGGAGGGCGGTGCAAGGGAGGCGCAATTACCGGTGACGGTTTTTGTCAGGCTGAGATTGGATGGGCCGGCGGTGCTCCCTAAGATGTACTGTGCCGTGTTGGCACCGGTCGCGCCGGTCGCACCCGTCGGGCCGGTGGCACCTGTCGGGCCGGTCGGGCCAGTGGCGCCAGTGGCTCCGGTAGCGCCAGTCGCCCCTGTGGGGCCAGGCACTGTTGAGGCGGCACCGGTGGCTCCGGTTGCACCTGTCGGACCGGTCGGGCCGAGGTCACCCGTCGCTCCGGTTGGGCCAGTTGGACCTGTCGCACCGGTAGCTCCGGTCGCGCCTGTCGGACCGGTCGGGCCGAGGTCACCCGTCGCCCCGGTTGGGCCAGTTGGACCTGTCGCACCCGTAGCTCCGGTTGCACCTGTCGGACCGGTCGGGCCGGTGTCACCCGTCGCCCCCGTCGGGCCGGTAGCGCCTGTCGCTCCTGTAGCTCCGGTTGCACCTGTCGGACCGGTCGGGCCGGTGTCACCCGTCGCCCCCGTCGGGCCGGTGGCGCCTGTCGCTCCTGTAGCTCCGGTCGCACCTGTAGCTCCGGTCGCACCCGTCGGGCCTGTGGGTCCGGTAGCGCCAGTGGCGCCAGTGGCTCCGGTCGCGCCTGTGGCACCAGTGGCTCCGGCACCCGTGGGGCCGGTGGCGCCGGTCGGTCCGGTCGGACCTGTGGGGCCGATGTCACCAGTAGCGCCGGTCGCGCCGACCGGCTTGGTGAAATCCCAGATGTACTGGGTCAGTGGACCATTGTACAGCCGGATGCGGAAGTCATCGGTAGCGGGAACCGTGCCCGTGGTTCCAGTACCAAGATCGACTTCCAGGAAATGGTCATTTCGATCAATGATGTCCTTGGCTTCTTCATTGCCGTTCTGGTTGATCCCAACCCCGACCTTGACCACGTTGACGTCGAAGCAGTTGCCGTAGATGTGGAGATAGGGGCCGATACCATCATCACATAAGGCTTGAATCTCATCCCCATTCTCGCAAGCAGGCACCCACTGGACCTGGGTGATACTGACTGGAGCACAATAGGCGGCGGCCTGTTGGGGCAGTGACGCCAACACCCCCATGACGGCCAGCGCGGATACCGAAGCGTAAGTTTTCATCTTTCCTCATTCTCCCGACATTATTGATTCGATGCCTTCGATCCTTACAGATCAAACCCCTAAGCCACCAAGTCCCCTCAGGGAGGGGATGTCCGCAGCCGTATGTACGCCAATACAACAGAATCCGAAAGTTACCGCCATTATTTGGAAGGCTCTTGGAACAGCCAGGTAGCGGTTTCAGCGCATGATACGCTGAGTTTGTGGATGTTATTGTGAGTGAGCTCCTGATTCAACCAAATACAACGACGACTCTTTACCTGGATCGGCGACAGGTTTCAAGTCTTCGTTGGTCCTGTATCCGACTGGAAAGAAGATTGCTTGATAGAGTTCTCAAACCGATATGGGATTGGGGAGGAAGCTTTCCGCTCCATTGCTTCGTTCTTGCTTGTGGAGAGGGGCGTCGAACCCTGAACGGCAAACGCAATATATTCATAGGCTTGCCTCTCGCTCGAAGAGGGTCCGGCAAGCTCTCGAGAGACTGATCCTGGGTGTTCGAGCCGGGGGCGGCAAGGCACCCGACACCAGCTGGTGAGGGTACACAAAAACGCTGTTGCCGTCCCGGCCCTAGGTTCTGTTGACATAAGAATTTATCTTATTGATTTAATACGCTTTTTAACGAAAAGGACCAACTCTGACCCGTTGATCTAAAAGAGCTTATGGGCTTATGTCAACAGAACCTAGGCGGGCGATGAGCGAAGCGAATTCCAACGCTCATGGTCACACCAAGGCGGCTGGTCCCCCGGCACCGGCACCAGTCTCTAGCCTGGCCCGGTCAGCTGTGTCAGCAGCTTGGTGATCTTCTCCACCCGCGTGGCGGGAGCGGTGAGATCCAGGGTGAACCTGAGTTTGTCGCCGTTCTCCAGCTTGAGTTCCCGCGGACGACCTTGGATCAACTTCACGATGTGCCCGGGGTCGATGTTGGAGTCGGCATCGAAGAGTAGGCGTCCGCCCTGGGGGCCGGCCTCGATCTTGCGGATCCCCATCGCCATGGCCTGGAGCTTGAGTTCGGTGACGGCAAAAAGATTTTTCGTCGCCTCCGGCAGCAAGCCGAAACGGTCGATCATCTCCACCTGGAGTTCGTCCAGCTCGCTCCGGCTCGCGGCGTTGGCGATGCGCTTATAGAGCACCAAGCGGCTGTGCACGTCCGGTAGATAGTCGTTGGGGATCAGGGCCGGGAGCTGAATGTCCACCTCGGTTCCCTGATGCAGGGAACGCTCCAGTTCCGGCCGCCGACCGGCCTTGATCGCTCGCACGGCGCGGTCCAGAAGTTCGCTGTAGAGGGTGAAACCGATTTCCTCGATACGCCCGCTCTGATCCTCGCCGAGCAGTTCGCCGGCGCCGCGGATCTCCAGGTCATGAGTAGCCAGGGTGAAACCGGCCCCCAGTTCCTCCAGCGAGGCGATGGCCTCCAGGCGCTTTTTGGCATCCTCGGTCATGGCCTGGGGTGGCGGGACGATGAGGTAGGCATAGGCCCGGTGGTGGGAGCGGCCAACCCGCCCGCGCAACTGGTGAAGTTGGGCCAGGCCGAGCTTGTCGGCGCGATGGATGAGGATAGTGTTGGCGCTGGGGACGTCGATGCCGCTCTCGATGATGGTGGAGCACACCAGGATGTTGAAGCGCTGGTGATAGAAATCCCGCATCACCTGCTCCAGTTGGCGTTCCCGCATCTGCCCATGGGCAACGTTGACGCGGGCGTTGGGCACCAGACGCCCGACCCGCTCGGCCATGGCGTCGATGCTCTCCACCTCGTTGTGCAGAAAGTACACCTGACCGCCGCGCTTGATCTCCCGTTGGCAGGACTCGGCGATGAGGGCGTCGTTCCACTGACAGACGAAGGTCTTGATCGGATGGCGCTCGAGCGGCGGGGTGGCGATGATGGAAAGGTCCCGCAGCCCGGACATGGAGAGATTGAGGGTGCGGGGGATGGGGGTGGCGGTGAGGGTGAGGATGTCCACCTCGGCCCGCAAGGCCTTGAGTCGTTCCTTGTGGCGCACGCCGAACCGGTGTTCCTCGTCAATGATCAGCAACCCCAGATCCTTGAACCCGACCTCGGGTTGCAGCAGTTTGTGGGTGCCGATGACGATGTCCACCTGACCCTGTCGCAGACCCTCGAGGATCCCCTGCTGCTGCCGTGCCGAGCTGAAGCGCGACAGGCTCTCCACCCGCACCGGCCAGTCGGCGAAACGATCGCTGAAGTTCTCGAAGTGCTGCTGGGCCAAGAGCGTCGTGGGGACCAGCACCGCCACCTGCTTGCCCCCCTGTACCGCCACGAAGGCGGCCCGCATCGCCACCTCGGTCTTGCCGAAGCCCACATCGCCGCAGATCAGCCGATCCATGGGTCGCGGCGAGTGCATGTCCGCCAGCACGCTCTCGATGGCGATCTGCTGGTCCGGGGTCTCCTCGAAGGGGAAAGAGGCTGCGAAGCTGGCGTACTCGGCCTCCTGGGAGGGGAAGGCGAACCCTGGCCTGGTCGCCCGGCGGGCATAGAGATCGAGCAATTCCACCGCCACATCGCGGATCTGCTCCGCGGCCTTGCGCTTGATGCGCTCCCATTGATCGCCGCCAAGACGGTGCAACGGGGCGGCCTCCTCCGAGGCGCCGGCATAACGGCTGATGAGGTGCAGCGAGGCGACGGGGACATAGAGCTTGTCGCCCTGGGCATATTCCAGGGCGAGGAACTCGGTCTCGAGGCCGCCGGCCTTGAGGGTCTGCAAGCCCAGGTAGCGGCCCACGCCGTGTTCTTCGTGGACCACCGGCGAGCCGATCCGCAGTTCGGTGAGGTTGCGGATGATCTGCTCCGGATCCCGGGCCGCCTGACGGCGGCGGCGGCGTTCCTGTCTGACCCGTTCGCCGTAGATCTGGGTCTCGGTGATGAGGGCGAGTCCTTCCCGCTCCAGCCAGAGACCCTGTTCCAGTGGGGCGACGCAGAGCGCCTGCTGGTCCTGTCCGCGGAGGAAAGCGGCCCAGTCGGCGACCAGCCGCGGCCGGAGATCGTATTCGCGCAATTGCTGCCACAACAACTCACGGCGTCCGGCACTCTCGGCGACAAACAGCACCCGGCGGGGGCCGGTGGCGAGAAAATCCTTCAGAGCCGCCGCCGGCTGGCCGGCCCTGGCCTGGAGGGCGAGGGGCGGCAGGGAAGCGGTGGCGAAATTGGCGTAATCGGCAAAGCCGCGTCGGCGTTCTTCCAGGGGCTCGGTGTGCAGCTCGATGGCCGGCCCATCGAGCAGCCGACCGCTGAGTTCGTCTTCCCGCAGATAGAGTTGTTCCGGCGGCAGCAATGGGCGATCCAGGTCATGGCGGCGCTGTTCGTAGCGGTCCCGCACCTGGGCGAGAAAGTATTCGGCCTGGGGGCGGACCCCGGTGGAGAAGATGTTCAGATGCCCGGCGGGGAGATAGTCGAAGAGGGTGGCCGTGCGCTCGAAAAACAAGGGCAGATAGTATTCGATCCCGCCCGGGGCATTGCCGTTGGAGATTTCCCGGTAGATCAGGCGGCGTTGCGGATCGCCTTCAAAACAGGTACGAAAGCCCTGGCGAAAACGGGCGATGCCGGTTTCGTTGAAGGGAAACTCCCGCGCCGGCAGCAACTGGATGGTCTTCACCTTCTCCAGGGAGCGCTGGGTCTCGGGGTCGAAGGTGCGGATGCTCTCCACCTCCTCATCGAAGAGATCGATGCGGAAGGGGGTGTCGTGGCCCATGGGGAAGATGTCCAGGATCGAGCCCCGGACGGCGAACTCGACATGGGTCATGACTTGGGAGACGCAGGTATAACCGGCGGATTCCAGTCGTCGTCTGGTATCCGTGAGGGAAAGACGATCGCCGATGTCCAGCAGCAAGGTCTGGGCATGCAGGTATTCAGGCGGGGGCAGACGTTGCAGCAGGGTGCCGACGGGGATCACCAGCACCCCTTTGGACAGATTCCCCAGGCGATGCAGGGTACGCAGCCGCTGGGAAACCAACTCTGGCAAGGGGGAAAAGATGTCGTAGGCCAGGGTCTCCCAATCGGGAAAGCCGAGCACGGGAATGGATTCGTTGCCGAGAAAGAATCTCAGCTCCTGTTCGAGAGAGTTGGCCGGCTGCACATCCTCCGCCACCACCAACACCAGGCCCGGCCATCGACTCGCCGCCGAGGCGATGGCCAGGGCCTGGCCGGCATCGCTGAGACGTCCCCAGAGCAGGCGTTGGCCGGCCTTGGCCGGGAGCGGCGGATCGAAGGGAGAGATCAGCGCGGGAAGAGCGGTATCAGCGGCGGTCATGACTGGACTGAGGTAGGGAAGCGTGCGGGGATTGTCGCATAGATCTCCGGGGTTCGGTCTGGCGGCCCGCGGCCACTCTAGGGGGTGGTAATAGCCCGGCTCAGGACGGCGACCAGCAGGGATTCGTCCAGGCGATGCCCGGCATCGGGGACGAGCTGGAGTGCGGCGCCCGGCAGGGCGGCCACGAAACGCCGCGCCAGGTCCGGATCACAACCATCGTCCGCCGCCCCGCTGTAGATCTGGAGCCCGCCCCGAGGGACCGGGAAACTCTGCGTCTCGGCGAGCGTCAACAGGCGCTTGGCCCGCGGCGGCCAGGAGGCGAACATCCGCTCGCGGTTCATGCCCACCCCCAGCACCGGGGAAAAGAGTAGCACCCGCCCGGGACAGGCCGGGAGTTCCGCCAGGCCGTGCAAGAGCAGATAGGCGCCGTAGGAATGGCCGATGAGGAGCGCCTGGGGCGACCAGAACTCATCGAGCAGGTCGCCCTGGATGACCGCCAGTTGCTCGGCGAAGGCGAGGCGGGTGAAGTTCCCTTGCAGTTCCCGTCCCCGGACCTGCCCCCCCAGGCGTTGCACCAGGGCACCGATCCCCTCCCCTTGGAGCCGGTTACCCCGACCGGGGAGGTAATAGATGAGACTCATGCCGGACCTGGGCGAACCTCGGTCAGGCCGAGAGGATCGCTATATTCCAGACCCAGGGACTCCGCCACCCCGGCATGGGTCAGCCTGCCTGCCGCGAGATTGAGCCCATTCCGCAGGTGAGGATCGGCGCTGATCGCCGCTTTCCACCCCTGTCCCGCCAGCGCCAGCACAAAAGGCAGGGTCGCCGCATTGAGCGCATGGGTAGAGGTGCGGGGAACCGCCCCCGGCATGTTGGTCACGCAATAGTGCACCACCTGCTCCACCACGAAGGTCGGCTCGGCATGGGTGGTGGGACGGGATGTGGCGACACAGCCGCCCTGATCAATGGCCACGTCCACCACCACCGAGCCGGGTTTCATCCCCCGCACCATGGCCGCGGACACCAGCTTGGGGGCCGTAGCACCCGGGATGAGCACGGCGCCAATGACCAGATCGGCGGAGAGCACATGCCGCTCGATGGTCTCGCCGCTCGAATGCAGGGTGGTCAGCGCCGGACCGAATTGGGCGGCCAATTGACGCAGTACCTCCAGGGAACGGTCGATCACCACCACCCGCGCCCCCAGGCCGAGGGCCATCTGGGCGGCATGGCGACCCACGGTACCACCACCGAGGATGGTCACCTTCCCCGGCGCCACCCCGGTCACCCCGCCGAGGAGGATACCCATGCCGCCGCGTTCCTTCTCCAGACAGGCGGCCCCGGCCTGGATAGCCATGCGTCCGGCGACCTCCGACATGGGCGCCAAGAGGGGAAGCCCTCCGCTCGCCGCGGTCACCGTCTCATAGGCGATAGCGATAACGCCGCTCGCCTGGAGCTCTCGGGTCAGTTGCTGGTCCGCCGCCAGGTGGAGATAGGTGAAGAGTATCTGCCCTTCCCGTAACCAGGGTCGTTCCGCCGGTTGGGGTTCCTTCACCTTGACGATCAACTCGGAACGGCTGAACACCTCCTCGGCGGTCTCGACTATCCTGGCCCCGGCGGCGCGGTACAACCCGTCATCCGCCCCGATGCCGGCGCCCGCCCCCTGCTGTACCCAGACCTGGTGCCCATGGGCAATCAGTTCGCGCACCGCGGACGGGGTCAGGCCGACCCGATATTCGTGCACCTTGGTCTCTTTGGGTACCCCGATCAGCATGCCTGCTCTCCTCCGCCTTGGCCCGTGGGCCGAAAACCCTTCAGGATTCGATCATCTCTTCCAGCGATTGCCCCGGACGCACCATGGGCAGGACGTTCTCGATCTTGTCGATCCAGACATCCACCAGTACCGGACCCGGCTGCTCCAGGGCTTGGCGTATCCCTTCCCGCAAGGCGGACGGGTCCCGGATACGCAGGGTCTTGAGGCGCGGATAGACGAACTTGAGACCGGTCAGGTTGGGGATCTGGCGCCGGCAACCCTGATCGGTATCCGTGCAGTCGGGATCACAATGGGCATTGCGGGCCAGGCAGGTCTCGTAATGATGACCACCGTCCATCATGTCCTCCCACTGACGGACCATGCCCAGGTAACTGTTGTTGAGCACGAACATCTTCAATGGGATGGCGTTGGCCACCACCGTGCCCAGTTCCTGGATGTTCATCTGGAAACTGCCGTCACCGTCGATCAGCACCACGGGCTTGCCGGGATCGGCGAACCAGGCGCCGATGGCGGCGGGCAAGCCGAAGCCCATGGTGCCCAGTCCACCGGAACTCACCCACTGCCTGGGTCGGCTGAACTCGTAGTATTGGGCCGCCCACATCTGATGCTGCCCTACCCCGGTGACCAGGGTGGCATCGCCCCGGGTCAGCTCGGAGATGACCTGGATCACCGCCTGGGGCTTGATGACGTCGGTCATGTCATAGGCTTTCGGCAGGTGCCGACGCCACTCCCTGACGCGCTCCCGCCAGGGTTGCTGATGCTCCACCCGCGGACGCTCCTGGGCGTGGGCCAGGAAGGTCCCCAGATCCGCCACCAGGGACAAATCGGTGCGGATCGCCTTGCCGATCTCGGTGGGATCCACATCCACATGGGCAATGCGTTTTCCATTGGCAAAGCCCTTGACGGCCACACGATCATCGAAACGCCCGCCCAGGGTGAGGATGAAATCCGCCTCCCGTAGGGCATAGTTGGCGGGGATGGTACCGTGCATGCCGGGCATGCCGAGGTTCTGTTCCAGAGCGAAAGGTATGGCCCCCAGTGCGTTGAAGGTGGTGGTGACCGGTACATCGAGATGCTCGACGAAGGCGCGCAGGGCCGCGGCGGCATTGGCGCTGATCACCCCACCCCCGGCCTTGATCACCGGCCGTTCGGCTTTGGTCATGGCCTCCAGAATGGCGTCGGCACGAGCGGCGTCGAAGGGGATGGGTTGCCGACGTCTGAGCCGCGGTGGATTGTTGCGACTGGTCTGGCTCAACTGCGCATTCTTACAGATATCCACCAACACCGGCCCGGGGCGACCGCTGGAGGCGATGCTGAAGGCCTCGCGCAGGCTCCATTCCAGGTCGTGCACATCCTTCACCAGGTAATTGTGCTTGGTGATAGGCCGGGTGATCCCCAGGGTATCCACCTCCTGGAAGGCGTCGGTGCCGATGGCGAAACTCGGCACCTGGCCGGTGATGAACACCGTCGGCAGGGAATCCTTATAGGCATCGGCGATGGGGGTGGTGAGATTGGTGGCGCCGGGGCCGGAAGTGGCCAACGCCACGCCGATACGACCACAAGCCCGGGCATAGCCTTCCGCCGCATGGCCGGCGCCGCCTTCCTGGCGGAAGAGCACAAACTTGGGCACAGGTTCGCCACGACGTAGGCGTTTGTTCAGCTCCACATGCAAGGGAATGACCGCCCCGCCGGTGTGCCCGAACAGATACTCGACCCCAAGTTCAGTGAGGACGTCGAAAAAGATGGCGGCACCGGTTTTGGGTATGTGACGCATGCTGACCCCCGCGGGAAGCGACTCAGTGAAAACCCTATATCATACGACCAGGATGGCCCAGGAGTGTTTACCTAAAGGCTCAATATGGATTCCGGACAGGTGAAACTGGAGCGCTCTGACCGAGGTAAGGAGCTGTTAGCAACAAATAGATTTGTCCGGTTTAGTAGCACATAA
>WBZP01003787.1_pt1 | contig 16157 bp, 16 predicted proteins | sample 5204301 | NCBI WGS metagenome assembly WBZP01 (sample SAMN12412401, study PRJNA552823) | activated sludge metagenome | isolation source: activated sludge from nitrification reactor of wastewater treatment plant... | place: USA: Pennsylvania | collected 2017
CATGTGCACATCTCCCACGGCCACCAAGTCCAACGCTGTGCAGCGCGCCAACTGCTCCAGACGCTGGCGCTGCAGCACATCGTCCAGGCCCAGCCGCAAGGAAGCCGCCAGCCAGCATCTTGTGCCGGGCATCGTCGCCAAAAGTAACCTGTTTCGCACTCATCCTGTTCAAACCTCTCGTCTTGTAAACTCTGGATCGGGTCGATAGGGTTGGGGAGTCGCCGTCAGGACTCCAGCACCGCCATGATGTCTTCCTCGCGCATGACGAGCACCTCGTCACCGCTGATCTTGACCTCGTTGCCCGAGTATTTGCCGAACAATACCCGGTCGCCGACCTTGACATCCAGGGGCCGTACCTGGCCGTTATCCAGAATCTTGCCGTTGCCGACGGCAAGGACCTCGCCCTGAACCGGCTTTTCGGTGGCGGTGTCAGGGATGACGATCCCACCCGGGCTCTTGCGCTCCTCTTCGATGCGGCGAATCACGACACGGTCGTGTAGAGGACGGATCTTCATTGATACCTCGCTCCTATTGACTCTGTTGGTGAAATAAGGGCAGGATGGCTCGATTAGCACTCGTCCTGCATGAGTGCTAGTAATTGTAAAAAAATTCCCATCCAGGTCAAGTGATCGGCTGGTGGGCACAGGTTCAGCGGAACACCTCCCGTCGCCGCACCGAGAATCCGGCAGGCCATTCCAGCCGCGTCGGGAAAGGAGGGAGAGACGACGAAATTCGCTTGGTTACGGAGGGTGCCGCCTCCCAGGGGTTGACCGGGCCGGGAAGCGGATCTCGGGTTGATAAGGCTAAGGTCGAGGCGGTGATGGCCTCCCGGCGTGAGTCCACCGCCGAGAGGCACCAGGAAGTGAAAGGAATCTATTCGGTTTTATAGTCTGGCGTGGTGCTGATCTTATGGATACTCAGATCGGCGCCAACGAACTCTTCCTCTTCCGAGAGCCGGATTCCCAGGCTGATTTTCAATAGCCCGTACACCAGGAAACCGCCGCCGAAACCGATCGCCACCCCGAGAGCGGTGCCGAGTAACTGAGCCACGAAGCTCACCCCGCCCAGGCCGCCAAAGGCGCTCTGACCGAAGATCCCCGCGGCCACCCCGCCCCAGAGACCGCACAGGCCGTGCAGGGGCCAGACGCCGAGCACATCGTCGATGCGCCATCTGTTCTGGGTCAGGGTGAAGAGGAGGACGAAGCCGGCCCCGGCGATGCCGCCGACCAGGAACGCACCAATCGGGTGCATGATGTCCGATCCGGCACAGACCGCCACCAGCCCCGCCAAAGGACCGTTATGCAGAAACCCAGGGTCGTTTTTTCCCACCAGCATGGCCGCCAGCACGCCGCCGACCATCGCCATCAGTGAATTCACCGCCACCAGGCCGCTGACCGCGTCCAGGGTTTGGGCGGACATGACATTGAAGCCGAACCAGCCCACGGTCAGCACCCAGGCCCCCAGGGCCAGAAAGGGGATACTGGACGGCGGATGGGCGGCGATCAAACCGTCTTTGCGATAACGTCCGCGACGGGCCCCCAGTACCAGCACCGCGGCCAACCCGATCCAGCCGCCGACGGCATGTACCACCACTGAGCCGGCAAAATCGTGGAATTTGGCCCCGAAGCTCCGTTCCAACCAGCCCTGCAGCCCAAGGTGACCGTTCCAGGCGATACCCTCGAAGAAAGGATACAGCAGACCCACGATCAGGAAGGAAGCCAGCAACTGGGGATAGAACCTGGCCCGCTCGGCGATGCCGCCGGAGACGATGGCCGGCACCGCCGCGGCAAAGGTGAGCAGGAAGAAAAACTTCACCAATTCATAGCCGTTGCGGTCTACCAGGGTCTGGGCGCCGGAGAAAAAATCGATGCCGTAGGCGATCTGGTAGCCGATGGCGAAATAGGCCAGGGTGGAAATGGAAAAATCCGACATGATTTTGACCAGGGCATTGACCTGACTCTTGCTTCGCACCGTACCGAGTTCGAGAAAGGCGAATCCGGCGTGCATGGCGAGCACCATGACGGCGCCGATGAGGATGAAGAGAACATTGCTACCGGCTTGCAGCGTATCCATTGAGATTCCCAGGGTTGAACGGATAACGCCCGGATGCAGCAGAATCCATGCCATCCTGGGGCAAGTCCCGCTGTGGTGCACTGAAAGCGGCTTCTGGGACCTCGAGCGTCCCTCTAAGGGTGTTATCCTTGCCCCGAAATGGGGCGGTGGCGTCACTCGTGCACCCGAATCGGGCAACGGCTTCCCGGTGCATGGGACAGGTCACCTAACGCTGGTTGAGCGATCCTGTTTTATAAGGGCGATAAAAAGAAATCGATTTTTATGACTTGACCCTTTAGGAACGGATCTGAGCGTTCACTGGCCTCCGGGCACGGGCTGAAAATGACCGGTTTTTGTTCTTATCTTGAGAACAATCGAGATCATTTGGAGAAAATTGTTTCCAATTTGAGAACGAAAAACCAGATAACATGGTCCATGCCCGGAAGTGCCGACAGGCAGAAGAACCAGCCGTGAATGCGGGCTTTTAGCCCGTCACCCGCTTTCTCTAATCCGTCGGGCTTGAAAAACAAAAGAGGGTAGCCGAGAGGCTACCCTCCAGGTCGGCTCTCCATACGGGGTAATCAGGCGGAGAGCTGAACCCGAAGCTTGGTCATGGCGTTTTTTTCGATCTGGCGGATGCGTTCGGCGGAGACACCGTATTTCTCGGCCAATTCGTGCAGGGTCTGCTTATCGTCGCTGAGCCAACGGGCTTCCAGGATAGTCCGACTGCGAGCGTCCAGTCCTTCGAGGGCCGTGTATAAGCGTTCGCGCCGGTTCAACTCGGTGTCTTCCCGTTCGAGTTGGGCCGAGGGTTCCATCCGCAAATCCGCCAGATAAGCCGCCGGGGCCGTGACCGGACTATCTTCGTCCTCGGCATCGATCTCGAAGGCGACATCCTGGCTGCTGAGCCTGGCCTCCATCTCCAGCACGGTTTCCGGCTTGACGCCGAGCTCCTGGGCGACTTCCTCCACTTCGGCCTTGGTGAACCAGCCAAGGCGTTTCTTCGAGCTGCGGAGATTGAAGAACAGCTTGCGTTGGGCCTTGGTGGTGGCGATCTTGACGATCCGCCAGTTGCGCAGGATGAATTCGTGCATCTCGGCCCGAATCCAGTGCACGGCGAAGGACACCAGCCGTACCCCCATATCAGGATTGAATCGGCGCACGGCCTTCATCAAGCCGATGGTCCCCTCCTGTACCAGATCCGACAGGGGCAGGCCGTAGCCCACATAACCGCGGGCGATTCGCACCACGAAACGCAAATGCGACATCACCAGCTTTTTGGCGGCTTCGAGGTCGTTGTTCCGGCGTAGACGCTCAGCCAGGGCCCGCTCTTCCTCCAGGCTCAGCATGGGGATGCGGTAGGCGGCGCTAATGTAGGCTTCGATGCTTCCGGTGGGGAGATTCCCGGCGGTAATCAGCGCGTTGTTCATTTCGTCTATATCCTACTAAATTACTTTGTTACTTATCTTACTGGATCAGTATGAATTTGCAACGGTCTTACGGTATTGGTTGCTTGTTCGATAGCCGCAAGGCGGTAAAGGTTCCCGCTGAATCGGTCAGTTCGGCTCGATAGCCGCCAGGTGGCGGCTCACGGACAGCCAGGAACCCAGCAGGCCGAGCAGGGCGCCGCTGCCGAGGACGAGCACGGGGAGAATGGCCTCCTGACCGAGGTTGAACTGGCTCTGATAGAGACCCGCCAGGCGTTGCACCGGGCCGGCCAGCAACCAAAGCGAGAGGCTGACCAAGGCATAGGCCAGCAACCCGCCACCCAGGCCGTACCAGAGGCCACTGTAGAGGAATGGCCGGCGCACGAAGGCATCGGTGCCACCGACCAGCTTGACGATGACGATCTCCGCCCGGCGGTTCTCGATCTCCAGGCGGATGGTGTTACCGATCACCAACAATACGGCGAGTCCGAGCAGAACACCGACCAGGGCCACGGTGCGTTGGGCGATCTCCATCATGGCCTGGAACCGCTTGACCCAGAGCAAATCGATCTGCACCAGTTCGGCCTCGGGCAGGGCCTTGAGTTGGGCGGCGAGGCTATCGGCGGTGGCCGGCAGCTTGGCGATGCTCGGGGCGGGTTCCACCAGCAACAGGGCGGGCAAGGGATTTTCCGGCAGCAGATCCAGGGCGGCGCCGAAACCGCTGTGTTGGCGGAATTCCTGTAGTGCCTCCGCCGGGGTGACCACCTGGACGCGGGCGATACTCGGCACCTTGGCCAACCTCTGGGCCAGGGCGCTGGCCTTGGGGGTGTCCAGGCCCGGCTTGAGAAAGACCGAGATGCTGGCCGAACCGGCCCAGTTCACCGCCAATTGCTGCAGATTGCCGATCACGGCAAACAACCCGGACGGCAGGGCGAGGGCGATGCCGATGACGCAGATGGTCATCAGACTGGCGATCGGGTTACGGGCCAGTTGTCCCAGGGTGGTAACCGCCACCTGGGCATGGCGCGAAAACCAGGCGCGTAGCCGGAACAGGGGAGGGCGGGCGGTAACGGTCTTTGACGCAGATGGGGACGTCATCAGGCCACGGCTCCGGTATCCTGGGTCAGACGGCCATGGGCGAGACTGAGGATACGATGGCGCATCCGCTGTAGGAGATAGATGTCGTGGGTGGCGATCAAGACGGTCACCCCGACCTGATTGAGTCGTTCGAACAATTGCATAATCTCCCAAGCGAGTTCGGGATCCAGATTGCCCGTGGGCTCATCGGCGAGGAGGATCGGCGGGCGGCTGACGACGGCGCGGGCGATACCGACCCGCTGCTGTTCGCCGCCGGAGAGGGTGATGGGATAGGCGGTTTCCTTGTGCAGCAAGCCGACCTTGTCGAGGGCGGCGCGCACCCGCCGACCGATTTCCCGGTGACCGATACCAGCAACCACCAATGGCAGGGCGACATTGTCGAACAGGGTGCGATCGAGCAGCAGGCGATGGTCCTGGAAGATGATGCCGATCTCGCGGCGATGGTAGGGGATGGAGCGCTTGGAGAGACGGGCGAGATTGCGTCCGTTCACCCGTACCTGGCCCGAGGTGCAACGTTCGAGTAGGGCGATCAGTCGTAGCAGGGTGCTCTTGCCGGCGCCGGAATGGCCGGTCAGGAAGGCCATCTCGCCCTGGGCGAGGTGGAAGCTGACATCGGTTAGCCCCCCCTGACTTCCGGGATAGTGCTTGCTGACGCGCTCGAAGACGATCACGGCTCGAACAGGGCGGAAACAAAGTCTTCCGGGACGAAGGGGCGCAGGTCGTCGATCCCTTCGCCGACACCGATGTAACGGATGGGCACCTTGAGCCGTTCAGCGATGGCGAAGACTATGCCGCCCTTGGCGGTGCCATCCAGTTTGGTCAGTACGATGCCGGTCAGGCCGACCGTATGATGGAACTGCAGCGCCTGATTGACGGCGTTTTGTCCCGTGGTGGCGTCCACCACCAGCAGGACCTCATGGGGGGCCTCGGGGTCGAGCTTTTTCATCACCCGGGAGATCTTGCTGAGTTCTTCCATGAGGTTGATCTTGGTATGCAGACGCCCGGCGGTATCGGCGATGAGTACGTCGATCTGTCTGGCCTCTGCCGCCTGCAAGGCATCATAGATGACCGAAGCGGCGTCGGCTCCGGAGTGCTGGGCGATCACCGGGATGGCGTTGCGCTCCCCCCACACCTGGAGTTGTTCGATGGCGGCGGCGCGGAAGGTATCCCCGGCGGCCAGCATCACCGATCGCTTCTCGGCCTGGAAACGTTTGGCCAGCTTGCCGATGGTGGTGGTCTTGCCGGCGCCGTTGATGCCGACCATGAGTACCACCAGGGGGCGCCCGGAGGAGGGAGATCTGGCTCGGTTGACACAGCCGTTCAGGATACCAAGCAGGTGCTGTTGCAGAATGGCGTTGAGGGCCTGGGGATCCGAGAGTTCCCGGCGTTTGACCCTTTGGCCGAGGTCACCGATGATGCGGTTGGTGGCCTCGACGCCGACATCCGCGGTCAACAGGAGGGTTTCCAATTCATCCAGGAGATCGGCGTCGATAGTCTTGCGACCCAGCAGCAGCCGTGCCAGACCCTCGGTGAACTGGGTGCGGGTACGGACCAGGCGCGACTTGAGCCGCTGCAATAGGCCGACCTTGGGGGCCTCTTCAGCGGCGGGGGGCGCCCCCTCGGGAAGAGTCTTTTTTTTGCCGAAGCCGAACATGAATCGAGTGACTCCCTGCTGGGGGTTGAACCTATGAGCGTTGACGTCGGTCTTTGTACCATGGGAAACGGGGTATGGGACAGACGCTAGATTTGAAGCGGCCCGGGTGGGGGTATTGATTCGCCCCGGGAGGCTCCCAATGTCGCGAAGAAACCTTTTGCCCGGATTCCCCGGTATCTGACAGCAGCACAATAGGAAAATAACCATGAAACAGGCTTTCTTTTTGCCGGCGCTCTGGCTGTTGGCCGGCTTGAGCGCCCAGGCCGCGGAGGTAGAGGAATTTCGCCTGGACAACGGCCTACGGGTGCTGGTGAAACCGGATCACCGGGCACCCGTGGTGATGTCCCAGGTATGGTATCGGGTGGGTTCAAGCTATGAGACCGAGGGCACTACCGGGATCTCTCATGTGCTCGAGCACATGATGTTCAAAGGTACGCAAAAGCATGGTCCCGGAGAGTTCTCCCGCCTCATCGCCGAGAACGGCGGTACCGAAAACGCCTTCACCGGCACCGATTACACCGCCTATTACCAGCAACTGGCGAAGGATCGTCTGCCCATCGCCCTGGAGCTGGAGGCGGATCGGATGCGTAACCTCATCATCCTGGATGATGAATTCGCCAAGGAGCTGGCGGTAGTGAAGGAGGAGCGACGGATGCGTACCGAGGACAAGCCTTTCGAGCTGACCCAGGAGCAGTTCAATGCCGCCGCTTACCGCACCTTGCCCTACCGAAATCCGGTCATCGGTTGGATGCACGACCTCGATGAACTCCAGCCCGACGAATTGCGTACCTGGTACCAACGTTGGTACGCCCCCAACAATGCCACCCTGGTGGTGGCCGGCGATGTGGAGCCCAAGGCGGTGTTCGAGCTGGCCAAGCAGTATTTCGGCGCCTTCGAGCCTCAGGCGACGCTCCCGATCAAACCCCCGGGCGAGCCGAAACAGTTGGGGCCGAATCGGATCCGCGTCCGCGCCCCGGCGAAGGAACCCTATATCATGCTCGGTTTCAAGACCCCCAACCTGCGCAAGGGGGCGGATGATGGGGAGCCCTATGCCTTGGAGATGCTGCTCGCCGTGCTCAGCGGCGGCGACAGTGCCCGGCTGAGTCGCGATCTGGTGCGCGGCGAGCGCATCGCCACGGCCATCGACGCCGATTACAGCGCCTACACCAGGCTGCCGGGGATGTTCACCCTGGATGCCATCCCGGCCCCGGGCCGCAGCCTCCCCGAATTGGAGGCGGCCATGCTGCGCCAGATCGAGAAACTCAAGACCGAGCCGGTGAGCCAGGAAGAGCTGGAGCGGGTGCGTGCCCAGACCAAGGCGGCGCGGGTGTATGAACAGGATTCGGTACACTATCAGGCGATGCAGATCGGTCTGCTGGAGACCATCGGCCTCGACTGGACCTATGTCGATCGCCATGTCGCGGCCTTGGAACGGGTCACTCCGGAACAGGTGCTGGCGGTGGCCCGCAAATACCTCAACGAAGACAATATGACGGTAGCGGTGCTGGATCCGTTGCCGATCGAATCCGGTGAAAAGATGATGCGAACCGCCTTGGAGATGGATCATGGTCATATTCGCTGACAGGTCGAGGTGGCTGTCCTGGTTCCTCGCCCTCTGGCTGTTGGGTGGTTGGCTTGGCAGCGTCGAGGCGACGCCCAGGATCGAGACCTGGAACACCGCCGCCGGGAGCCGGGTGATGTTCGTGGCCTCGCCCGAACTACCCATGGTCGATGTGCGCCTGGTGTTCGATGCCGGTAGTGCCCGGGATGGCGAACGATCCGGGCTGGCGGTACTGACCAACTCGGTGCTCACCGAAGGGGCCGGCGGGCTGAGCGCGGATGAGATCGCCGAGCGCATGGATCGGATCGGCGCCGATCTCGGCAGCGGGGCGGAGCGGGATTACGCCTGGTTGTCCCTGCGCACCCTGTCCGAGGCCAAGGTCCTGACGGCGGCTCTGGAGACCTATAGTCTCATCCTCGCCAAACCCGACTTCCCGCCCAAGGACCTGGAGCGTCAGCGTCAGGCCATGCAGGTCAATCTGCGGACCGATGAACAATCCCCGGGTTCGGTGGCGCAGAAGGCGTTCTATCGCAACCTCTATGCCGATCACCCCTATGCCCAGGACAGCGGCGGCACCCAGGAGTCCCTGAAGGCCATCACCCGGGTCGAGGTGGAGGCTTTTTACCGGAAATACTATGTCGCCCCCAATGCCCTGGTCGCCATCGTCGGCGCCTTGACCCGCCCCCAGGCCGAGCAACTGGCCGAGCAGATCACCTCCGGCCTCCCCAAAGGCCAACGAGCCGCCCCTTTACCGGAGGTGAAGTCCCTGGCCGGGGCCTTGGAGAAGAAGCTTATCTTCCCCTCGACCCAGTCCCATATCTTCATTGGCCAACCCGGGATCAAACGCAATGATCCGGATTTCTTTTCCCTCTATGTCGGCAACCACATCCTCGGTGGCAGCGGCCTGGTCTCCATCCTGGTGGATGAGGTCCGCGAGAAACGGGGCCTCTCCTACAGCGTCTACAGCTACTTCTTGCCCATGCTCCAGGCCGGTCCTTTCCTCATGGGGGCACAGACCAAGAATGCCAGCGTCGACGAGGCCCTGGGGCTGATGAACGCCACCCTGAAACGCTTCATCCGCGAAGGGCCTACCGCCGAGGAACTGACGGCGGCGAAAAAGAACATCACCGGCGGTTTTCCCCTGCGCATCTCCAACAACAGCAAGATCCTGGAATATCTGGCGGTGATCGGGTTCTACAACATGCCATTGGATTATCTGGATACCTTCAATGCCAAGATCGAGGCGGTGACGGCGGAGCAGATCCGGGACGCTCTCCGGCGTCGCCTCAATCCCGAACAGATGGTGACCGTGGTGGTGGGCGGCGAGCCCAAGACCCGGAGTCCTTGAGACCTCGTGGCTACCGCGGAGAGGAATCGGGTCCGCATCGTCGGCGGCACACTCCGCGGACGACGCCTCGAATTCCCGCCGGCGGACGATCTACGGCCTACCCCGGACCGGGTGCGCGAAACCCTGTTCAATTGGCTGCAACCCATGATCGCCGGGGCCCGTTGTCTGGATCTCTTCGCCGGCAGCGGGGCGCTCGCCATCGAGGCCCTGTCGCGCGGGGCCGCGGAGGCGGTGGCCCTGGATCGATCGGCGGCGGTGGCGCGCCGGTTACGTGATTCGGCCCTGCGGTTCGGCCTCGACAACTTGCGGGTGGTCCAGGCCGAGGCCGCGGCTTGGTTGCAACACCCCTGTCCCCAAGGCTTCGATCTGGTGTTTCTCGATCCGCCTTTTACGTCCGACCTGATTCCCCGGGTGATCCCCTGGCTTCTGGCTGGGGGATGGCTGGTTCCCGGTGGTCTGGTCTATCTGGAACGGGATGCCCACCAACCCGCCCCACCCCTGCCGGAGGCCCTGATACCCTTCAAGGAACAGCGTGCCGGCGGGGTCGACTATGGGCTTTGGCGTTACTCCAGCGGGCAACAGGATGCGGAAGCCGGAGCCGAACCCCTATAATGACGGCCATCTATCATGATGAGGCGTCCAATATATGGCGATAGCGGTTTACCCGGGGACTTTCGATCCAATCACCAATGGCCACATGGATCTGGTGGTCCGGGCCTCGCGACTGTTCGAGCGGCTGATTCTGGCGATAGCGGAAAATCCCGGCAAACGCCCGGCCTTTGATCTGGCGACCCGGGTGCGGTTGGCGAAGGAAGTCCTGGCGGATATCCCGAATCTCGATGTCATCCCTTTCCGCATGCTGCTGGTCGAGTTCGTCCGCTCCCAGGGGGCGAGCGTCATCCTGCGCGGGCTGCGGGCCGTGTCCGACTTCGATTACGAGTTTCAACTGGCGGGTATGAATCGTCGCCTGGCCCCGGAGGTGGAGACTATCTTTCTCACCCCCGCCGAGCAGTTTTCTTATATCTCCTCCAGCTTGGTGCGGGAGATCGCGGCCTTGGGAGGGGATATCTCTCCCTTCGTGCATCCTCTGGTACAGGCCGCGCTGGTCCAATGGCAGCGGGAGGGGGTCGGGAGCGCGATGAAGCTGGCCCCAACCCCAGCTTTGTAAACTTGTTTTTCCACCGTCGAACTGTTACACCAGTAAGCCGCGCGACGAGGCTGGAAGCGGTTCCCGGCTTTTCCTGCGCCGAGTCGCATGGCTTATTTGAGGAGTCTTTGGAATGTCCCTGATAATCACCGACGAATGTATCAACTGTGACGTATGTGAGCCCGAATGCCCGAACGGAGCCATTTCCCAAGGGGATGAGATCTATGTCATCGATCCCGCCCTCTGTACCGAATGCGTGGGACACTACGACACCTCCCAATGCGTAGAGGTCTGCCCGGTGGACTGCATCATCTCGGATCCCAACCACGAAGAAAGCAAGGACGATCTCTACGAGAAGTACCAGCGCATCACCAGCCAGAAATAGCGGCCTCGGTCTCGGTCTAGCCGGTTTTCGCACGAGGCCCCGATCGGGGCCTTGGCGTTTCATGGCCCAGCTTCATTTCTGGCAACGGGGGCAGTAGAAGCTCGAGCGCTGGCCGATGCGTACCGCTTCGATGGGGGTCTGACAGGTTCGGCAGGGTTCACCAGTGCGACCATAGACCGCCAGTTGCTGGGCGAAATAGCCGGGGCGTCCCTCGCTATGCTGAAAGTCCCTCAAGGTGGTGCCGCCTTGGGCGATGGCTGCCCTGAGCACATCCCGGATGGCCTCGGTCAACCGCCCGCAGGCGTTCCGGGAGAGGCGGGAAGCCATTCGCTGGGGGCGGATACCGGCCTGGAACAGCGCTTCGCTGGCATAGATGTTCCCCACCCCCACCAACACCTGGGCGTCCATGATGAAGTTCTTGATCGCACGACGCTTTCCCCGCGAGACCCGATAGAGCCAGTCCCCATCGAAGCCGTCTTCCAGGGGTTCGGGACCCAGTTTGGCGAGCAGCGGGTGATCGAGGGGATTGGCTTGGATCCACAACAGGGCGCCGAAACGTCTTGGGTCACGTAGACGCAGGCAGCCACCGCCTTCGACCAGGAGATCGAGGTGGTCATGGGGCCCGGCGGGGCTATCGGCGTCGACCAGACGCAGGCTCCCGGACATGCCCAGGTGGATGAGTAGGGTGCCGCGATCAAGCTTGAGTAAAAGATATTTTCCGCGCCGTCCGACCTCCCGGATCGAACAACCAGCGACGAGCCGGGGCAGTTCCGGGCTGACCGGCCAGCGTAGTCGCCCATCCCGGATGAGTGCCCCGATGAGACGCTTGCCGCCGACCAGGTCCGCGACGGCGCGACGGGTGGTTTCGACTTCAGGAAGCTCAGGCACTTTGGATTGGGTTATTGATGGTGGGCATGCGCAGGAAATGGGGGGGCTTTGTTGGTTGCCAAGTGGGGAAGAGGGGGAATTTTTGTCTGTTGTCGTGCAGCGGTGGTGGAGCCCTGGCCGGTCACATCAACAAGATTCTTTTAGGCTTACTCTTGCGCCGGCTACTATTAGGTTGCACCTGGTAGGCGGGGGAGGGGCTGGCCCGTCCACTTATCGAGGCTCTCGGGCATGAGCTTGTTTCTCTAGTTTATTGTTCTTAAATAGAGAATAATTGTGCTAAATATGGCCTTATTTATCTCAAAATAAGAACAAAAACCGGCCATTTTCGGCCCATGCCCGGAACCACTGAGCGCCCACAACCTTTCCTCTTGGGTCTATCGCTCAGCGGCAGATTCAGGGACGGCACCCGTGCCAGAGGGTTCGGAAGACTGAGATGTATTCAGAAATGGTAGGTGTATGAAACTGCTGGGCCTAGATACGGGCGGAACCTTCACCGACTTCGTCTACTTCGATGGCGAGCGCCTGCGGGTGCACAAGGTGCTGTCCACCCCGCAAGCCCCGGAGCAGGCCATCCTCCAGGGTATCGCGGAGCTGGGCTTGAATCCCGAGGGACTGCGCCTGGTCCATGGCACCACGGTAGCTACCAATGCGGTACTCGAAGGCAAGGGGGTACGCACCCTGTATATCGGTAATCGGGGGTTTGCCGATCTGCTCGCCATCGGCCGTCAGGCCCGGAAACATCTGTATCGGCTCCAGCCGCCGGTGGAATCTCCCCCTTTGCCGTCCGAACTCTGTCTGGAGACCGGCGGGAGGCTGAACGCCCGGGGGGAAGAGGTGGAACCCCTGACCCAGGCGGATCTCGACCGGCTGGGGGCGGAGATCCGTTCGCTCGCCCCCAGCGCCGTGGCTATCAACCTCTTGTTTTCCTACCTCGACGACAACTACGAGCGGGCCATCGAAGCCATCATCCCCAAGGATATCTTCGTCTCCCGTTCTTCCCGCGTCCTGCCGGAGATCCGCGAATACGAACGGGGTCTGGCCACCTGGCTCAACGCCTGGGTCGGTCCCCTGTTGCGGGGCTATCTGGATCGGCTCGCGGCGAGCCTGCCCGGGGCGCGGGTGGCGGTGATGCAAAGCTCGGGCGATACCGTCCTGGCGCGTCAGGCCGGAGACATGGCGGTGCGGATGTTGTTGTCCGGACCGGCCGGGGGGCTGGTCGGTGCCCGTTATCTCGGGAAGCTGTCTGGACGGTCTCGACTGCTGTCCTTCGATATGGGCGGGACTTCCACGGACGTGGCCTTGTTGGATGGCGAGCCCAGACTCACCGATGAAGGCCGCATCGGGTCCTATCCCGTGGCTGTGCCCATGGTCGACATGCATACCATCGGCGCCGGCGGGGGATCCATCGCCCGCTTGGATAGTGGCGGCTTACTCCAGGTGGGACCGGAATCCGCCGGGGCGCTGCCGGGGCCGGCCTGTTACGGTCGGGGCGGACGGGAGGCGACGGTCAGCGATGCCAACCTTCTGTTGGGGCGATTGCAGGCGGATCGCTTTCTCGGCGGGCGGATGCCCCTCGACCCCGGGGCCGCCCGCCAGGTGATACAGCCCCTGGCCGAGGCCATGGGCGCTTCGCTGGAGGAGGCCGCCCTGGGTATCCTGCAGGTGGCCAACGAACACATGGCCCGCGCCCTGCGGGTCATCTCGGTACAGCGCGGGGTCGATCCCCGTCCCTTCACCCTGCTGTCCTTCGGCGGGGCCGGCGGGCTGCATGTCTGTGCCCTGGCCCGGGCCCTTGGCCTGCGCCAAGCCATGGTCCCCGCCCAGGCCGGGGTACTGTCGGCCCTAGGGATGCTCGTGACCCGACCGGGTCGGCAGTTATCCCACACCTGGGGGGTTCCCCTGCGTCAGGTCGGCGTGGAAGAGGTGAACGCCCGCCTCCAGAGCCTGATGGCCACGGGATGGCCGTCGCTCATCGAGGAGGGTGTACCCTCTGCGGAGATCGTCCCGGAATTCGCCCTGGATCTCTGCTATCTCGGCCAATCTCATAGCCTGACCATCCCCTGGCGGGATGACATCGACCAAGCCGCCGAGGCGTTCGCCCGGGAACACCAAGGTCGCTATGGACATCGGCTGAACCAGGTGGTGGAAATCAGACACCTGAGAGTAGCTTTGCGCTCTACCTTCATCCCCCAGGTGATGTATCCTCTGCCCCCGGCTCCACCCGGAACCCCCCTGGGCGAGGTCGATCTCCATGGCTATCGAAGGGTAGCCCTCTGGCGGTCGGATGATTTGGCACCCGGCCAGGGCTTTGATGGGCCCGCCCTCCTGGTCGAGGATCTGGCCACCACCTGGGTGGAGCCCGGCTGGCGGGGAACCCGGGATGAATACGGCCATCTTTTGTTGGAGCTGGTGGGTAATGAGGGATGAAATCGGCTTGATTGGATTTGGTGCGCGATCCCACGGGGTGGATCGGATGTTGTGGGGTGGGGATTTTTTGATTTATTTTTGTCCGCCCCCATTGAATGTGGTAGAGAGATCTCTTTTGTACTGTCAACCTGGATTTGAGATGCACTATGGCGCGGAATGGTAACGATCTGGAAGATTTCTACGAAGAAGAACTTCCCGATGCTCCTGATGACGAATGGCAGGAGTACGAGCGCGAACGTCAGGCAAGAAGCCGCGGCGACCATCGCCGCCGGATCGAGAAGTATATGGAACTCAAGCGTCTCCGGGAGCAGATCGGCGACGACAACGGTGGAATCGACGACGATGACTTGAGTAAATGGTAGGGCCTTTCCCATTTGTCCGTACTTTTACTTCGACGGCTCGACCCTTCGGCCGAAGGGTCGAAGGGGAGTTACATCGCGGTGTCGCGTTTTCCCATCGATTCTTTCCCGGATCTCTGGCGGCGGATTTGTCGTCGCCTCACCCCGGCTCTGGGCCGTGCGGCTGAGCCCTGATCCCATCTGTTCCGGCCGCCAACTCTCGCGTAACTCTGGCTCCGCGCCACCAAAGGGCCAAGGGCGCTCTAGAGGGTAATCCCGGCATGCATCGCCTCGTTCGAAACCCCGCCTCTTTGCTCGGGCACCGCCTCGGCGGGCATTTTCCTCGCCCCTGGCTCGAACCGATCAAGCGGCAGGCTAGCGGTCCGGGAGCTTTTCCTACTATCCTGTAGGCTGGTCGCGACGCTTTGCTCGACTGGGGCCTACTCCCGAGATGGGGTTGTTACGCAATAAAAGAATCATCGGTTGGCAGGAGTGGGTCGTGCTCAATGGTCTCGGCCTGCCTCCGCTGCAAGCCAAGATCGATACCGGGGCGAGAACTTCGGCCTTACATGCCTTCAGCGTGCGGGCCTTCAACCGTCGGGGCGGCAAATGGGTGCGGTTTTCGGTTCATCCGCTCCGGGAGGATCCGAGCCGGGTGATCTCCTGCGAAGCCCCGGTCGTCGATCGACGGTGGGTGACGGACTCCGGAGGACATAAGGAGATGCGTTATGTGATTGCCAGCCAGATAGGCTTGGCCGAAGCCATCTGGCCCATCGAGCTGACGCTCACCAATCGCGATACTATGAGATTCCGTCTGTTACTCGGTCGAACCGCCTTGGGGAGAAGGTTTCTGGTGCATCCCAGTGCCATCTATCTCTGTGGCGGTACGGCCCGACAGCATCCATTCATCGCTCTCCCTACCACTGACAACCTGCCAAGCCTATGAAAATCGCCCTTCTTTCCCGTAATCGAACCCTGTATTCCACCCGTCGCCTCATCGAGGCGGCCCGACAACGTGGTCATGAGGTACGGGTGCTCGATGTGCTGCGCTGTTATATGAATGTGACTTCCCTGCGCCCCGAAATTCACTACAAAGGGGAAACGCTCACCGACTTCGATGCCGTCATCCCCCGTATCGGTGCCTCGGTCACCTTTTACGGGACGGCCGTACTGCGTCAGTTCGAGATGATGGGGGTCTATCCGCTCAACGAATCCGTCGCCATCACCCGCGCCCGGGATAAACTCCGTGCCTTGCAGTTGTTGGCGCGCAAGGGAATAGGTCTGCCGGTGACAGGGTTTGCCGAATCGCCGGACGATGTGCAGGATCTGATCAAGATGGTCGGCGGGGCGCCAGTGGTGATCAAGTTGCTGGAAGGCACCCAGGGCATCGGGGTGGTCCTCGCCGAGACCCAGCAGGCGGCTGAAAGCGTGATCGAGGCCTTTATGGGGATGCGGGCCAATATCCTGGTGCAGGAATTCATCAAGGAGGCCCGGGGGGCGGATCTGCGTTGTTTCGTCATCGGCGACCGGGTGGTCGCCGCCATGAAGCGGCAAGCCAAGGAAGGAGAGTTTCGCTCCAACATCCATCGCGGGGGAAGCGCCTCCCTCATCCGCATCACCCCCCAGGAGCGGGAGACGGCGGTCAGGGCCGCCAAGATCATCGGTCTGAATGTCGCCGGCGTGGATATCCTGCGCTCTTCCCATGGCCCGCTGGTGTTGGAGGTCAATTCCACACCCGGCCTGGAGGGGATCGAGACGGCGACCGGCAAGGATATCGCCAGCATGATCATCCAGTTCATGGAAAAAAATGCCCGACCTTATCGTACCCGTAC
>WBZP01003788.1_pt1 | contig 16156 bp, 13 predicted proteins | sample 5204301 | NCBI WGS metagenome assembly WBZP01 (sample SAMN12412401, study PRJNA552823) | activated sludge metagenome | isolation source: activated sludge from nitrification reactor of wastewater treatment plant... | place: USA: Pennsylvania | collected 2017
CGGCCCGCGTACCACCTTGACGTCCAGGATCTGCGGGCGATAACGCCGGCCGTCGCAATCGGGGCAGCGCAGGTAGACGTCGCTGAGGAACTGCATCTCCACGTGCTCGAAGCCGCTGCCGCCGCAAGTCGGGCAGCGGCCATCGCCCGCATTGAAGCTGAAGGTGCCGGCGGTGTAGCTGCGTTCGCGGGCCATCGGTGCGTCCGCGAAGATCTTGCGCAACTCGTCGAAGGCGCCCACGTAGCTGGCCGGGTTGCTGCGCGCCGTCTTGCCGATCGGGCTCTGGTCGACGAACACGGCGTCGCTGAGCTGTTCGGCGCCCAGCAGGCGGTCGAAAGCGCCCGGCGCGTCGGTGGCCTTGCCGAAGTGGCGCGCCAGTGCCGGGTAGAGAACGTCCTGCACCAGCGTGCTCTTGCCCGAGCCGCTGACGCCGGTGATGCACACCAGTCGCTGCAGCGGGACTTGCACGCTCACGTCCTGCAGGTTGTGGTCGCGTGCGCCTTCCAGGATCAGGCGTGGTGTGCCCGGCTCGACCGCTTTGCGAAAGCCCAGGCCCACCGTCTTGCGCGCGCCCAGGTAGGCGCCGGTCAGCGTGTTGGCATTGCGCGCCGCATGCGGCGTGCCGTCGAAGACGATCTGGCCGCCGCGTTCGCCAGGGCCGGGGCCCATGTCGATCAGCCGGTCGGCAGCCAGCATCACGGCCGGGTCGTGCTCCACCACGACCAGCGTGTTGCCGGCATCGCGCAGCCGGTGCATGGCCTGCACGATGCGGTTCATGTCGCGCGGGTGCAGGCCGATGCTGGGTTCGTCGAGCACGAACAGCGTGTTGACCAGGCTGGTGCCCAGTGCCGTGGTCAGGTTGATGCGTTGCACCTCGCCGCCGCTGAGGGTGCGGCTCTGGCGGTCCAGTGTCAGGTAGTGCAGGCCCACGTCGCACAGGTATCTCAGCCGCGTGCGCACTTCGTCCAGCAGCAGCTTGAGCGCCTCGTCCAGCATCGTGCTGGGCAGTGTCAGCCCATCGAAGAAGCGCCGCAGGCGCTCGATGCTGAGCTGCATCAGGTCGTGCAGGCACAGGCCGGGCAAGGCGTGGAGCTGCTGGCGTGTCCACGTCGCGCCCAGCGGCAGATGGCGCTGCGTCAGCGGCAGCACCTCATCGTGTTGGCCATCTCCCAGACGCCACAGCAGCGATTCCAGTTTCAGCCGCGCACCGCCGCAGGCGGCACAGGGCGTGTAGCTGCGGTACTTGGACAAGAGCACGCGGATGTGCATCTTGTAGGCCTTGCTCTCGAGGTACTCGAAAAAGCGGCGCACGCCGTACCACTGCTTGTTCCAGTTGCCGGTCCAGTTCGGCGTGCCGCCCAGCACCCACTCGCGCTGGGCGGGGGTCAGCTGCTGCCAAGGCGTGTCGCGCGGGATGCCGGCTTCACCGGCGTACTTGAGCAGGTCGTCCTGGCAGTCCTTCCAGGCCGGGGTCTGCAAGGGCTTGATGGCGCCGTTGCGCAGTGTCCTGCGCGCATCGGGGATCACCAGGCCCATGTCCACGCCGATCACGCGGCCGAAACCACGGCAGGTCTCGCAGGCGCCGTAGGCGCTGTTGAAGCTGAACAGCGCCGGCTGCGGCTCGGCATAGCGCAGGTCGCTTTCGGGGCAGTGCAGTCCGGTGCTGTAGCGCCAGATCTCGCGCCTGTCGTCGACGAACACATTGAGCCGCCCGCCGCCGCGCTTGAGCGCCAACTCGATGGCTTCCATCACGCGCACGGTCTCGGCACCGGCCAGGCGCAGCCGGTCGGCCACCACGTCGATGATCTTCTTGCCGCCTTCCACCCGTTCGGCCTGCACACGTGTGAAGCCGGCGGTGGACAGCCACTGTTCCTGCTGTTCGACGCTGGTGTCGGCGGGCAGTTCGGCCGGGAAGGTGAAGGCCATGCGCGGGTCACCCGCCGCCTGCGCGCGCAGCAGCAGATCGGCATGGATGGTCTGCGGCGTGTCGTGCCGCACCGGCAACGCGGTTTGCCGGTCGTAGAGCTGCGCCGCCCGGGCATAGAGCAGCTTCAGGTGGTCGTTCAGCTCGGTCATCGTGCCGACCGTGCTGCGGCTGGTGCGCACCGGGTTGGTCTGGTCGATGGCGATGGCCGGCGGTACACCGTCGACACGGTCCACAGCCGGGCGGTCCATGCGGTCCAGGAACTGCCGCGCGTAGGCGCTGAAGGTCTCGACGTAGCGGCGCTGGCCCTCGGCGTACAGCGTGTCGAAGACCAGGCTGCTCTTGCCCGAACCGCTAGGGCCGGTGACCACCGTGAACTCGCCGGTGCGGATGTCCAGATCCAGGTGCTTCAGGTTGTGCTGGCGCGCGCCGCGGATGCGAATCAGGCCCGCGCTCCGGGACTCGGGCGGTTCAGGGGGCCTGGGTCCGGCACCGGTGGTCATGGCGGTAGAAGGTTCGCGGCTGAAGCGGAACCAGCCATTCTAGGAGGCTGTCGGGCTTTGGGCTTCAACGCAGGCCCAGCCCAAAGCCCGACAGCCTCCTCGGTAGCCCGGTGCGGCGGTGCCGGCGGCGGGCCCGGGCGAATCAAGCCGCGAGAAACCGCTCCACCAGCGAGATTTGTTCCGGCGTGTTCAACGCCGGCGCGTGCCCGCAGCCGGTGATGGTGGCCACCACGGCACGCGGCCCGCGCGTGCGCATGGCGTCGGCCACGTCGGGCAGCAGCAGGTCGGAGTGCTCGCCGCGCAGGCACAGCACGGGCAGGCTCAGCGAGTCCCACGCCTCCCACTGGTCGTAATCGGCCGGGTGGTGGATGAACTGCTGCACCATCGCGGGGTCGTAGTGCGGCGTGACGCGCCCGTCGTTCAGGCGGCGCATCGACGTTTCCGCAAGCTGCCGCCATTGCGCGTCGCTGAGCCAGCCATAGGGTTTGTAGACGGTGCGGAAGTAGGCTTCGAGCTCGGCCATCGTGGCAAAGGCCGGTGGGCTGCCGGCATAGCTGCGGATGCGCTGCACGGCGGCCTCGGCCAGCTGCGGGCCGATGTCGTTGAGCACCAGCCGCTGGATGCGCCCGCGCAGACGGCCAGCCGCGGCGCGCAGGCCGATGGCACCGCCCATCGAGGTGCCCAGCCAATGCATCTGCTGGATGCCCAGCTGGTCGACCAACGAAACGGCCAGCCGTTCGTAGAAGGCCAGGCAGTACTCGTCGGCCGGCTGCGGGCTCCACTGGCTCAGGCCGCGGCCCAGTGTGTCGGGGCAGATCACGCGCCAGCGCGGCGCCAGCTGCTCGGCGATGGTATCCATGTCGCGGCCCGTTCTGGCCAGGCCGTGCCAGGCGATCAGCGCTGGCGCGGTGGGCAGGCCCCACTCCATGAGGTGGATCTCGCGCCCCTCACAGGCCAGGTAAAGCGATTGCGCATGCATGGCGCGGCCTTTCTCAGGCGGGGGGCGGCGCCGTGGCCTGGCTGCGCGCGCGCAGTCGGCCCACGATGCCGGTGGGAAAGTGGTAGACCGACAGCACGAACAGCACCCCCAGCCACAGCAGCCAGCGGTCGGGCGTCAGTACGGCACCCAGCACCGGCAGGCCTTCCAGGCTGCTGCCGGCGAACTTGAGCAGGTCCTGCAGGTAGTTCTGCGCCAGCACGAACAGCACCGAGCCGATCACGGCGCCATAGATCGTGCCCATGCCGCCGATGACCACGATGAGCAGGATGTCGATCATGATCTCGAAGCTCAGCGTGGTGTCCGGCCCCACATAGCGCAGCCACAGCGCCAGCAGCGCGCCGGCCAGCGTGGCGAACAGCGCAGACAGCACGCTGCTCCAGGTGCGGTAGACCACGGTGCGAAAGCCGATGGCCTCGGCGCGGAAGTCGTTCTCGCGGATCGCCTGCAGCACGCGGCCGAAGGGCGAGTTGACGATGCGCAGCAAGGCCAGCACCATCAGCGTCACCAGTGCGAACAGCAGGTAGTAGGTGAGGAGCCGGCCGTTGATGGCCACGCCCAGGATGGGATCCACCAGCCACTGGAAGGCCGGGCTCAGCACTTCGGGGTTCTTGAAGGTCAGGCCATCTTCGCCGCCGGTGAAGTCGCTCAGCTTGGAGGCCAGGGTCTGGAAGGCACTGGCCACGGCCAGCGTGATCATCGCGAAGAAGATGGCCTTCACGCGCAGCGAGAACAGGCCGATCACCAGCGAGAGCAGCAGTGAAACGGCCAGGGCAGCCGCCGTGCCCACTGCCACCGCGGCAAAACCCGGCTCCATGCGGGTGCCGGCGATCGCCACGCCATAGGCGCCGATGCCGAAGAACATGGTGTGCGCAAAGCTCACGATGCCGGTATAGCCCAGCAGCAGGTCGAAGCTGGCGACGAGCAGGATGAACACCAAAGCCTTGGCCGCCACCGACAGCGCCTTGGCACCGGGGAACAGGAAGGGTGCCAGCGCCAGGCCGACGAAGACGACCACCAGCAGCACGGCCAGCGTGCGGCTGCGTGGGTGGTCGTGGGACAGGATGCGGTCCAGCATGGCAGCTCAGCGGTTCGTCACGGGGTACAGACCCTGGGGTCGCCACATCAGCACCGCCACCATCAGCGCGATGTTGGAGAAGAGCGCCACCGTCGGTGCCAGGAAGCCGGTGTAGTTGGCCAGCAGGCCGACCAGCAGCGCGCCGATGAAGCAGCCCAGCGTGCTGCCCAGGCCACCAATGATGATGACGATGAAGATCAGCACATTGACCTGTGCGCCGATCTGCGCCGACACGGCCTGCTGGTACAGGCCCCACATCACGCCACCCAGCCCGGCCAGGGCCGAGCCGGTCACGAACACGCCCACGAACAGACGCCGGATGCGGTAGCCCAGACTCTCCACCATCTCACGGTCCTGCACGCCGGCGCGGATCAGCAGGCCGATCTTGGTGCGCGCCAGCGTCCACAGCAGGCCCGCAAACACCACCAGGCCGATGGCCGCTGCCAGCACGCGGTACTTCTCGATGGCGGCTTCGCCCACGATGAAGGCGCCGCGCAGCGACTCGGGCAGCGGCATGGCGATCTGCAGCGGGCCCCAGATGGTCTTGATGATTTCCTCGCCGACGATCATGCCGCCCATGGTGATGAGGATCTGCTTGAGGTGCAGGCCGTAGACCGGCCGCACGATGACACGTTCGAAGGCCCAGCCCAGCGCGCCGGCCACCGCCATCGCGGCACACATGGCGCAGAAGATGGCCAACAGCGCGGGCAGCAGCCCGGTGTCGGTGAACGCGGCCATGCCGCCCATCACGCTGGTGGCGACGAAGGCCCCCAGCGCGATGAACACGCCGTGGCCGAAGTTGAGCACGTCCATCAGGCCGAAGATGAGCGTCAGGCCCGAGGCGATGATGAAGATGATCAGGCCCATCGCCAGCCCGGCCACGGTCAGCGTGAGCCAGGTACTGCCGCTGCCGACGCTTGGCAGGGCGACCAGCATCACCGCCGCCAGCAGGGCCACGGGCTTCCAGTCGAAGTCCGCCCTCGGGATGGCGGCCTGTGCGGCGACGACGGTGGTGGTGGTGATCATGCGTGTGCCCCCAGCGAGAGGCCCAGCAGGCGCTGCTGCAAGGGTTCGTCATCGGCCAGCACGGCCATCGCGCCGCTGTGCACGACGCGGCCGTTGTCCATCACCACCACCTGGTCGCCCAGTGCCTTGGCCATCATGAAGTTCTGCTCCACCAGCAGGATGGTCGTCTCTTGCGCCTTCAGTTCGCGCAAGGCGGCGATGAGGTTGTGGATGATCGAGGGCGCCAGGCCCTTGCTGGGCTCGTCGATGAGGATCAGCGCGCGCGGCTCGCAGATGGCGCGCGCCACGGCCAGCATCTGCTTCTGGCCGCCGCTGAGCTTGCCGGCCGGGTACAGCCAGAAGGTCCTGAGCGCCGGGAAGAGGTCGAAGATCCAGTCCAGCCGGGCGCGATCCAGCTCGCGCTCGTTGCGCGCGCTGCGTGCTGCCAGCACCATGTTCTCCTGCACCGTCAGGTCGGTGAAGATGCCCATGTTCTCGGGCACATAGGCGATGCCCAGCGCGGCGATCTCGGGTGTCGGTCGGGCCTGGATGGCTTGGCCCTTGAATCGGATACTGCCCTGTGACGCGGCCCACAGCCCCATCACCGTGCGCAGCGTGGTGGTCTTGCCGGCGCCATTGCGGCCCAGCAGCATCGTGACCTGACCCTCGGGCACGGTGAGGTCCACGCCGTGCAGGATGTGATACGCGCCGATGTGCGTGTGCACACCTTGCAGCTCGAGCAGGGCATGGCTCATGCGGGTTCCCCGGCCGCCACGCCCAGGTAAGCCTGCTGGACCACCGGCGAGGCGATGACCTGCGCCGGCTCGCCATCGGCCACCAGCTGCCCGTTGTGCAGCACGATGATGCGGTCGGAGAGCTCTCGCACCACGTCCATCTTGTGTTCCACCAGCAGGATCACCACGTCCTGGCGCGCCTTGAGTTGCCGGATCAGGTCCAGCACCACGGGTACCTCGTCCACGCTCATGCCAGCCGTGGGCTCGTCGAACATGAAGACCTTGGGGTCCAGCGCAATCAGCAAGGCCACCTCCAGCTTGCGCTGGTCGCCATGCGGCAGGCTGGCGGCGTGCAGCTGCACCTTGTCGATCAGGCGCACCTGTTCCAGAACGCGGCTGGCCTCGTCGATCCAGTCCTTGTGGTCCAGCCATACGCGAAACAGGTCCAGGCCACCACGGCCGCGCCCGGCTTCGCGCGCCTGGATGGCCAGGCGCACGTTCTCGTGCACCGTCAGGTGCGGGAACAGCTGCGTGAGCTGGAAGGCCCGGCCCAGGCCGCGGTGTGTGCGCCGTGCCGCGGGCATGTGGGTGATGTCCTCGCCACCCAGCAGCACACGCCCTTCGCTGGCAGGCAGCTGCCCCGAGATGAGGTTGAAGTAGGTCGTCTTGCCCGCGCCATTGGGCCCCACGATGGAAGTCAGCGTGCCGGGCGCGAAGCGGCACGAGACATGGTCGACGGCCACATGGCCGCCAAAGCGGATCGTGAGGTCTCGCGTCTCAAGCATGGCGGTGCCGATCCCGGACAGGGTCCGGGCGGGTCATGGTCTGGTTGGAGCCCCCCCCGAGAGGGGGCTCGGGGGAGCGGTGTATGCGCGGCTCGCCGCAACAAGCGCTTCAGCGTTTGTTGCGGATCGGGATCTGCAGCTCGCTGGCCGGGATCACGCGCACCAGCTCGGGCACGCCCCAGGCAAACGCCGGGTCGCTCCTGATGCGGAAGTGGAACATGTCCTGCATCGCCTGGTGGTCTTCCTTGCGGAAGGTCATCCTGCCCTTGGGCGTCTCGAAGCTCATGCCCTCCAGGGCCTCGATCAGCTTGTCGGTAGCGGTGTCGCCCTTGGTCTTCTTCAGCGCTTCGACGATAGCAATGGCCGCGCTCATGCCCCCGGCGGTGAAGAAGTCCGGCGGCGCCTTGAACTTGCCGTAGTGGTTGGCCACCAGCCACTCATTGGCCGCGTTCTTCGGGATGCCGAAGTAGTAGTACAGCGCGCCTTCCATGCCCGGGAAGCTCTTGTAGGCCACCATCGCCGGCAGGATGTTGCCGCCGGTGGCCAGCTTGATGCCAAATCGCTTCTCAAGTTCAAGGTCGGCGATCTTGCTGAAGGGCGTGGGGCTACCACTCCAGCCCACCGACAGGTACTTCTTGCCTGGCTGGTCCTTCAGCTTGTCGACGATGCGCTGCAGGCCGGCGGTGAAGTCGGTGGTGCCCACCGGCAGGTATTCCTCGTGGACGATCTTGGCCTTCTTGGTGAACTCCCTTGAGGCCTTGACACCATCGCGGCCGAAGGCGTTGTCGTTGGCCAGGATGGCGATCACATTGCCGGGCTGGTCCAGTGCGGCGGCATTCGCGGCCGCGTCCTGGCTGCTGTTGCGGCCGGTGCGAAAGATGTACTTGTTCCATTTGTCGCCGGTGATGCTGTCAGCCACGGCTGGCTCCACCAGCAGGATCTTCTTGTACTCCTCGGCCACCGGCAGCATGGCCAGGCCCACCGGGCTGGCGGTGGGACCCACGGCGATGTCGACCTTGTCGTCGGCGTAGGCAGCGGCCAGCGCGGCCTTGCCCACATCGGGCTTGCCCTGGTCGTCCTTCTCGATCACCACCAGCTTGCGCCCTGCCACCGTCAGTGTGCCGCCGGTGGCGTACTCCAGGCCCATGTTGAAGCCGACGATGGTCTGTTTGGCATACGCCTCCAGGGCCCCGGTCTTGCTGGCGATGAGGGCGATCCTGACGTCCTTGCCCTGCGCCCAGGCGCCAGTGCTGCAGGCGGCCAGGGCCAGTGCGGCCACGGTCAAGGGGATCGAGCGACGTTGCATGCGGCTTCTCCTTGGAAAGGTGAACCGCTTTTCGCAAGGTGCGTGCCCGCCGCACCGAACTAGTGCAAACCCTAGACAATCACCCAAAGCAACGCAATAACGCGTTTGAATATGACTGAAATTCAGTCTACTTTCTCAGCATCGTCTGAAAATAAGACAATCTGGAGTCCAGGAATCGTCTCGAAATCCGACGCCACAACTGTCATGCCGTATCGTCCAAATCCGGCCACCGGCCGAGCCGGTCGTAGAGTGCCGCGCGCGACATGCCCAACTGCCGCGCGGCCCGTGCGCGGTTGCCGCCGTTGTCGCGCAGTGCCTGGGCGATGGCGCTGCGCTCGACTTCGGCCACCCGCTCGGCCAGCGTGCGGGTGACAGGCGAAGCTGGCGCCAAGTCCCGCGCCGGCAGCACGGGACTTGACGCCGCGACCGAGACGAGTGCCGGGCTCGGCACCCCAGGCGCCGGAACGTCGAAGTGCCGGGGTTCCAGCACCAGGTCGTCGGTCATCAGTGCAGCCTGCTCCAGCGTGTTGCGCAATTCGCGGATGTTGCCGGGCCAGTCGCGCCGGGCCAGCAGGGCCAAAGCCTCGGGGCTGACGCTGCGCGGCGGCAGGCCGCTGCGGCGCGCGATGTCCTCGCTCAGCGATTCCACCAATGCTTCCAGGTCGGCCAGGCGCTCGCGCAGCGCGGGCAGGCGAATCGGCAGCACGTTCAGGCGGTAGAAGAGGTCGGCGCGGAAGGTTCCGGCCGCGGCCATCCCAGCCAGATCGCGGCTGGTGGCGGCCACGATACGCACGTCCACCCGATCCACCCGGTTGCTGCCCAGCGGTTCGATTTCCTGCTCCTGCAGCGCGCGCAGCAGCTTGCTCTGCAAGGCCAGGGGCATGTCGCCGATCTCATCCAGGAACAGGGTGCCCCCGTCGGCCAGCTTGAACTTGCCCTCGCGCCCCTTGCGGTCCGCACCGGTATAGGCACCGGGGGCGACGCCGAAGAACTCGGCCTCGAGCAGGGTGTCCGGCACGGCGGCGATGTTCACGCCGACGAAGGCCCGCCCCGCGCGCCGGCTGGCAGCGTGGATGCCGTGCGCCAGCAGTTCCTTGCCGGTGCCGGTCTCGCCCAACAACAGGGTCGTGCTGTCGGTCTGTGCCACGCGCCGTGCCTGGCGCTTGACTTCCAGCGCCGCCGGGCTGGTGCCGATGAAGCTGGCGATGGTGTAGCGCGGACGCCTGGCTTCGGCGATCTGCCGGCGCGCCGCATCCAGTTCGGTCTGCAGGCGGCTGAACTTGCCGATCAAGGGCTGCATGGTGGTTTCCGGGTGGTCCTGCAGCACAAAGCCCAGGGCGCCGATGACCCGCCCCTGCTCGTCGCGTAGCGGCAACCGGCTGACCAGGAAGGTGCCCGCCCGGTTGGTCAGCAGGTCCACCAGGATGGCCCTGCCGCTGTCCACCACCTGCCCCATCAGCGTGTTGGGCACCACCTCTTCGACACGCCGGCCCAGGAAGTCGCCTTCGGCGTGGCCCAGCGCAGGCAGGAAGCGACGGTAGCCATCGTCGATCCAGACAATGCGGTGCGCGCTGTCGACCACGATGGTGCCCATGGCCGTGCTGGCGAAGGTCTCGAACATGCTACGGGCAGCCAGCGCCAGCACCTGCGCGGCGTCCAGAGGCACGGGTTTGGGCGATTCGGTCATCGTGGTGCGGGGCACGGCCGGCCACTGTAGCGCGCGTGGCTGCTGCGGGTTGATACGGGCCGTTGGTGCACCGGCGCGTGGGTACGATGCCGGCCGGCCAGATCTGCCCACGTTCGGGTGGTTGATCAGGCATGCCGGCTTCACAGCGCATCCGGCGCGAAGCCCCGGGGACAAGGGGCCGGGGCCGCGCTCGACAGATGGGCGGGTCAACCGGGGCGTTTTTCGGCGACGATATCGAGGTCCTCGTTCGAGCTAACTCATGAAAAACCACAACCTGTGGGTCGCGCTGCGTGCGGCCTTCCCGAGCGATCTGGATGAAACGGCCATCGAGACTGCCGACGCGCCCGGGCCGCTGCGCTACAGCTGGCGTGACCTGGAACGTGGCACGGCGATGCTGGCCAACCTGATCGACAGCCTCGAACTGCCGCCCGAGAGCCGCGTGGCAGTGCAGACCGAGAAGAGCATCGAGGCGCTGATGCTGTACCTGGCCGTGCTACGCGCCGGCCATGTCTACCTGCCGCTGAACATGGCTTACCAGAGCGGCGAGATGAGCTACTTCATCGGCAATGCAGAACCGGCGCTGGTGGTCTGTGCCGGTCGGAACTTCGGCTGGATCAGCCAGATCGCCTTTGCCGCCGGCACGCGGCATGTCTTCACGCTGGACGACGACCGCCAGGGCAGCTTGCTGGAGCGCGCGGCCTTTCACCCCGACACCCACACCCCGGCCCTGCGCAAGACAGGCGATTTGGCGGCCATCGTCTACACCAGCGGCACCACCGGGCGCAGCAAGGGCGCGATGCTCAGCCACGGCAACCTGCTTTCCAACGCCCAGGTGCTGCACGGCTACTGGGGCTGGCAACGGGGGGACGTGCTGCTGCACGCGCTGCCCATCTTCCATGTGCATGGCTTGTTCGTGGCCAGCCATGGAGCCCTGCTCAGCGGCAGCAGGATGATCTGGTTTTCGCGCTTCGACCCTCGCGCGGTGGTGGCGCGTTTGCCCGACGCGACGGTATTCATGGGCGTACCCACACTCTATGTGCGCCTGCTGGGCGAGGCCGGGCTCACCCGCGACGCGTGCCGCCACATGCGGCTCTTCATCAGCGGATCCGCGCCGCTGCTGATCGAGACCTTCCATGAGTTTCGCGAGCGCACCGCCCACACCATCCTGGAGCGCTACGGTATGAGCGAGACCATCATGCTCACGTCCAACCCCTACCGCCCGGAAGGCGCGCGTCGAGGCGGCACGGTCGGATTGCCGCTGCCCGGCGTCAGCGTGCGCGTGCACAGCGACAAGGGCGCGCCCATGCACACCGGCGAGATCGGCGGCATCGAGGTCAAGGGACCGAACGTCTTTAGGGGCTACTGGCGAATGCCGGAGAAGACCGCCGACGAATTCACCACCGACCTGTGGTTCAAGACCGGCGACGTAGGGCGAATCGACGACGACGGCTATCTCACCCTCATCGGCCGCAGCAAGGACCTGGTGATCAGCGGCGGCTACAACGTCTACCCGGCCGAAATCGAAGCTGCACTCAACGAACTGCCGGGCGTAGCCGAATCGGCCGTCGTGGGCGTGCCGCATCCCGATTTCGGTGAGGCGGTCGTGGCGGTGCTGGTGCCGCTTGCAGGTGCAGCGCTGGACGAGGCCGCCATCATCGGGGCGATGAAGTCGCGCATTGCCAACTTCAAGGTGCCCAAGCGTGTCTTCGTGCTGCCGGAGCTGCCCCGCAATGCCATGGGCAAGGTGCAGAAGAACCTGCTGCGCGACCAGCACCAGGGGTTGTTCGGGCCATGAGCCATGACCGGCTGCCGCAGCGCGACACCTGCCCACGCTGCGGCGGCGGGTTCGCCTGTGGCGCAGCCGGGCCCTGGCCCTGCGCCTGCGCCAACGTGGGTCTGGGCGACCTGTTGCGCCGCCAATTGGCCGAGCGTTATCAGAGCTGCCTGTGCCTGCCCTGCCTGCAGGCGCTGGCCCGGGGCGCCGCGCTGGATCCGGCAGAGACCGACGCGTGAGGCTGCTCATCCTCGGTGGCACGCGCTTCCTGGGCCGCCATCTTGCGGAACAGGCGCTGGCGCGGGGTCACCGGCTGACCCTGTTGCACCGCGGCCAGAGTGGCCCCGAACTCTTCCCACAAGCCGAGCACCGGCTGGCGGACCGAGATGCCGACCTGCATGCGCTGGCCGATGGCCAATGGGACGCGGTGATCGACACCAGTGCCTATCTGCCACGCCAGGTGCGCAGCGTGGCGGACTGCCTGCGCGGGCGGGTCGGCCACTACCAGCTGGTTTCCAGCATCAGCGTCTATGCCCGGTTCCAGGCTGCCGGCACCGCCGAAGACAGTCCGCTGCAGAGCCTGGCCGATCCCGAAGTGCAGGTGGTCACCGGCGAGACCTATGGGGGACTGAAGGCCTTGTGCGAGGCCGAGGCACGGTCGGGCTTCGCCGGCCGTTGCCTGATCAGCCGGCCTGGGCTGCTGGTCGGCCCGTGGGACCCGACCGACCGCTTCACATGGTGGGTGCGTCGCATTGCAGCCGGGGGTGATGTCCTGGCCCCAGGCGACCCGCATGGTCCGGTGCAGATCATCGATGCCCGTGACGCCGCTGCCTGGATGCTGTTGCAGGCCGAGCGGCGCACCGCAGGCACCTTCAACCTCACCGGCCCGGTGCGCGCACTGGCCTGGGGCGAGATGCTGCAAAACGCCGTGACCACCCTCAACCCTCGGGCACGTTTGCACTGGGTGGAAGAGGCCTTCGTGCTGGCCCAGGGCGTGGCACCCTGGGCCGATCTGCCCGTCTGGCTGCCGCAAGAATCGGCGAGCCTGCATCGGGTCAACATCCAGCAGGCAGTGGCCACCGGGCTGGACTGCCGGCCCCTGGCGCAGACCCTCGGCGATACCGCAGCCTGGGATCGAACCCGGCCGCCAGCCACGCCGTCATCTGGCCCGCCACGGCCGGCGGTGGGCTTGTCGAACGAGCGTGAGGCCGCCTTGCTGGCGATCTGGCGCGGACGCGCCGTCTGATCCGCAGGCCGCGTCAGCCGCGGCCGACAAACGGCATCTGGGTGGCCATCACGGTCATGAACAGCACATTGGCCTGCAGCGGCAGATTGGCCATGTGCAGCACAGAGGCCGCCACGTGGTCGACGTCCATCCTGGATTCGGGGCGTACCGTGCCGTCGGCCTGGATCATCCCGGTGGCCATGCCGGCCGTTATCTCGGTGACCGCATTGCCCACGTCGATCTGACCGACTGCGATGTCGTGGGCGCGACCGTCCAGCGCGCTGCTGCGCGTCAGCCCGGTCATCGCATGCTTGGTGGTGGTGTAGGCCACCGAATGCGGGCGCGGTGCGTGTGCGGAAATCGAGCCGTTGTTGATGATGCGGCCGCCCTTGGGACGTTGGGCTTTCATCATGCGAAAGGCCTGCTGCGTACACAGAAAGGCACCCGTGAGATTGGTGTCAAGGGCGGCGCGCCAGTGCTCGATGCTGAGCTCTTCGGTGGGCACGCCAGGCGTGAAGACGCCAGCGTTGTTGAACAGCAGGTCCAGTCGGCCCAGCCTTGCACGCACGAAGTCGAACAGCGACGCCACCGCATCGGGCCGAGTGATGTCGGCCGGCACCGCGTAGGCCCTCTCGAGAGCGTCGCCAAACGGGTTGCCGATCTGGGCGATCGTCCCACGCAAGGCCTCCAGGTGGCGGCCGCACAGCACCACGCGCCAGCCGTCGTGCGCCAGGGCCTGCGCGGCGGACCGGCCGATGCCGCTGCCGGCGCCGGTGATCAGGGCAATGCGGTTATGCGGGGCGGGCATGTTCTTCCTCAGCCAGTGGCGACGGCGCGCAGTCTATGCGGCGGCGGGCTCAAGCCGGATGCGAGCCGCGATCCAGCCGCGGGGGCAGACCCTGTGCTAAACTTCGCCTTCCAGTCGCGGGGTGGAGCAGTCTGGTAGCTCGTTGGGCTCATAACCCAAAGGTCGCAAGTTCAAATCTTGCCCCCGCAACCAAGAAATATGAGTGCTGACAGGCACTTACGAAGCCCGCCTGGTGCGGGCTTCGGCATTTCTGGCGCCTTGTGACAGGATCTGTGACATGTCGTGTGACGTCACAAAGACCGCCCCAGCACCAGGTGACCGTTGGGTGTTGTGGCAAGTCTCATGCACGAGACGAAAAGTCTTGCAAGACGTCTTTGTCGGAATCCGACCGGACGCTCAGCCGGCATGCATCTTGCTGGAGACCGCTCGAATGGCACGGAGCAGCTCAGCAACTCGAAACGCTGCCCGCCCCCGAACATAGAGCCCCAGCTCGAGCGAGTGCTCGAACGACTACTGATTCATGTTGGACGAGCCCACGTAGGCTTTGGCTACCCCGGTGCCGCGAGCAGAGGCGGCGGGTTTGGCAGGCCGATCTGACCGACGATGCGCTGGCAAATGTAGGCCAGCAGTGCCCGCCAGCGTTCGAGCTTGGGCAACTGCTCCGCAGCAGCCTTGACGTGCTGGATGGCCGCATAAACGTTGGCGATCATCGATTTGATCAACAGCCCTGCGTGCCATCGGCGACGAACTGGCAGCGGCCATGGCACGCGTCGGAGCGCTGGGGCTATCGGTCACCCCTCTGCAAATCCAAGAGGGGTACCTCGCGCAAGAGTCCGCAGTGATGTACGCATAGATGCCAGAAATATCATTTGCGACATTGGGTTATGGAACAATCAATGTTCGCATGACAACCCCGATGTTCGACCAGCCTCACCAGTTCGAGCCGCTGCTGCCCTCCTCGGTGCGCCAAGAGCCCTTGTTGGTCAAGGCGCACGACTTGGCCCTTTCGGCCAGCGGACTGGCCAGTCAGACGCTCGCAGCCGAACTGCGCGGCTTGCTGCGCGCCATGAATTCCTACTACTCCAACCGCATCGAAGGGCAGCACACGCGTCCGCTCGAGTTGGAGCAGGCGCTGCACAAGGACTTCTCGCAAGACGCCAAGCTGGCGGCGCGCCAGCGCCTGGCCATTGCCCACATCGACGCCGAGATCGAACTTGAAGCGCGGTTCTCAGGCGCCGCCGGGGCTGGCGAGTTGTACTCGGTGCAGGCGGTCAGGGACATCCACCGCGCACTGTTCTCCAGGCTTCCGCCAAGCGACCTGCAGACGGATCAAGGCGCGCCGATCGAGCCCGGCGCGCTGAGAGACCAGGAGGTGAGCGTGGGGCGCCATGTGGCACCCATGACCGGCAGCCTTGGCAATTTCCTGGATCGGTGGGCTTCCTTCTATGGCGGCGTTCGCCGAGGCGATGTCGCTTTGGTGGCCATAGCAGCTGCGCACCAGCGCCTTGGATGGATCCACCCCTTCGTCGACGGCAATGGCCGGGTGATGCGGCTGCACACGCATACCCTGCTCAGCGCCCTGGGGTACACCGGCGGCATGTGGTCGCCCCTGCGGGGCTTCGCCCGGTCCGTCGACCGCTACTACGCGCTCTTGGCCGCCGCCGATGAGCCGCGGTGCGGCGACCTGGATGGCCGGGGCAAGCTCAGCGAGTCGGCCTTGGTTGACTGGATCGACTATGTCCTGGATGTCTGCATCGACCAGGTGTCGTTCATGCGCTCGATGCTCAACCTGGGTGCCATCGAGCAGCGCATCGCGGCCTGCCTGACCTTCGAGCAGGAGTCCATCAAGAGTGGCGTGCGCCTCGAGGCCTTGCGCCCCCTTCACTACCTGTTCGTGACCGGCCAGGCAATCGAGCGCGGTGAATTCAAACGGATGACCGGGCTGGGGGACCGCACGGCCGTGAACCTGATCTCGGCGCTGGTGCGCCGCGGGCTGCTGCGCAGTGACACGGTGCAGGGCAAGGTCCGGTTCGGTTTGCCGCTGCATGCTCTGCGCTTCTACTTCCCGGCGCTGTGGCCGGAGGCCGAAGCCGACACGGCCGCGCTGTAGCGGCCAGGAGGGTCGTTGGACTGAGAGCTTGTGAAGATATGAATCGTGCCCGCGTAGGCCCTGCAAAGGGCCAAGTCTATGCGCAAGGCGCAGCCGGGTCGGGGACCCGGCGAGGCCTTGCAACGACGAGTTGGCCCTTTGCAGGGGCCTACGCGAAGGGCCGGGCTACCCAAGGGCCGCGGGCTGTGTTGCGCCGCTAGCCCAGGTCCGAGACATGGGC
>WBZP01003790.1_pt1 | contig 16150 bp, 10 predicted proteins | sample 5204301 | NCBI WGS metagenome assembly WBZP01 (sample SAMN12412401, study PRJNA552823) | activated sludge metagenome | isolation source: activated sludge from nitrification reactor of wastewater treatment plant... | place: USA: Pennsylvania | collected 2017
TGGCCAGTCCCATCGTGTTGTAGTTGGGCATCGTACGAACCGCGCCAAGATAGGTCAGCGCCAGCACCGACGGATTCTTTCCGTTCAACAGCAAAGGACGGGCGGCCTTGGCCAGCGCGGGGTAGCTGTAAGACGAGATGTCGTGGGCGATGCGGAACGACTCGCGCGAGATGCCGTCGAGAAAGTCGCCTTCAATCGCTTCGTTGGGGGCGAAGGCGATCGAATGCACCAAGCCCTCGAGTCCATCCCAAAGTTTTCCGAGTTCGGCGAACAGCGCGTCGATTTGTGAGTCCTCGGCGACATCGCAGGGGAAGATCGCCTTGGACCCAAAGTCGGCGGCGAACTTGGCGACCCGATCGCGCGCCCGTTCGTTCTGGTAGGTGAACGCCAACTCGGCGCCCTCGCGGTGGCAGGCATTGGCGATGCCGTAGGCGATCGACCGGTGGGAGATCACCCCGGTGACCAGAATCCGCTTGCCGGCGAGAAATCCCATCACTTTTCCTTGGTTGGTTCCGTCGGTGGATTATAGCGGATCGGCTAAACTCGCTCTCATGCAAAGTGTATTGCCATGCCTCTTGCTGCTGCTGCTGGCTTCCTGCAGCAGCGCGTGGAACGATCCCTACCCGGCGGCGGATCGCGGCAAGAACATTCTGTACAGTGCGTTTACCGAGCGCCCCAAGCACCTCGATCCGGTCCAGTCCTACAGCGAGGACGAGATCGTGTTTACCGCGCAAATCTATGAGCCGCCGCTGCAGTATCACTACCTGAAGCGTCCTTATGCGCTGACCGCGGGCACCGCCGAGGCGGTCCCGCGGCCGCGCTACATCGACGCGCAAGGGCGCTCGCTGCCGGATAACGTGGACGCCGCGAAGATCGCCTTTACCGACTATGTGATTACGCTCAGGCCGGGAATCCGCTATCAACCTCATCCGGCGTTCGCCCGCAGCGCGGCGGGCGACTTCATCTATCACACGCTGGAACCACGGCAACTGGCGGCAATCAACGACCTGAGCGACTTCGAGCGGCGCGATACGCGGGAACTTACCGCCGAGGACTATGTGTATGGGCTGAAGCGCCTGGCGCACCCGCGGCTGCATTCGCCGATTTTCGGCTTGATGGAGGACTACATTGTCGGACTGGGTGATCTCGCCAAGCGCCTGCAGGTGGAGAGGGACAAGCACTGGATCGATTTGCGCGAGCATCGCCTGGAAGGCGCCGAAGTGCTCGATCGCTATCGCTACCGGATACGGGTCAAGGGCAAGTACCCGCAGTTTCTGTACTGGCTGGCAATGCCATTTTTTGCCCCGATGCCGTGGGAAGCGGACAAGTTTCACAGTCAGCCGGGCATGGTGGACAAGAACCTGACGCTCGACTGGTATCCGATCGGTACCGGCCCCTACATGCTGACTGAGAACAACCCGAACGCGCGCATGGTACTGGAGAGGAATCCGAATTTTCGCCAGCAGCGCTATCCCTGCGAAGGCGAGCCGGGAGATGCGGAAGAGGGTTTGACAAAGGATTGCGGACAGTTGCTGCCCTTCATCGACAAGGCGGTGTTCACCCGCGAGAAGGAGCAGATTCCTTACTGGAACAAGTTCCTGCAAGGCTATTACGATGCCTCTGGAATATCGTCGGATGCCTTCGACCAGGCCGTGCAGGTGACTGCGGGCGAGATTACGCTGTCCGACGACATGCGCGCGCAGGGCATCGTGCTGAGCACTTCGGTGGCGACGTCGACCATGTACATGGGTTTCAACTGGCTGGACCCACTGGTGGGTGGCGTGGATCCCAAGACCGCGGAAAGCGCGCGCAAGCTGCGCCAGGCAATTTCCATCGCAATTGATCAGGAAGAATTCATTTCGATCTTCCAGAATGGCCGCGGCGTCGCGGCGCAGGGTCCGATCCCCCCGGGAATCTTTGGCTACCGCGAGGGCTCCGCCGGCATCAATCCGTATATGTACGACTGGCTGGACGGGCAGCCGCGGCGCAGGCCGATTGCCGAAGCCAGGCGTTTGCTGGCCGAGGCCGGATGGCCCAACGGGCGTAACGCCACGACTGGCGAACCGCTGGTGATCAATCTCGATACCACCGCAACCGGCGTCGGATCCAAGGCGCGCATCGACTGGCTCAACAAACAGTTCGCGAAGATCAATACCCAGTTGGTGGTGCGCAACACGGACTACAACCGTTTTCAGGAAAAGGTCCGCAAAGGTGCCGTGCAGCTGTTCTACTTCGGCTGGAACGCCGATTATCCGGATCCCGAAAATTTCATGTTTCTGTTGTCGGGCAAACAGGGCAAGGTGAAGCATCAGGGTGAAAACGCGGCGAACTACGAGAACCCGGAATATGACCGGCTTTTCGAGCGCATGAAGACCATGGAAAACGGTGCGGAACGCCAGGAACTGATCGACCGCATGACTGCGATCCTGCGTCACGATGCGCCTTGGGTCTGGGGCTTTCATCCAAAGGACTACACGCTGCGCCACGCCTGGCTGAGCAACAGAAAGCCGAGCAAGGTCGGCCATGACACTCTCAAGTATCAACGCGTTGACGCCGCATTGCGCGAGCAACGCCGCGCCGAGTGGAATCGACCGGTGCTTTGGCCGCTGCTCGCGCTGGCGCTGGTGCTCGGCGCCGCGATTTGGCCGGCATGGCGCGGCTACCGGCGGCGGGAGACGGCAACTGGGCGCTGATGCTGGAATCTCGGCGTGCCGCCAGCGCCGACTCTCGTTCCGTCTATTCGTCTATCGGCCGCCATTCGCCATGGCGCAGTGTTTCCAAAGGGCGGAAGCGGGCCTTGTAGGCCATCTTGCGGCTGTCGCGAATCCAGTAGCCAAGATATAGCCAGGGCAGGCCCACGTGCTGGCACTGGGCGATCTGCCAGAGCACGGCGAAGGTTCCATAGCTGGCGTTGGGGATGTCCGGGTCGTAAAACGTATAGACCGACGAGAGGCCGTCGGCCAACACGTCGATGATGCTGACGATACGCAGTACGCCGTTGTCGCGGAATTCGATCAAACGGCTGTCGACATGGGTTTGCAGCAGGAAATGCGCGTACTGGTCGCGACTGTCCTGATCCATCCCGCCGCCGCAATGGCGCGCTGCCTGATAGTGCTGATACAGTTGATAGTGCTCTTCGCGGAAGGTCAGGCTGCATTCGCGCGCGCTCAGTGCGGCGTGATGGCTCAGGGCACGGCGCTGGCTGCGACTGGGGCGGAATCCGGCGACGTCGAGGCGCACCGGCAGGCATTCGCGGCAGGCGTCGCAATACGGGCGATAGGTAAATACGCCGCTGCGGCGGAAGCCGGCGCGCACCAGTTCGCCATAGGTGGCGCGATCGATCAGATGCGTCGGTGTCGCGACCTGGGAGCGGGCGATGCGCCCCGGAAGGTAGGAACAGCCGTAGGGCGCCGTGGCGTAGAACTGCAGCAGCGGAAAGGGCGGCAGGTCGCGCAGATGCGTCATGGCGGGCGCCTGAAATGGTCGGCAATCGCGCTCGCCGGCCAGGGTCCGGGCGCATCACCTTGCGCGCACAAGGCTTCCACCCGCAGCGCAAAATCGTGGCGGGGAATCTGTCGGGCGCCGAGCGAGGCGAGGTGAGCGGTCTCCATCTGACAGTCGATTATGCCGAATCCGCGCCGATTGAGGTGGGCGCATAGATGGGCGAGCGCGATCTTTGACGCGTCGCGTGCGTGGCTGAACATCGACTCGCCGTAAAAGGCCCGGCCGATCGCCACCCCGTAGAGGCCTCCGACAAGTTTTCCCTTGACCCAGGTTTCCACGCTATGCGCATGGCCCAGGCGGTGCAGTTCGCCGTAGGCGGCTTGCATCGGCGGCGTGATCCAGGTGCCGGTCTGGCCTTCCCGCGGTGTTCCGGCGCAGGCCCGCACGACCTCGCCAAACGCGGTATCGAGGCGAACCTCGTAGTTGGCCCTGCGCAGGGTCCTTGCCAGGGATCGGGATATCTTCAGTTCGTCGGGAAACAGCACCATGCGCGGATCGGGGCTCCACCACAGTAACGGATCGTCCGCCGAGAACCAGGGAAAGATGCCGCGCCGGTAGGCTGCCAGCAGCCGCTGCGGACTCAGGTCGCCGCCCGCCGCGAGCAGGCCATTGGGGTGGGTCAGCGCCGTGTCAAGCGCGGGAAACACCGTTTCCCGTGGGAGCCAGGGAATCATCGAGCGGCGCCGAAGAGCGCGACGCGGCCCACGGTCAGTTGGAACGAAATGCCGTGGTAGATCGCACGGCCGTGGCGGTGGCAAGGCGCGGCAGCCGGCAGCCATGCACCCAGACTTCGGGGCCGCCAGTAAAAGCTGGTTCCGTGACGACGCGTCCCGCAGCGGTCCGCGCTCGAATCCTCGGTGGCCGCAGCCTCATCGAGGAAGGTTCCAACAGGCCACGGTGATTCCAAGGGTGCGATGGGTCTCACGAGCCGGGAAACCGCAATTCGACGCGATCGATTGCGGCATCGGCGGGGCGGCTCCAACGCGGACCGAAGTGGCATCGCGCGCCGTCGGCGACCCGAGGAATCCTCAGAGTTTGCGCCACACTTCTACCGAGCCGTCCGCCTCGTCGGTCAGCCTGACGATGAAATCCAGGGACTCCATCAGCGCCAGCATCGGCTCGTTGTCGCCCAACACCTGCCCACGGATTTCGCTGTAGCCCTGCTGGCGCGCGGCATCCATCAGGCAACGCAGCAGTCGTGAGCCGAGTCCCTGGCCAGCAATTTCGTCGGCGACCATGATGGCGAATTCGCAGGTCTTGCCGCCGGGCAGGGCGGCGTAATTCGCTTCGCCCAGCATGCGCGCGACACCACCGCGCCGAACCGTCGCGACCAGCGTCAGTTCTCGACCGTAGTCGATCTGGGTATAGCGTGCCAGCAGGTTTTGGGTCAGTTCCGATACCGCGCTGAAGTAGCGATAGTACTTGCTGCGGGCCGATAGCCCGCGTACGAACTGCTGAAGCGCAATGGCATCTTCCGGCCGGATCGGCCGGATGCTGCAGAGCGTTCCGTTCTTCAGCGTCCAGTCTCCGCCAAACTGCGCGGGATAGGGGTAGATCGCCATGTGCTCGTAGCGATCGCGGTCGGTCGGCAAGGGCCGGATGTCCATGCGGACATCGGTCACGATGGCGCCATTTTCGTCGGCCTGCAGCGAACTGATGTCGAGCGCGCGCAGGCAGGGGAGTTCACTGGCGAGTTCGGAGACCCGCAGCAGGATGTCGCGCAGCGGCTCCCGCGCCACGGCGGGCATTTGCCGCAAGGGCCCGAGCAATCGCGCCACATGCGGGACCCCGATCATTTCGCTCACCAGGCGCGGATTGAGCGGCGGCAGAGCAATCGAACGAGCATCGTAGATATCCGGCGCGATACCGCCTTCCGACAGCGCGATCACGGGTCCAAAGACGCGGTCCGGCCGGATAGAGATGCGCAACTCACGCCCGGTCGGTTTGTCGACATGCGGTTCCACGTAGACTTCCGGGTGGCCGCCCGCTTTGGTCAGATTCCGGTACGTTGCGTCCGCTTCCGCGGCGGACGATGGGTAGACGCCTTCGCCGGCAGCGAGCGACTTTTGCCCGGTTCCGGTCGCCGACAACTTCATGACTACTGGATAGCCGAACTGGTTGGCGAGGCGCACGGCTTCGTTCGCATCGCGCGCCACCCCCGTTGGCGACACCGGGATATGGAATGCAGCCAGCACGGACTTGGCTTCGGGCAGACTCAGGATCTGCCGGTTCTCGGCCAGGGCGCGAGCCACAATGGTGCGGGCAATCTGGGTCTGCGGTTCCTGGTAAGACGTCAAGGCCGGCGGCGTCTCCTGCAACAGTTTCTGATTGCGCACCCAATTCACCATGAAGGCGAAGGCGAGAACGGCATTCTCCGGGGTGCGAAAGGTCGGGATGCGGGCCTGGGCGAGGATCGCCCGGCCCTCGCGGGCCTCCGATTCCCCCATCCAGCAAGTCAGCAGGGGTTTGGTGATCTGCCGCGTGACAGTGGCGACGCTGCGCGCCAGTTCGGCCGGGGACACCAGGGTATTGGGCGACAGGATGGCGAGCACGGCGTCGACCTGGGGGTCGTCGATACAGGTCGTCAGTGCGGCGATGAAGCGCTCCGGACTGCCGTCGAAGAGCACATCGATCGGATTTCCGTCGGACCATGCCGGGGGCAGTCGCTCCGTCAGCAACTCCTTGGTCTGGGTTGTCAATTCGCCGAGTTCGATGCCGAGCTCGGCGGCGGTGTCGGCGGCCATGACGGCGGGGCCTCCCCCATTCGACATGATCGCAAGGCGATTGCCCTTGGGCATGCGCGGCGTCGTCAGGGCGCGCGCCGCGGAGAACATGTCGCCGATTGTCCTGACGCGCAGGACGCCGGCGCGTCGCAGGGCCGCGTCAAACGCATCATCCCGATCCACTCGCGATCTGCTGTGCGATTCCGCGATGCGGGCCGACGACGGATAATTTCCGGCTTTCACGGCGATCACCGGCTTGACGCTGGCGGCGGCGCGGGCGGCGCTGAGGAAGCGGCGCGCATCGTGCAGCGCTTCGAGATACAGCAGAATGCTTTCCGTATGCGGATCGGCGGCGAGATAATCAAGGATTTCGGGAAGTTCCAGATCGGTGCCCTCGCCCGGACAAAAGATCGCGGAAAAGCCGAATTCGTTGTTCGGGCTCCAATCCAGGATTCCGGAACAAATTGCGCCCGATTGGGAAACCAGGGCCAGGTTGCCGACGGGCACGGTCTTGGCGATGGGCGTCGTATTCAGTCCGGAATGCGGCAGGATGTATCCAAAGGCCCTGGGGCCCAGGACGCGAATCCCCGCGCGTTTGGCCACATCGTGCATGTGCAGGAAGTGTCCGCTGCCGTCGGGATCGGCATCGCGAAATCCGGCCGAATAGACGATTGCCGATTCGACACGGCGCTTGGCACAGGCTTCGAGGATCTCGGGAACCTTGTTTGCGGGGGTGGCGATCAGCGCCAGACTGAGGCGCGCGTCGACGCTATCAAGAGACGAATGGCATGGCTGCCCTTCAACCTGCGTATGCTTCGGATTGACGAAACAGCATCGTTCAGCATAGCGGCCGTGCATCAGGTTTCTCGCCAGTCCGTGGCCCAGCGTGCCAGGCGCAGCACTGGCCCCAAACAGCACGATTCCGGCGGGAGCCACAAAGGGATGAAGTGGCGTTCGGTCCAGTGCCATGCCTTGCTGCTTTTTCGGGGCGCAGCCTACCCGGTCTGGCGTCGCGGTTCTTCCGCGCCGAGGTCGACCAGGGTCTCGATCGCGCCGACGACGTCACCGCGCAGGTTGCGCAATGGGGCGGCCATGAAATGCAGCCACTTTCCGCAGATGCCGAAGGTGGGAAAGAAATCCACGGCCTCGAACGCGTCGGCAACCAGCTCGGAGGGTTTGGCCCGGCCGGCATAATAGTCCGCCAACTCTTCCCGAGCGGTCCGACGCACTATCATTTCCGCCAGCACCACCCGACGCGTCGCGTGTGGGTAGAACGCGCGCCAAGCTTCGCTGGTCCCCAGCACGTCCTGTGCGGAAGTGCTTGTCAGGGTTTCACAGGCCCGATTCCAGTGCGTGACCCTGCAATCCGCATCAAGCACAAAGGTGGCAACCGGACTTCCGGCCACGATATCCATCAGATGTTGTTCCGACTCGCGGCGAGCCTCTTCGGCCGTCTTGCGCTCTGTAATGTCTTGCAGCGTTTCGATACAGCCGACCGGATTGTCGTTGGCGTCGCGAATCGGTGCCGCGCTGAAGGCGAGCCAGCACCCCTTCTCGCCGAATCTCGGGAAGTAATCCTCGGACTCCCACGCACCGGGACAATGAGCGACCGGGCGGAATTTGCCCCGATAGAACTTTTCCAGAAGGTCCCGCGGTGCGCCGGCGACCACGATGTCCGCCAAAGTCGGCCTGTGGGCAACATAGAACGCGCGCCAGTGATCGTGAGTGCCAAGCACCTGAGTCGCCGGAATGGCCGAAAGCCTCGCCAGGGCGCAATTCCAATGGGTCACCATATGATTGGCGTCGATGACGAAGGCCGGAACGGGACTCGCGTCAAAGATGCGCGCAGAGATGTCGACCAGCGATGACTCGGTCAAGTCCTTCCTCCCTTAGTAGCATGTTCGCGGCAATGTTACTGCAATCAACGAACTTTGGAGGGAACCGCGGTTTTCGTCATGGGCTGGCGTGCCACGCTCGGCAATCAGCCGCCGACGGCCCCGCCGCGGGTGTTTACGCGATGTCGGCCGGGCGCGGGTCAGAGGGTGCGATGGGTGCCGTCGCAAAGCGGGGCCTTGCCACTGCGCTTGCAGCCGCAGAAATACACGGTCTGGGTTTGGGACGCCGTGTACTTGAGCGGAGCGAATTCGGATCCTTTGTGACTGCCGTCGCAAAATGGCTGCGACTTGCTTTTGCCGCAGGCGCACCAGTAGTAATCCTTGCCTTGCTCGACGTCGACGGCGAAAGGGCTGGTTGCGGCGATTTCAGGTTTGGCCATGTTGCGCTCCCGATGCGGTTGGCGAAGTTCGCACTATATAGCCTTCGTCACGGTGGGCGATCACGGACCGAAGCGGCCTGATCCAACCCGACGAGCAATGATGATGCGGCGCTCGTCGGGCTTTTCCAAGCGCAACAGCCGGGCCATGCAAGGTGTTGGAGATCGGGACGCCGGATTCACCTGCCGCGAGGGACCCGATCCGGTCCGTATCACGTTTGGGCGCGGGCAAGATCGGCCGCGACGCCACGCCCTTTCCTCGGCCTCGGCCCCAGGGCAAGGCCAGCCCGCGATTGGCGACGAGTTCTATTCGATGTTGACGCGACGCGCGCCGTTGAAGCGCCTGATCCAGTAGCTGTCGCGCAAGTCTTCTATGCGCACGCGCCCGCCGCTGCGGGGGGAATGGACGAACTGGCCGTCGCCCAGATAGATGCCGACATGGGAAAAGGCCTTGCGCATGGTATTGAAAAACACCAGGTCGCCGGGACGGAGTTCATCTCGATCGACCTCCTCTCCGGACTTGCTCATCTCCCTGGAACTGCGCGGCAGGATCAGCCCCAGGCCTTCCCGGAAAACATGACGGACGAAACCGGAGCAGTCGAAGCCCGCGTCGGGCGAACTTCCGCCACGACGATAGCGGATGCCGAGGAGATCCACGGCCTGGTCGATTGCGTCCTGTGCCGTCGCCGTGGCGCGATCAACAAATGACACCCGCAAGCTTGGCGGAACCACGATCGGTTCGTCGGCTTCGGCGCAAGGGGAAACGAGCAGGGCGGTGAGCAGCAAAACTCTCACCGTGCGTACGGGTATTCTTTGCATGGGGCTGGACTATAGCTTCGCCCGACCCTTCCTGTAAACCCTTTTTTGCCTTCTTGCAGGAGCACCCGGAATCGCCCGTCTGGCTATAATTGAAGCCTGAATTGCCCTGGACACCCTAAGATGTCGGGTGCCGTTCTTGGGTGCCGATTGGGCGGGAATTCGCGGAGGGGATCATGGCGTTCAAGGCTTACCTGATCAATCAAGAAGAGAGCAAGGTTGTCAGCCGGTTTGTTGACATGGAGGAAGCGCAGCTCGATGCCGGCGAAGTCACGGTAGGCGTCACGCATTCCAGCATCAACTACAAGGACGCCCTGGCGGCGACCGGGGCCGGACGCATCATTCGCCGCTTTCCGTGCATCGGCGGCGTCGATTTGGCGGGCCGGGTGAGCGCCAGCACGGATTCACGATTCAAGCCTGGCGACGAGATTCTCGCGACCAGTTACGACATCGGCGTTGCCCATCACGGCGGCTACGCAGAGAAGGCCCGCCTGCCTGCCGGTTGGGTGGTCAAGCTGCCGGCCGGTCTTTCATTGCATGACGCGATGGCGCTGGGTACGGCGGGATTCACCGCCGCATTGGCCGTGGTCCGCATGGAACACAACGGCTTGACGCCGGACAAGGGGCCTGTCATCGTTTCCGGCGCGACCGGCGGCGTCGGCAGTATCGCGATCGAGATTCTCGCGAAACGCGGTTACCACGTGGTAGCCCTGACCGGCAAGGCGGCCGAGAGCGATTACCTGAAAGGCATCGGCGCGCGGGAAGTCCTGCTGCGCCAGTCACTGGACCTGGCGAAGCTCAAGCCGCTGGGCAAGGAAACCTGGGCCGGCGCGGTGGATAACCTGGGCGGCGATGTCCTGGCCTGGATGCTGAGCACGATGCAGGTTGGCGGCACCGTCGCTGCGATAGGACTCGCCGCCAGTTTCGGTCTCAATACTACCGTCATGCCGTTCATACTGCGCGGGGTCAGTCTGCTGGGGATCGACTCGGTGAACTGCCAGATGCCGGAGCGCGAGGACGTCTGGCGACACCTTGCAACGGATATGCGCCCGGCGGACTTGCCGGCAGAAACCGGGCGGATGATTCGCGACATTGCGTTTGCCGATTTGCCAGCGGCATTCGATGACTTCATTCAGGGGCGGGTCAAGGGCCGCGTCGTGGTCAATATCGCCCCTTGAAAGCAGCGTGCAGCAAGCCTGACACTTACCACAACCGAGAAACACTACCAGCGAGGGTCGTAATGGGAAAATACGCAGAGTTCTTCAAACGTTCAATCGAGCAACCCGAGGCGTTCTGGAGCGAGGAAGCGAAACTCGTCGATTGGCACAAGCCGCCGCAGACGATCCGGGACTACAGCAGGCCGCCGTTCGTAAAGTGGTTCTCCGGCGGCGAAATCAACCTCTGCTACAACGCCGTCGACCGCCACGCGGCCAAGCGCCCCGATGCCCGCGCGCTGGTCTACATTTCGACCGAAACCAACGAGGAGAAGATCTATAGCTTCGCCGAACTGAAGTCCGAAGTCATGCGCATGGCGGCGATCATGCAGTCGCTGGGCGTCGTGAAGGGCGACCGCGTTCTGATCTACATGCCGATGATCGCCGAGGCCACCTTCGCGATCCTCGCCTGCGCGCGCATCGGCGCCATCCACTCGGTGGTTTTTGGCGGCTTCGCTTCCGGTTCGCTGGCCACCCGCATCGACGATGCCAAGCCCAAGCTGATCGTATCGAGCGATGCCGGCATGCGCGGCGGCAAGGCGGTGCCCTACAAGAACCTGCTCGACGAGGCCTGCCGGCTTGCAGAATTCCCGCCGCAGAAAGTCCTTATGGTTGATCGTGGCCTGGACAAGGGATGGCCCAGGGTGGCCGGGCGCGATGTCGATTACGCCAGCTTGCGCGCGCAGCACATGAACGCCGAGGTGCCCTGTGCCTGGATGGAATCCTCCGAGCCGTCCTACATTCTCTACACCTCGGGCACTACCGGCAAGCCCAAGGGCGTGCAACGCGACACCGGCGGCTACGCCGTGGCCCTGGCGTCGTCAATGCAGCATATCTACAAGGGATTCGAGGGCGAGACCATGTTCGCCACCTCCGACATAGGCTGGGTTGTCGGGCACAGCTACATCGTATACGGCCCCTTGATCGCCGGCATGTGCACCATCATGTACGAGGGCACGCCGATTCGTCCCGATCCGGGCATCTGGTGGCAGATCGTCGAGAAATACAAGGTGAACGTCATGTTCTCGGCGCCCACCGCGGTCCGCGTGCTGAAGAAGAGCGACAACAGCTGGCTGCACAAATACAACCTGTCTTCGCTCAAGCACCTCTTCGTGGCCGGCGAACCGATGGACGAGCCGACTCATGAATGGATCATGGGCGAGCTCAAGCTGCCGGTGATCGACCACTACTGGCAGACCGAGTCGGGCTGGCCGATGCTCTCCGCCGTGCCGGGAGTCGAGGACACCAAGATCAAGTTCGGCACGCCGAGCTTCGCGGTCTATGGCTATGACCTTCGCATTTTCCGTGAAGACGGCACGGTCTGCGACGCCAATGAAAAAGGCATCGTCGGCATTGTCCCGCCGCTGCCGCCGGGCTGCCTGTCCACTGTATGGGGCGACGACGAACGGTTCGTCAGCACCTATTTCAGCCTGTTCAAGGAGCCGCTGGTCTATTCGTCCTTTGACTGGGGCATCAAGGACGAAGAGGGCTATCACTACATCCTCGGGCGCACCGATGATGTGATCAATGTCGCCGGCCACCGTCTCGGCACGCGCGAGATCGAAGAGGCCATACAAGGCCATGCGGCGGTCGCCGAAGTCGCCGTGGTTGGCGTCAACGACAAGCTGAAGGGTCAGGAACCCGTCGCTTTCGCCGTGGTCAAGGACCAGGCCCGGGTGGCCACTCCCGAAATGCGCACGGCACTGGAGGCGGAGATCAAGAAGATTGTCGATGGCAGCCTGGGCGCCATTGCACGGCCCAAGCGCGTTCATTTCGTCACGGGTCTGCCAAAGACGCGGTCCGGCAAGATGCTGCGCCGTACCATCCAGGCGCTGGCCGAGGGACGCGATGCCGGCGACCTGACGACGATCGACGATACGTCGACGCTGGACCAGATCAAGGCAGCCCTCACGAGCTGACGAAACTGTTTGACCGAGGGCGCGATTCGCGTAGAATTCGCGCCCGCAGCAGCAGGCGCGTAGCTCAGCTGGTTAGAGCACCACCTTGACATGGTGGGGGTCGTTGGTTCGAGTCCAATCGCGCCTACCAACACCAAGGGATTCATCGGGGCAAGCCTCGTGGATCCTTTTTTTTGGCCGATCGCTACCGAACGGAAGTCGGGCCTCGCATCGCGACGGCTGTCGGAATTTTTTACACAGGCCAACCGGCAGTCCTGCGCCGATTGTGCAATGCGTTGAAATATAAGCATCTGCTGAAACTGGTCTGAAACCTGCTTTTCAATAACCATGCCTTTTGTAGGCGTCATTCTTGAGTACTGGTGGACTGCCATGAAGAAATCCCTTGCCTCCATTTTCGCCTTCGTCGCTTTGGCGTTTTCTGTCGCGGCGAACGCAGTTCCTGTTTATAAGTTTTCTCAACCATCTGTTTCCGGCTATCCCGGTGGGGCAGTGACTCTCAATGTCGAACTCGACAGTGGCGACATCAGCCTTGGTGCAGAGTTCGAAGTTGGCTTCGACGGCGCCAAGCTAGTGCTGAAGAACGTTGTTGAATCGGACCCTAATTCCTTCTACGTGATCTGGGATCCGCAAGTCGCCAGGATTCTACTGATCAATAGTCTTGGTTCATCGGTGGCCGGATCGTCCCTTTTCTCGGCCTCGTTCGCCATCACGGATCCCTATCCTTCGCAGTTGCCTGACGACACCTTTGTAGATATTTCTTTTTTCGACGAATTAGGTGACGACGTAGGAGTGGCGCCCATTCGAGCAACCGTCACCGTTCTGGAGCGCACCGTCCCGGAACCCGGAGTTCTCGCTCTAACCGGACTGGCCTTGTTGATTATGACCGTCGTCGGTCGCCGGCGCCGCGCAAATCTCGGATAGATCTTGGCGCACTCAGTGCTTTGCCGATTGCCGTAAACCAGAGGGGCTTTTGCCCCTCTTTGCATTGTGGAAGAGGGTTCCGTACCATGAAATAGATCAGGCCAATTCGTCGGTCCAGCGGATATAGACTGGTGGAACGACCCGGGCAGGGTCGTTCCCGTGTGAATCTCATGTTTTTCGGCGGTGTGCTATGGATACCAAGGTTCGGTCGGAATCATCCAGAGTGTCGATTCCCAGGTTGTCCCCTCGTTGCCATCGTGGTCTGGCGTGGCTCGGCAGATTTCTTGCTCCCGTGCTGGGGCAGTCCCGGCCTCCCGAGAAGGCCGCGCGCCGCGATCATTTGGCCTGGGAAGCCCTGGAACCCCGTGTGCTGCTCGATGGAACGCCCGGCGTTCCGCTGACGAAGTTCGAGGGCTCGATCGCTGTTGCCGGGGAGACCGACAGTTACGGGTTCTCGCTGACCACCGGGGCCAAGGTCGTATTCGATTCCCTGACCAATTCTCCGGAATTCAACTGGAGTTTGAGCGGCCCCGGCGGCGCGCTGGTGACCGACCGCGGGTTCGCCGCGTCCGACTCCCGCGGTTTCAGCCAGAGTCCCGTTCTGGAACTGGCCACGGGTGACTACACCGTGACGGTCGATGGCGTCGCCGACGCCACGGGCAACTATGCTTTTCGCCTGATCGACCTCAGTGCGGCGACGCCACTGACGCCCGAGGTGCCGGTGGCCGGCACCCTGGATCCGGCCAACGCAACCAGCGCTTTTGCCTTCGACGTGGTGGCGGGCGACCGTTTTGTGTTCGACCGGACCTCGACATCGGGTATCGACGCCACCTGGCGGCTTCTCGACCCCTCCGGCCTTCAGGTTGCCGGCAATCATGAATTCGACGATTTCGACTCGGGCCTTCTGACGCAGGCGGGCCGCTACTCGCTGCTGCTCGAGGGCAGCGTCGGCGCGGCCGGGCTGGCCTCTTACGGCTTCCGCCTGATCCGCAACGAGGCGTATCCCGTGCCCCTGGCCGCGACCGGACCGGATGGCTCGCTGATCTACGCCCAGGCGCATAGCGGCGTCTTCAATGCGGAAGGCGCCGAAGACGATTACACCCTGGAACTCGATGGCGGCCAGACGCTGACCGTGGTGGTGTCCAGCGACGCCGGTATGCGGGGCGGCATCGGCCTGTGGCGCGAGGACGGCTCGGGCAATCTCGAATTGATGGCGGAAGCAACCGCGCCGGGATCAGGCAGCGATGCCATCCTGCAGACCGTGCGCATCGACAGCCAGGCGACTTACGTGCTGCGCGTCAGTGCCAAGAGTGGCGCCGGCGCCTACCAGGTGCAGGCCCTGCTGAACGCCGCCCGCGAGGTCGAGGCGAGCGGCACGGGCGGCGCGAACGACACGCTGGCGAATGCGCAGAGCATCGAACCGAGTTTCCTCGACCTCGACGGAGTCAATGGCAGCGCCAGTCGCGGCGCCGTGCGCGGTGACCTGGCGGGGACCTACAACGGAGCTTCGACCGATGAGGACTGGTACAGCTTCGCGATGCTCGCCGGCGAGACCGCCACGATCGCCCTGTCGCGCGACGATCCCAACGCCGCGGGCAGCGTCGTCCTGGAGTTGCACAACGCGGCCGGCGCCCTGATTGCCACGGGTGCTACGGATTCGCCCGGGCTGGCCGGCTATGTCAAGGACTTCACCAGCCAGTCTGACGCCACTTACTACCTGCGCGTCAGCGGAGCCGCGGGTGCCTATTCGGTGCTTGCCACGCGCAACGCCGCCTTTGACTTGGAACTGCCTGCGCAGGAGATAAGCCTTGCGCCCACCGTTCTCGGCCATGTCGGCGGAACGGGTAGCGGGGCTTACGGTAGCGGCGCCAGTGGTACCCCGATCGGTCTCGGCACCAATCTCTATGACGGGCAGGGCTATCTCTGGGATATCCAGCGTGACGGCAGCCTTACTGATGGCACCAACGACGCCTACGATGGCGGCTTGCACCTGGCCGGATTCGGGTCTTTCACTACCGGTCTGTCCGAGGACGGCGGCCGCGAGATCGTGATCGGCCCCTCCAGTTCAGGCGTGCTCTCGATCACCCGCAAGATCTACGTGCCTGGCGACCAAGGCTATGCGCGTTACCTGGAAATCGTCACCAACACCAGTGCCGCGACGGCGGCCTTTGTCGTCACCATCAACACCAACCTGGGTTCCGACAGCGGCACCAACGCGATCTCGACTTCCAGCGGTGACAACATTTTTACCGCGGCCGACAACTGGATCGTCACCGACGACGTGGACAACGGCGGCGATCCCACGATGCTGCACGTCATCGCCGGCGCCAATGCGGCGGTGCGGCCGAGCAGCGCGTCACGCAGTGTCGACAACCTGGCCTACAGTTATCCGCTGACGCTGGCGGCCGGAGCAACCCGCATCATCATGCACTTTGCCGCGCAGAGCCCCAATCAGGCCGGCGCGCTGGCCAAGGCGCCGCTGCTGGAAACACTGCAATTGAATGCCCTCGCCGGGATGACGGCGAGCGAGCGTTCGCAGGTGGTCAACTTCCGGGTGGGCGATTCCCAGGACATCTACCAGTTCGTGGCCGATGGCGGCACCGCCCTTGCCATAACCACCAGCACGCCGGGCGATGGTGCCAGGCAGCCCGACAACAACCTCGATCCGTTGATCGAATTGTTCAATCCTGCCGGGACCCTGGTGGCCAGCAACGACAACGGCGTGGCGGACGGACGCAATGCGCTGCTGAATTACACGGTGCTGGCGGGCGAAGCGGGACG
>WBZP01003792.1_pt1 | contig 16145 bp, 18 predicted proteins | sample 5204301 | NCBI WGS metagenome assembly WBZP01 (sample SAMN12412401, study PRJNA552823) | activated sludge metagenome | isolation source: activated sludge from nitrification reactor of wastewater treatment plant... | place: USA: Pennsylvania | collected 2017
TAATCGCTCCTTCACCAATACCTCCGGCTGTCGTTGCCATGCGGTTGATAGCAGTTAGGGCGGCTTCATCTCCTGCTGCTGCGGCTGTTCGCAACGCCATCATGTCTGCACTACTGAGCGCTGCAATACCCTTCATTGCGCCACGAGCGATAACACCACCGCCAATTGTAGATGGAAGCGACTGACCAACAACACCGACTATTGATCTCGGATTAGATAGGTACGCTCCGGCAATGTCGCCAATTCCTCCACTATTCCACGCCTTATTAACAGCTTCGTCAGACGCTTGCCGTTCTGGAGAATATTCCTTTGACGCTGCTTCCTGCCACTTGCTCGGCTGGAACCCTGTTTTCTTTCCAATCCAGTTAGCGCCTTCGTCAAAATATCTACGGTCATTGATGTAGGTAAGTGGATTAACAATGTCTGCCAGTCCAGTAACAGCGCCAGGAAGTTGCTCGAATCCGCGCTTTATATCGGTCGCAGTATCGCCAATGATTCCGGAGTTTTGCTCTGCCTTCGGGGCGCTATCGTCAAATTGGTCAAACGGATTCCCGGATGCTGGACGGTCAAACTGATCGAATGGATTGCCCACGTCTTATTTCCCTAGTATTTTCTTAGCTGCACCAGCCCCGTACTTTTTGTCAAAATCTGCGGCCAACGAAGGGTTTTTCTTCAACATATCTGCAGCAGCGGATGGAACTGTTGATCCTGTATACTGTTGTTGCCCTTCAATCATTGGTATAAACCTTCCTACTCTGTCGTCATACACACCGCTTGGCCGCTTTATCTTTTGCATTCCGTCAGCGGTTAGCTCTTCGCCGCCTTCTACTTTGATTAACCTTCCTTCATTTGGGTCTTTCCCTTTTGATACCAGAATGTCGTTATACAAAGCCTGTCTTTGTTCAGTCGTCAATGATGGATCATTCAATCGCGCAAGCATATTCTTCTGCTGTGCTGCTTGAGCCAGTGCATTTTGTTTGATCTGCTGATCCAGCCCAGCGGAGATACCTTGTTGTTGCGCCTGCTGCTGCGCCATGTCAGAGGCGGCATTCTGGTTCATGCGTTGCAGGTTAAGCGCGGCGGCAGCGATAACACGAGGGTCTTTAATGTCTGCGCCCATGTCGCGTCCGTAGCGGTCGCGCTCCATCTGTGCAAGCTGGTTTTTCATGGCGATGGTCGGACGCATATCGTTACCGTAAGCGTCACTGATCCAGCCGGGGTCTTTCTTGCCGTCTCCGACTTGAACCGCGCCCGACTTCATCCCGGCGATTTGTTGTGCGGCCGTTCCTGGGTCGATATTGGTAAATAGCGGGTTTTGGCCTTTTGAATTAACGCGCTTGATGCCGTCTTGGCCGGTTGGTTGAACGTCGTATGTCCTACCGTCTTGCGCGAATGAGCCAATACCATTTGGAGCCACAACTCGACCAGCTCCATAGCTCGCATCATGTCCTGAGTGAAGTGCAGATTGCGGAAGCAATGGCTTATCTGTCAACGTTTGTTGAGCGGGTATTCCTGTCGCATTACTGGCCGGAATGTCGCTAGATAGAAGTTCTTGAATCGGCCTTCCGCCTTGCCCGTTAAATTCGCCCGAAAGAGCTCTGTCTATCAACGGAGAAGGCCATGTGTTATCGGGACGATTCTCTCCGGTGAATTTGTTAGCCTTGCTTCCCTCTTCGGACAATTGAACTGTATCTCCCTTTTCCCACCAATTCTTTCCACCCGTCGCCGCATGGGCAATTCCGCCCTTCATGGTCGGACCTACCGGCTTCCCGGTCATGGTTTCAAGCCACGAATCGAGCGACGGAAAACCCAAGTCGTTCGCAATCTTGCTCAGTTCGGCGTCCTGCGCCTTGCTCAAAATACGCTCGTCTGTGGATACCTTGATCGGTTCGCCAGTTTGTTTCACATTAGCGTCAATGCTATCCGATGTTGGGGTGCCTGGACCTTTGATCTTGCCGCCATTGGCATAGCCGTTGATCGCTTTGTCTAGTTGCTGCTGTCTGTTCTTCAAGGCGTTATAAGCGCCACCGATGCCGCCTTGTGGTTGTGGTTGTGGAGGCTGCACAACAGGTGCGGGCGAGGGGGCAGGGGCTAGGGTTGATTTGTTGCTAACACCATACTTTCCACTAATACGGGCAAGCAATTCTTCCGCCGTTTCGGGTTTCCCCCCGTCTGCAAATCCTTGCTGATACAACGGCTGTTGAGATAGCTTATCGCGCAAAGTGCTTTGAATGTCGGTTTGCTGGCGTAGCATCGACGCAGCAGCAGACGATCCAGGCGCAGGACCGCCGGGTTTGTACGGTGCGTTTGTAGGGTTTGAAAGCTGGTAACGCTCGGTATTGGACAATTCGCCCATCGCGTTCCCCATTGCAATGTTCTGGTCAATCTTTTGCAGCGGGATTGCCTCTCTGCGTTGCTGGTTTTCTTGTCCGCCAGTAAGCGCAAGCAACGGATTAGACATCAATGGACTGCTAAATTGATTGCGATTATCCACCTGTCCGCCAAAAGCGTAACCCCGTTTCTGTTTGCATGCTTTCATATCAACCCCCTTTGACCCTTCCTATTATCTCCATTCGGCCAGCATTTACGTTCCATTAACTACTAACCGAGTAACTTGTGCCTGCTGATGCATGAACGTTGTTGAATAGCGACGTTGCCATTTGCGCCAATGCCTGCGCCTCGGTAAGCAGCGCTTTCAGCCGGTCCTCGATCAGCGTTAAATCGCTCATCTGGTTCTTCTCTGCCGCGCTCTGCGTCGATTGCGCGTTGAATTGGCTGGCAGAATAGGTGAGCTTCGCCGCATCGATTCGCGCGCCGTAAAACTGGCTTGCTGACGATATGAGCTTGCTCTGTGCGTCATAGCCAATCCCAACAACGCGGCTTGAAACGTCCGGACCGGAAGCCAGCGCCTTGATGTACTCCACTGAAGCACCAAGGGCGATCTGGCGAAGGCTTAGCGCCTTTTCAACAGCGAACTTCATCATGTCAATCGCCTGCATGGTGATCTTGCGGCTTGATTCGGCCATGAGATTTTGCTTGTTATTCTCAATCTGCACTTGCGCGGAAACAAGCTGGTCTGGCATAAGTGGGAACCGCATCGCAGAAAACTTATGCGTCAGACCTGCGCTTGCGCGCGCCGCTTCAATCGCGATACGCGCATGGTCATCCGCCGTAATCTGGTTCTGGATCGCCACCGGAAGCCCGGAATTCGGATTGTTGATAGCATCCAAAAGCCATGCTTCGGCAGCGGCATACGTTGTGCTCTCGTCAGGGAAGTAGGTTGCTCTGAATGCGGTGAACTTATCCGCAAGGAAAGTAGCAACTTCAAGATACTTTGTGGTGAATGTATCGAGAATGTCGGTTGCTGACTGCGTAGCTGGAATATCAACTCCAGGCTCTACAACGGTCGGCGCAGTGGCAGATGACGCGGTAATGTGTGGGGCGGTCGCAACATCAAGCCAGCTTGCCGTAATTGCAGCAATCTTAGCTTCAAAATCATCAGACTTAATGTTGCCTTGATCCCATGCCGCGTTAATTACAGATGCCATCGCGTCGAGCGACGATTGCGCGCCAGGGGTGTAGCTGCCTGGGGTAATGCTAATTATGCCCATATTAAATTCTCCTTGTTGAAGCAGCAGCGCCGAATGACATGATCGACAAGTCAAACTCGGATGTTCCCGACAGGCTTAGATTGAACCAATTGGCGCGCAACCCCTTGCCTGGGTCAAAGCGCTGTTCCATTAACTCTTCGTTGGCACTGCGCGCAATATAAGTGTAATCGTCACGCGGCGTCTGCACACGAAGGCTGAGTTTTTCTGCACACGCCACGCCGGCATAAACAGCCGGAAGGTGTTTCAGTTGCTCGGTGCCAAAGTTCTGCTTGCCAAAATCAACCGTCCACTCCACATCGCCAGTTGATTCGATCAGGTAAATACCGTCTGTCTTCGTGCCATAAACGCCACCTGCTGACGTGAAATCGAAATCGCTGTAGGTCGTCGTGGCATTGGTGTCCAGGTTCATGCACCAACCGCACGAGATAACCCGAAGGATCCCGTTCGACTGCGAGACAATCGACACGCCCGAAGCCGGCGCGGCCAGGTCAATCACGTCATTCATTGGCGCGGATACCTGCCCGGCTAAATCCGCCAGCACAATCCCGTAGGTACTAAACCAGCCAACGACCGGCTTATCAGGCACAGAGAACGCCGTGCCGCGCACACCATCAAATGGCAGCGTCGTCCTGACCATTTCCTGAACCATGCTCAACTCTCCGGGGAAGAAGTATGTTTTCCCCGCGCAAATGTACGTCCCACCATCTACGCCGATTGCTACAGTTACAGGCGACGGGAAGGTGATCGAGCCGCCGCTTTCAATCAGTCCGTTGGCCGGGGTGTAATACCCGTATCGGTAAGGTGATCCAACAAAAACACGCCCGACATTCCCGGTATTGACGATTGAGCAAAGAGATGCGCCGCTCATGAACAGATCGCCAGCAGGAAGCGGGTAATGCTTCTCGCCTGTGTGCTCTTGCAGCGTTGAATCGTCCGTCGCGTCATACGTCGCCGTGCCAAGCGTTACCCGGCCATTCCACATTACCACGGAGCCTTGGCATGCAGAGACGTAAATATCGACGTGCGTCGCACCTTCTGCCGTCGTGGGTAGCGTTACGCGAATCCCGCCCGTACTGGACAAGGTAATCACCGAGATTGCGCTGATTCCACTTTCTTCGCCGGTTGTGCTATTTACCAGCGTGATTCCGACCTGATATTGTCCAGCGAGAAGACTACCGCCAATTGCGGACAAGTTCTGGACAACAGGCGTCTCTAGTCCGAGCGGATACCAAACACCACTTGTAATGCGCCCGGAGTCGGTTCCGTTGCTGTAGAACAGATCGTTGTTTTCCGATAGCCACGAAACAGGATCGTCATTCGATAGCGCCTTGAACAGCGTCTCTGAATACGTCGGCAAGGTGATTGAGTAAATCGCTCCGCCGCGAATAAGATAGGATGCATCAGACGATAGACTGTGCGCGTTGGTCATGGCCTGAACCAACTCAGACGCCTTACGCCGATGCAGGTTTCCACTATTGTCTATATCGACGTTATCTGCTGAGCGAAGATAATCTCCAGTCTTGTCGACGTGCAGCGCGAAGTCTGGGAGTCGGTTATTGATCCCAAGGAATTGGCCTATGTGGATTGTTTTCATTCGGATGCACTCACGAAAATGTGACCGGGTTAAGTAAAGTAACCGACGTGTCTGGATGAACAAACAGCTCATGGTTAATCGGGTTGACCGCGAAAGTGTCTTTTCTGGAATACCTATAATGCAAATCTGACGCGGATGTATTTGCTAGCGTTACTGGGTAGCGTTTGTAATAGAACGAAAACTCAGACGGGCTTACAACTGAAAAGCTCGTCGGGGTAGACGCATAAGGGGGGGAACACGTCTGCTGATAGTGGAACGCGATTATTTCGACATTCGGACCGAAAGCATGATTTGTTTGCTGTGTCACTGCGACATCCCTAGACGATCTACTTGTGCCAAGCCCGCACGTCAGGGTGCCGACGTGTACATTACCCCCGTAGGATATGGTATCAGTTACACTCCAATGGTCATGAGCCCACCAAGCCTCACTATAGAAGCGCCGCTCCGCACCTACAGAATTCAGCACCCTGTCTATAAAAAGCAAGCTACCGTCATGGTCAACGCTGCGCAGTTTGTGTGTGGTTTGTGTACTGGCCGAATATGTCCGCAGGATGTCCAATCCGTCCGCCGTATCGGTAATAGTGTGCGCTGGCCTGCTTTCCGTCCAAAGCGCGTGTGAAAAATTGTATTGGTCTCCATATTGCCCGGACGATACCGCTTGGATTGTAGCACTTAGTGACGGGTACTCGCCTGATATAACAACCAAGCCAACAGCGTTACCGTTAACAATCATGCACACCCTTCCGTCGTCCGACCTGTCGGATACTGTCCATAGCGTGTAGTTGTCTAAGTGCTCTGCGATTGCGGCATTTAGCGTAATGCTTGTTGTAAGTGGTATAGTAATCTGATTGTCATAATCATGAGAATACCCGACTATTGGCGTCAACGTTATCCCGGATATTCCGTAATTTTTTCCAGAAAGCGAATGGTTCAGCAGAACATCGTATACAGGGCCGGTATCTCCAACGAAGAACCATCCGCTCATTCCAGTGGAAATCGTCTGCGTGTAGTAATTAAGCGTATTCCCGAGCACGATCCCGCAATCGAGCCATACCCGCCCCTCAAGCGCCTCTTGGATCGCCATCGGAGCAGGCATGCTCCATGGGGCTGGAAACGCCGATGACGATGCGCGTCTGAAGACCCACGCGGTATTAAGGATTCCGGCTGTAGCCCCACCCCCAGAGCTAGTCCATGGTATTGTGCTTCCGTTGGAAAGCCTGTAGTAATTCTCCGATCCGACTGTATACAATATGCCGTGATAAGGAATTCCAAAAAGCTTAACCGTATCAAAAGGAGATAGTCCATCCTGCGTAGCAGGGGATGCATCAGGAAGTTTGAATTGCAATGTTTTTTCGTTCCCTGATACGGTTAGATTAGCAATATTCGCACTCTGAACAACCGCACACATCCTTTTTTCTGGGTGTATTACAGTGTGGTATCTCAAAGAAAGATCAACGGCGCTGTATGTCAGGTCAGCCAATAGGTCAGTACTTGTTGTATTGTCGTGTATCCTGACTTTCTTCACATGCCTTGTCATTGTTCTTTCATAGATCAACTCGGCGCTATATGTTGGCGCTTCAACGTCGTAAAAATTAACTTCCCCAGGGTCTATTGTTGTTGGAGCGTCAAATACATCAAGACGTTTATCCCCGACGAGCGGGGTGTTGCGCATCATAGGAAACTCGAATGAAGATGTTGGTGTTTGGTACGTCCTAATGTAGTAGTCCTGCTCAACGTAATCATAGACAACAACGTCTTTCTCTTTATAGGAAGTAATAAACTCAGGCATCGCACCCGGACCGCGCGTGTGTGCCATGACAACGCTACCGTCTGGGTTGTTTTGAAACTTCTTGCGAATTGTCTCCTGACCGCCCATCGCGTCAATCATCCGGGTTTCGATAGCCTTGCCTTGCGGTGTTCCTTCCCGCACGGAGAACAGCTTGAAAATGTCATCTAAGGCCATTACGAATACTCCGGCCTTTTAACAACGTTTGATCTGTGCGGATTATCCACAACGCGGACAACATCGTATTGCTCAAGTCGTGGCACTGAGGCGAATATCTGCGTCTGAATAGGAATCCCAACATCAATAACTCCATTTGCCGGACTGACAAATACCGCATATACATTCGGATTGATTGGTATTGGCGCGTTGCAATAGCCTGAAATTCCGTGCTGCGCTGAAAACGCCGTGCCGACACGGATTCCGCCAGACGCCTGCCCGACAACGCCTTTCGTCCCGCTTATTGTCGTTCTGATCGGAAGCGTTGCGCCCACTACGCCCGTTGCGCCGCACGCTGCAAATATCGAGGCTCCGACGGGTATATTCGCCATCAAATTCCCGCTTGGTGCAGCCGCCGCGTCTATCTGCGCGTAGAGCGGTATGGCGGCGGATGCGTAGCCGGACACGGGGGCCGTCGCCGTCATTGACGCTTGCAACGGGACGGCGGCGTTTACTATCCCTATCGTTGACGTTACATAGAACGCCGCCCCTATCGGAATGTCCGCTGCCACAATTGAATCGACGTGTCCAATAGCGGTTATTGTTGCGCCTAACGGGATGGCGGAATCAACAATTCCAAATATCGGCTTATTTGCGTTAATGATTACGTCGATTGGTATTTTGGCGATTACCGTTCCTAAGAATGGAAAGGCCGAAACGATGTCCGCACCAATCGGAATCTCTACGTTGATCGTTCCGTCATATCCGCCTTCTGGAATTCCAAAAACATAATTTTCCGGAGCACCGTATGCGGATATTCCTAGCGGAGATACTCCGAAGATCATTTATGCGTACTGCCCGCCGGTTGATGATGTACCAGCCGAATTCCCAGGCAGGGTCGTCCCGCTGTTAATAACCCCGTTAAACTGTACTACATACCTTGCTCCTGTAGCAGTACCGGTGTATGTGTTTCCGACAAGATACACAACTGAGTTATATTGTGACCCCGCAAAGTAGCTAGAGAACGCAGGGGTTCCGGAAATTGTTATCGTCCGGCCATTAATAAATAAAATTCCTAGGGAACTAGCGAACCAGTGATATGGTGCAGCTCCCGATATGGTGTAATTCCCAGTAGCTATAACCTGCCCACGGCTATCAGCACGAATATGGCCGCTTGCGCATGTCCCGAAATCAATCGTTTCAAACGATATATAAGCGCCAAACCTGGAGAAAATGGCTTGGCCTGATGTTGTTGTTGTTAACTTAAATCCCTTTAGGGCGTAGTTCGCTCCTGCCCCTGTTGTGTCGAACGCTATATTCGATGTCGTACTAATAAGCACGTTTGCGGGAGTTGTAACATTGCCTTGAATAATGACTGTTCCGTTATCTGGCAGCGGTTTAAGTAGCGTGGCAGATGTATATGTCCCATCCCCAACTTGAATGGTAACGGAGTACCCTCCAAGCGATAGCGTGTCGCACACAACATCAACGGCTTTCTGTATCGTCAGGAATGCGCCTCCTGATGTGTTTGTAAGGCCCGTGTTGCTATCGCTCCCGTCCGTTCTTACGTAGTACGTCCTGTCTGCTGTCAGACGTTCACGTATCCACGCTGCGCGCATGGACGGCATGGTGATATAGACTTCTTTCGTTCCAGCAGAAAAACTTACAGACGCATCGCTGTTGCTGCTGGCAAGCACTGTGTCACGCGATAATGTATTGACTCCGGTATAGGTTCCTCCAACCAGCTCCCACTCGCCGGTCGGCGTTCCGGTTACATCAACGGCGCGAATGCTGAACGTCGTCGTATCACCGATGGACATCTTCGCGCTGAATGGTTGATACCCCGTCTCAGCTCCAGCCAGGGTTATTGATCCAGTTCCGGTGCTGGTAGTCGTCTCTTTGACGAAGTCTGCTAGTTTGAAAGCCATGATTTACAGGGAGAACGTTCCGGCTGATATGCCGATAGGCCCGCCAATTACAATGTTCGTCGTATTCATCTGGATCATTCCTCCGCCTCCTGTGGTTGTTATGTTGCCATCGGCAACAACAGTTCCGTTGGAATCCTTTATCCTTGCCCATGAAGCCGTTCCGGTTGCGTCTGCCGAAGAATCCGAAGTTACGGCGCTCAGAGTAAGCACACCGGAAGATACCGTGCCGCACGGGTCAGAAAACGTCAGCGTGCCGAGCAATACCTGTGACGTAACCGCCGTCGCCGTATCAGCGGGGATTGTCCCGGTATAGAACGCGATGGTGCCTGGGCCGGACCCGGCGTCGATTGCATCCCGAAGTGGGGTGAGCATTGAGTTTTTTACGGTTGTTGCTAAGTGGATTACGAGTGCCATGATGTTGCTCCTTTATGATCGTTTTGAAACTACTGAAAAGCGGTTTCGCTTATTTATAACGGTGACTATGGCGTCCGGCCGCGTACTGAATTTGTCTTGGACGACAGCGCCGCCATATCCTGACCCATATCCTGTTCCAGTGCCGCCAGACACGTAAGCGTTTGCACTTGTTCCAGTGGCATCGCCGCCTGTTCCTGCACCAACGCCAACCCCCGTTCCGCCGGCAACAACGCCAGCAACAACTCCGGTAGCATCGCCGCCTGACCCCGTCCCTGAACCGGTGCCTGTTCCGCCCGTGACACTTGCAGAACCGCCAACTTCGCCAACAGCATCGCCTCCGATACCTGATCCAGTTCCCGTTCCAACGCCCCCGGAGGATACGGAATCAATGCGCGTCTGCAAGTCCGCCGTTCCGCTGGCCACATCGCCGCCGGCCGCGGAAATCTGGCCAGCGATTTCGCTGTTGATCGACGCGGAACCTGACGCCACTGCCGAACCCGACGCGGAGGCATCGAGCTTGGTGCCGAGCGAAGCCGAACCGCTCGCGATACTCCCCCCGGAGGCTGCTGAATCAATCCGCGTCCGCAGGTCAGCCGTTCCGTTCGCCACATCGCCACCGGTCGCCGACAGAGATGCCCACTCGCCGGCGGCCGCGAGGTCGGCAATGGCTTGCACATAATGCTGCCCGTAGAGCTCCATCGCGGCTTGCGACAGTTCTGTGACGTTGCTGATTTCTGCCGTTATGCAGTATTGCGTTCCGAGCGCACTGATCGCCCACCACGATGAAAACTGGAGCGATGCCGATCCGCTTTGCGCCTGTGTATTCAGCCCGGCCTCGTAAACATGGATCGCGTCCGCCCACTTCGTGACGACGGACGATGTCGATTCGATGAAGCTGTTCGGCATTGTCGAGAGATGCGTCGAGTGGAAATCGATCAATACCTGGACGTCCGTACCAGCGTCTCCGGTGATCGCCGCCTTGTGGTCGGTGATCGTTTCCATCGACGATTCGAGCCAATGACGGTTCGAATCGTAGGACCGATGGCCATTCTGGAAATCTCCGCGCTGGCCTCCTCCGGAGCGTCCGGCGCTTGACACCAGTGGGTACACGTAGAGATCGAACCACGACCGGAACGTGACCGCGGGAGCGGCGCCAGAGCACAGATACTCGATAGCTCCCTTGAGCGCGTAGTTCCCACAATCCTCCGACGCATGGACACCGCCGAGAAATACCGCTTTTCGTTTTGGCAAGCCATCCGGCGCGAGGCCGGCGGACGATAATTTGAACGAGTAGAGCGGCTGCGCGGCGATCGCGTTCCCGGTTCCGTCGGTCGCCCCGTCCGTCGTCGCGCTACGCGTCGCGAATACATAAGTGTTCCCGGAGCTCGATGGAGGCTCGGAAATCAATCCGCTTGACTCGAGCGATTGAATCCACGGCAGCGTATAGCCAACTCTCCACGGCAAATTCATGGACACATAAACGCTGTCCTGCGTGAAGGCACTGTTGTTGCTCGACCGATAGACGTTCGGGCTGGTCAGGTCAGAGAAATTGTCGAAATCAACCCAGGAACCCAAAGCGCCGGTATAGGAATATTTCCAGTGCTGCGCCCAGGTTCCCTCGAGATTCGATTTGTAGCAGTCAAATACCGGCGTCATTCCGTTGACGCCGGTCACCTGGAAAAAGCAATTCCGTGCGCCGTTCGCGCCTTCGAAGAAATACCGATTTTTGACGAATACGTTCGGCGTTGATCCGTTCGGCGTGACAACGCAGTTGGCCAAATCTACGGTGCCACGATCCACACAGTTGATGATCGAAATATTTGAACCGATGACCGCCGATCCCGAGGCGACCGCAGCGCCGGACGCTGCCAACGCGATCGCGGAATCAAGAGCCGCCGAGCCGCTGGCAACATCTGAACCGGAGGCGGCGATGTTATTCGTCGCGCCCCCAGAAATCGTCGCCGAGCCGCTGGCAACGTCCGAACCGGAAGCCGCGAGATTCACGCCGGAGGAGATCGCCGCCGATCCGCCCGCAACGTCCGAACCGGAAGCCGCGATGTTGTTCGACGCGGAATAACTCGCGTTGTTGCCGTTCGTCGCGATGGCGATCTTGTCATATTCGAGTTTGCCTACCCCAGCAAATCCGAACACCCCAGCCCACCCAACGCCGGTGATCGACGAATCGGTAACGCTTATGTTACTCCCGGTTCCCGGATCTGACCCTCCTTTGGCCCAAAGCCTAATGCTGATCGTCGATCCGTTGACGCGGAAGCAGATTTCATAGTCCGTGTCCGCCGCGAGCGTTCCGAATGCGGTCGATGACGTCAGCGTCGTCCCTGTGCCGTTGACATATTTGCTCAGGTAAACGGAGGTACCGAGTATGCCGGCGATATAACCTGTTTCACTCCCGACGGCCCCGCTTCCGCGGGCGATGAATCCGCCCATCGTCGTCGATGCGGCAACGGATTTCGTTCTGAATTGCGCGCGAATCTCGATGTTGTCTCGATTCGCATCCGAATCGACAGCGTTCAGCGAGCAGGCTTTTCTATTGTCCGTCGACGAGCTGCACTTGAGGATTTTGTCATCCCCACCCACCTGAACAGCATATTGCCCGGAGCCGTTGAATCGCGCCGTCCAGGTAGACGGCAACGATCCAGCGCTATCCGAGGCAAAATCGGTGTAGTAGTTTGGCATTCCGTGCTCAGGCCGATGCACCGATCGGCCGGTCAGACCGATCGGGCATGACGAGATCGACTAATTGTCGATCTGGAACTGCAACGTGGCTGCCGGGAAACTCGGCGTAAAACCGGCGCCCGTCACGTTGAGAGACGACGCCAGGTTGATGCAAATCCACGAGTTGCCCGCAGAGGCCGCGTCGTACCAGCGGACGCTCTGCAGCGTCCCCCAGGAAGCCGTGCTGGTGGGAAACGTGATGACGCCATTATTGCTCGTTGTCCCGCCGGTCCCGGAGCTCGCCGTTGTGCTCGCGGCGGCTTGCGTGCCCGCCCAGTTCGCGAGCGATGCGGTCACCGCGACGCGAGCGTACGCGCCCGTTGCCGGCTCCGTACCTGAGCCGGAATCCGTGCAGGTGTCCGTAGCCAGGCCGATGTACCAGGTCGCTGGCACTCCCAAGGTCTGCCCGCGAATCACGGCATCGATGAGTTTGTTCTCGCCGTAGTCGGTCAGGGCGGCGGCGTGCGAGTGGATTGCCGTAAATACCAGCATTACGGCGATGAGTATTTGTGTGATGCGTTTCATTTTGCTGCTCCTTTATTATTGCGAGTTCGACGCACAGGACCGGATTCTTCCGCAACTAGCCCGGCGCTGTCTCTTGTCATCGGGATTAGACATGCCTGCTCAAGCGATCGACAGCGACTAGAAATGCGTGTATTCGATCGTGATCGGGCTCACCGTGAAGGTTCCGCCAGAGCTGGATTCATCCGCGCTGAAATTGTCGATCAAGACGAGTTCGTCTGCCGAAGCTGCACCCCCACGCGACTTGTAGCAAAACAAGTTGCGCGCGGTGATTGTGGTGGAGCCTGACCACACTGCCGGGGTCACCACAATTGAGAGCTTGTGGCTAGTTGTGTTGTTTGTCGCCACAAAGGAAGTCACCGTCTGTCCGCCTGCCGTATAGCCTGTCCCGGTTACCTCATTGGTGATGTCGCTTCGCTTGGTGTGCGTCGCGCGGTTGTAGGTGTAGGCAGATGTCGTTAATCCGCATTTGAATGTATCGGTCTTGACGATGTTTCCAGAAATGACATCGTAAAGAAACGAGTCGGGCACGTGCGGCGTTCCTGTCGCGGCATAGGCGAAGGAGTTAACGGCAAGTAATGCTGCAAATAGTATTGATTTGAAAAGATTTTTCATGGTGAGTCTCCTGTAAAAATTAAACGTTGTTTACTACTGCTTGCAGCGCCTATCTCCAAAATGACCGAATATCCCGGTCATCGCTTGCTCTTCGGTCGCGCAACGGTGCACGCCTGTTACCTTCAAGTCCCATACTCTGTAACTGCCGGGAAAGAAGAACACGAAGTCGGTTCGCCATCGCTGATTTTTCGGGGGAATGTACTCGATCACCCGCACTCTGCCCCTGCCGGTTATAACCCCGTACATGAAGTGTGGAATCTTCCCGTGGAACGAATGGGACCGCGTGACGATGGAGTACCCCCTGCCGCGTGACAGCCACCACAGGTGCATTGCCACAATCCAGCAGTTGAGCCGACGTTTCATGAGTGCTCACCACGCCTCCTTCTCATTTCGCATCCGTCACAAAATGCGGTGCTCCAAACATGCGAACTGCTTGGTACATTCCGTTTCTGCGCCAAGCTGAAATGCCATCAACCTCCATCGCTTCGAGGAAGGCCGCGTCGGCTTGCTCTCGCGTAAAGTTATTGTGTTCCGAGTACAAGAAGTCATGGACGACGGACGGCGCTTTAGCAAATCCACCCGCCAGAAAGAACAGCACCGGCAGGCGAGGAACTGATGCAAAGTCCGTCTCGAACCCAGCCGGAACGACAATCAAACCAAGCAAATCGGACGAATAAACGAGCGGGAGAGCAAGCTGCCATTTCTCCGGGTCGCTGCTGACCAGTCGGGCGGTGAGCGAGGTCTCGAACGCGCTCATTCTTCAATCGCCTTTTGTGCAGCTATTACCCCTGCCGCACCAACCGCAGCAGCACCGACGCCATGGTCCGCTATGGCCGCGCCAGCCGCAGGAAGAATAAGGGGGGCAAGTGGCATCAAGGCCGTCGTAAGCGCGGCTCGCTGCGCAACCGTGAGCGATGCGCCAATAACCGAAGCCGCAATCGCTTGCCCTTCAAACGCTTTGACGCCTTGCTCTTTCAGATCGACCGTGTAGTCATCGCCGCGCTTTTTGATATGCGCTTCGAGGTAAGCAAACTCTTTCCCATTACGCACTGTCACTTCGCAGCAAATCACCTTTTCGCCGATCACTACCGGCTTGATGGAATACTCTGCCGTGCCGGCGTTTTGCACCGAAGCGCAGCCGGTCAGGAACAGAAAGAGGAATGTTGCGTATTTCACGTTATGGCCTTTGGGTCGGTGAGTGTTGCTTGCACGAGTCCAAGCCCAGCTCCGGCCCACTTCAGCGCGTCGACAAATGGTTCAACGGGAGTCATTTGCAGAACAACAAGCGCGAACCACGCGGTAAGTATTAGCATGCCGATCATCAATTTTTGGCTCGTCGTCATTTCACCTCCCTTGTAATCGTGCAAAACACCTTACGGCCTTCCGACTTTGCTTTGCGCATCACGGCTCTGATCTTGTGCAGCACGCCTTCGCTGCATGTCACACCAGCCACCGTCCTGTATTCACCGACTTCAACACAGCCAAGCAGCGATTCATTTCCGCTCTTCGGTTGAATGCCGCAGTACGCAAAACCTGGAACGTCCCTAAATACAGGGATATCACCAAACAACATGGTGTCGTACAGATACATTTCATATCTGCCTAGCGGAATGGCGGTTGCCGAAAACTCTTTTGCACCACCTTCTTCGAGCCGTCTGTCCTGATCTTCACGAGTGAATATCTTTCCATCAGGATTGCCGCCGTAGTACAAACGCCCAAGTGTGTAGCCAGGCATTCCATTACGCGGCTCCATATCAACTTCACGGACCAAGAACATCTCAATTGGAGACAGATACTCATCCATTGGTACGGGTGCGAACATCGTCATACAGCCCCCTGCAAGCACAGTTCGCGCTCTCTGGCGCGACGTTTAACAAGCCCTGGCAACTCAACCATTGACCCCATGACGTTAGCTTTTGTCCAGCGCATCAACTGATTACATGCGCCGACGTAATCTCCTTCTGCAAGCATTCTTGCTGCGGTCGATTTTTTCTTCGAACAGACAATTGTTGGTCCCATATTAAAAACAGCATCAGCAAAAGCGGCATGTACCTCATCTGGCAGCCCAGGAACGCACTCATCAACAATATCAACAGCACGCTTCATGTCGTTCGTCAGAAGTTCGCTGCACTCTTCTAGTGAATACTTCTTGTTTTCTACGTTCCCCGTATGCCCGTAGCACACAGTAAGAATACCAACAGGATCACGGTATGCGTATTGGCGCAATCCTTCTGCGCCCGTCGCAATGGAAATGGCTATCGCTACAATGGAAGCATTACGTTTTGTCGGAGTCATTGCGCCCCCCTAACCCAATAACCAAGAAGCAAACCAGCCATTGGACCAACTGCTCCGGAAAATTCCTGCCATGTAATAGCCGAATTCATAAACGCCAAAATTGATGCCCCAATATACAAAAGCACTACAATTCCTGTCAGCCAACTAAGGAAGTTGAATTCCTTAATATCAGCCATCTCCAAATTCCTTCTGTGCAACGATCCGAGCCACGAATGCAGCGGCGGTAAAAATAAAAGACAGCACAGCAAACAATCCTCTCGGGAACGATTCGACGAATAGCGGAAGGATCATTTCAGTTCCAGATAACAGACCGGCGATCACCAGCAGGCGGATGCTCCACGCCTTCTTGATGATCCTCTTCCAGTCGGTTATTAGCTTCATTATCTTGCCGCCCCAACTGCTCTGTCGGCCTTGTTGTCCAGTTTGTTATCTATCTTGTCAAGTTTTGCGAATACGGCGCTAACCATCCGATCAAAGTCTTCCTTTTTGAT
>WBZP01003793.1_pt1 | contig 16144 bp, 14 predicted proteins | sample 5204301 | NCBI WGS metagenome assembly WBZP01 (sample SAMN12412401, study PRJNA552823) | activated sludge metagenome | isolation source: activated sludge from nitrification reactor of wastewater treatment plant... | place: USA: Pennsylvania | collected 2017
GCCGTTGCTTCAGTTGCTTACCGACGTAGCGCCGCCCGAGCAATTGACACCCGACGGCAACCAATTGATCTTGCTCTGAAACGTGTCGGACGCTAGTGAGGGACTGTGTGTAATGGTGTTAGCCAGAGTGCCGCACTGCCGGGCGGGCGCTTAGCACTGAGATCCGAATGCTACCAAGTATCGGATCAACCGGCCCCATTGCGGGGCGCGTTTGGCAGTTCGCCTCTGGGGGTGAGTGGCGCTTCACAGTAGGCCGCCGAACAGAATTGTCGGCACAGACTTTGTCGCCGGACAAACTCAAACGGCGACAACACGAAGAGCAGCTGTCGCTCAACAACTAGCCCTCAATGACCGTTTAGGCCGATTGTGCAAAGCTTTCCATAGGGCCGAAAAGCGGGACGACCAACTACACGGCCGAGCGGCCGGTCGTTGATGAGTTACCTGCCGTTCGTCCAGGCATTCGGTATCGAAACGCCAACGACGTGGAGTTCGCGGGCAGTCGAGCTGGGTTTGCGAGGGATGACCGCGTCATCGTGATTCTGATAACCGGCATTTTTCAGCATGCCGCCAGAAGTCCTGAGACCATTCTTTGCACAGGGTCGCGAATGTTCGATCTGTGGCGATCACCACGAACAAGAACCTTGCCCGGAAGCTGGCCGCGTTCCAGGACTATTGCAACGCTCACCGCGTTAATCGCTCGCTCGCCGGCGCCACACCCGCGCAATGCGCCGGAGCGTCCGATTGTAATCCTTCACCCATTTTCTCAGCATCGCTCACAAGTGCGGTTCGGATAACGGAATCAACCAATCTAAGCACTCGCGACGGATCGTTCCGATTACCCGCTCACGAATCGCGTTGGCCTTTGTCGTGAACTGGACGTCATGATGAGGGTGCAGCAAGTGCATTGAGTGAAAGGGCTCTCTGCGTCGGTCGATCGCCGAGGCCCGACCGAGAGCGCAATCAGGCCGACAAGGTCAGCCAGCAATCGAGAGATGATTTGAATGAAAGCGATCACGCTTGCGATCATGCACACTGGATCGAGGACGCGCCAAGCATGCCAAGCAGTGCAGATCGAATATTTGCGGAGCTCAGGGCGTCACCCGACGCTACTTGCCAGCAGTACCTTTGCAGTCGGCGCTCCACGTAGCAAGAAAGTTGATTTCAAGTGGATGCCTTGCAGCGGTTCGAAGCTTGCCAGAATTCTCGCAGAACACGACCTCTCGTAGCGCATCAGCGCGAACAAGATCCACGTCCCTTCCTTCGGTTCTCCATAACAGCCCCAGCGCCATCGATAGCAGCGGGAGAGAAGCGGCGCGTGCCTGAAAGGTATCAATGGACATTGCAGCGTATCGGTCAGCCTCCACCTCAGCTCGCAACCCTTGCTCGCTGGGAGTGGAAGTTGCGATGTGCCCGAACTCGTGCGCAACAACGTAGAACACTAGATACTCAAAAAAAGATGCGCGCATGGCATGCATCACGTTGAATGCAGTATCTCGTGGAAGAATTGCTGATTCCAGATTGTTCGCCGGCTGCCCCATCATCTTAGCCGCTACCTGAAGCCCTGTGCGCCATTGCTGCATTGCCCATTCCGCAGCTTGACTGTCCTCTCCAACTGATAGCTCGCGACGGCTACAACGAATGGGAACCTGCTTATTCTGCGAATCCTTATAGGTGGCCTGCCAGGGGAAACACGGAGCAGTAATCCTCGTCCGGTGCAGGAAGCGTTCTTCTTTCAGAGTGGCATTTTCGGACAAATAGTAAGCGAGTAGCCGGCGAACGCTCGCTTTCGCGACTCCAACGGCCTCGTCAGGAAGCGGATCCTTCAGGTTCGACGAAACGGGGAAAGACGTCGCGATAGACGCATAAGCGAGTTGCGAGGAAATAAAGAAATCCACGGCAATCGCGATGTCTGGCTCACACAGAACGATAATCCGCGCGTTGTTAGAGCTCTGAACTGCGCCAAGCTTGAAGCGCCCGTTGTCGTAGCACAGGCCATCGTCGCCGCCGCGAACCTCGATCTCAATGGAACGGCGCGGGACCGCGTTCTGAACTGCAGGGCTAGCGTTCCGATAGATCTCGTCAAGTTGCTTTGTAGCGAAAGTGTGAATGCTGCGGAAGTAGGCAGCAAGCTCGGTCTCGAACTGACTCTTGGCATCTGGCTGAGCCCGTGCGATTTGGCTAGGGACCGACAGAGCGACAGCTATGGCGATGATGAATCTGCGCATCATTTGGACTGACTTTCGGTCTTCTGAGCCGAGTCCTGTCGCGTTTCGAGTGCTGACATATCGCGCAGATAGGACAGAGTGCGAAGGCTTCGGATGGTCTGGGTCGTATCGCTCCCCTGAGACGCTGGAGAAGATCGGAACGTGCTTATTGCGGCGTCCACGGCATTCAGAATGTCCTGGGACGATGGCTCCCACGAATCACCGTCCATCTGGTGACTTCTAAAATGCCGGATCGCGCATCGCTCGCACTCCTTCGCGCCCTTACTGTTTGCCGCGACAGTTGAAGTTGTGCCTGTGGCGTTTGCCTGTGCTTTGATGAATCTCCCTGCGACAATGTGCGCCGTTGGTTTGGTTGGCGTAGTTGTTTCGACACTGAACTGATGTGTTGCGACGAGGCTAAGAAGCCACGCGCCGAATGCAGCTAAAAGCACTCCTGGGCCGGCAGCAGAGAACTTAAGTTTGATGCTCTGCGACTGTAGTTCCCCTGAGGTTCTGGATACGATGCAATCTCGGTAGAGTCTCCACCCCCAATTGATAGACAGGATGGCACCAATGCTAACAAAGGTCATCATGAACAACCTTACAAGCAACTGAGCAAGTGAGAGAAGCAACTCGGGTTCGCACTGGGTCACTTTGGTCCTCCGGAAAGGTTAGTTGGCTGATAGACGGCGAGCGTGCGCAAAACCGTGGGAAATGCCGAAACTCCACGAGATGTGCATCGCGGTAGGGATACCGGTTGCCCGATACCCCCCGCACAGATCCCGGCGAGCGCGATTTACGCACCGGGCTCCCACCTTGGGTGTGTGACGGCGAAGCGGTCTTGGGGCCACGGATGAAGGATGCGCGCAGTAGGCAGGAAATCCGCGGCGAGTCTGGCCATACGTTCCCACGTAGTGCGATCCCGTTGGCTGCGCCGTAGTAACGCGCGGCGCCACAGGTCGGTGACGTGGTGCCGAAAGGCACTCAGACTCTTAACGTTGGTCGGCACCGCGTGGTAGTTGAAGTACCCACGTACGACTTGGCCCAACCACCGGCCTTGTTGCGGAATGGAGTCGTGCATGCGCCGCCTTAGCGTCTCCTGGATTTCCCGCAGCTTGGCCCGCATTCGATCCCGGCGTGATTTCCGCCGAAGCAGGAAACCACCCTTGCGCGAGCGCCCGCTGATGTGAGTGAAACCCAGGAAATTGAACGTCTCCGGTTTACCAAGCCCACGACGTGCTCGGTTTGACGCCGCAAAGCGACCGAATTCGAGCAGACGGGTCTTGTCCGGATGCAGTGACAGGGCAAACTGCTCCATTCGCTGCCGCAGATCCGTCAGAAAGCGGTGGGCCTCGGCCTCGTGCTCAAAGCCAACCACAATATCGTCGGCATAGCGCACGATGATGACGTGCCCGTGCGCGTGGTGTTCACGCCACCGGTTCGCCCACAGATCGAAGACGTAGTGCAGGTAGATGTTCGCCAGTAACGGCGAGGCGACCGCGCCTTGCGGCGTGCCCACCTCGGTTGGCTTGACCACCCCGTCCTCCATCACCCCGGCTTTCAGCCATTTACGGATCAGACGGATCACGCGCGGATCACCGATTCGATGCTCCACGAACCGGATCAGCCAATCGTGACTGACCGAATCGAAGAACGATCGGATGTCGGCATCTACAATCCAGTTCACCTTCATACGGGTGATCCCCGTCGCGAGTGCGTCCAGCGCATCGTGCTGGCCACGCCCAGGACGGAAACCGTACGAAAACCCAAGGAAGTCTTCTTCATAGATCGCATTGAGTACCTCCACGAGCGCGCGCTGGACGATTTTGTCTTCCAGCGCCGCAATCCCCAGCGGGCGTTGCCGCCCGTCGGCTTTCGCGATGTACTGCCGCCTCGATGGTAGTGCGCGGTAGGCGCCCCGATGTACGCGGGCATGCAACTCCACGACGCTGGCTTCAAGGTCCTGCTCGTACTCCTTCCACGTCAGTCCATCTACCCCTGGGGCCGCATTCCGCTTGAGCCAGAAATAGGCATCCTTCAGTAGTTCGACTGTCATATGATGAAGCAGAGTGGTGAACCGTTCCTTCTTCCTTGCCTTTGCTGCTTGCCGTACACGGTCCAGCCCCTGGGGCACGCTTTCCCGGCTCGGTGTCCGGCGCGTGTGTGGCCCAACCGTGTTTCCCTCGGCCCCCTCCCTTCGCTCCACCGACTCCGCGCCGGGTCGCCCCGGTTTGTTCGCCGGCTTCTTCGCTACTATGAAGAGGTCTGACTTCTCCTGCCCGTGCGTCATCGGCTACGGCTCCTCGCCTTCCCGATTCGGGCCTCCCAATGGAACATCGGAGGCCAAGCAGGAGATCTCCCGGTTCCCGTGCAAGGAGCGTACGTGCATGCCAGGTTCTAGCGACCACGCAGGGCCCGACGGGCACTCGCACTAGCGCACCCGTCCGTGTTGCCTTCCGCCTGCGGAACAGCGTCGGCGCCCCGGATGAAATATGTTTCGCGGCTCAATGGCTGGCCTACCCGCACCCCTGTCAACGCTTCGCGCCGTGTCTCGCGACACGCCACGCATGACTCGGGGACAGTATGGTTTGCTACTCCTTTACCGTCTGGGACTCTCACCCATTACTCCTTGCCGGTCTCCCGGCGCACTCCGCAAATACTCGATCATCAGGCCAATGCGGACGCGAGCGAATACTCATGATGCAAGCCGCCCAGCACCGAGGGGGCGCACGCCACTGTTTGTGCGCCCGAAAGATGCCGGGAGTTCTCATTTGCGCGCACTTCCGCGGGCGGATTCGGAGCACCCGGACCCAACGCCATGTGCGGGCGCGCTCCGTGGCAAAGTTTTACCCATTCTTTCAGCATCGATCGCAAGTTCGGTTCGGGTAGCGGAATCAACCAGTCCAGGCAGTCGCGGCGGAGGGATCCCAACTGTTTCCCCAGCCCACAGCTTTTCATGTCTGGCCTCCCGTCTTGTTTTCGCTTCCGGGGGCCGGAACAACGAGGCATCGATCCGATCCAACTCTTGCAGCACTCCTTTTGCACTTCCGATCAGCATGCACCCTTTTGCTATTCGGTGTGAATAGGTCTTTTGGCTCCTTGAAATGTATGCGTCCGCAATCTATAAGGATAGGTTGCGCTCCACAGGGGACGACGGCCTGCGTGGTTGAACCCGGCTGTTCGGTGTCTTTGGGGGAAACGGACGTGTCCCCGTTTGCACCGCAGCAAAACGCTGGCGTATGCCACTTGTTCGTCCCGAGCCTTTTTTCCCGGCTGCGTCTGCTCTTCCGCCCGATCGTGTTCACTGCCCTGCCCGCCTGCGCTCCGCCGCCTGCGCCCAGAACGCGCCCGTCTTCTTGAGCCGCTATTCCTCTCGGTCGTCACATAGATCGTCGTGGTACCGAGCGACGCGTGCCCGAGGTTCCGCTGCGCCACCTGGATCGGCGTGCCGTTGGCGATCGAATGACTGGCATCTGTGTGGCGCATCTAGCGTAGTGCTTCGTTCTTCCTGGAACCAAGTTGGCGATTGGCGCGGATGACTTTCTGGAGAATGTCATTGGCCTTGGCGGTCCAGACGAAAGGTTTGGGATTCCGATTATGCACGGCGATGTACTCCTCGATAGCCACGATCAATTCGGGCACGCTGCGAAAGACGCCGCGCGCCAGACGGTCGGTCGAGATGCTGCGAAAGAAGCGGTCGACCATGTTGAGCCAGGAAGCGGACGTCGGCGTGAAATGGACGTGAAAGCGCGGATGCTTCTGCAGCCACGCCTTGACCTTGGGATGCTTGTGCGTGGCGTAGTTGTCGCAGACCAGATGCAGTTGCTTGTCCTTGGGCGTCTCGCGGTCGATCTGGCGCAGGAAGTCGAGCCATTCGATATGGCGGTGACGCTGCGCGCAACTGGAAATCACGGAGCCGTCCAGCGTACTCATCGCGGCAAACAGCGTGGTCGTGCCGTGGCGCTTGTAGTCGTGGGTCATCGTCTGCGCCCGGCCCTTCTTGAGCGCCAGCCCGGGCTGCGTGCGATCCAGCGCCTGCACCTGGCTCTTCTCGTCACAGCACAGCACCAAGGCATGCTCCGGCGGCGACATATACAGACCGACGATGTCTTCGAGTTTCTCGACGAACTGCGGATCGCGCGACACCTTGAAGGTCTCGACCAGGTGCGGCTTGAGGCCGTTGGCGCGCCAGACCTTGAGCACCGTGGTATCCGAGATGCCCAGCTGGGCGGCCAGCTTGCGCGTGCTCCAGTGAGTGGCGCCCTGCGGCTTGGTCTGCGTCGTCACCCGCACGATTTCCGCCGCGTCGATGCGCGGCTTGCGGCCGCTGCGTGGCAAATCCGCCAGAATCGCTTCTACGCCACCGGCGGCAAAGCGAGCACGCCAGCGTGCCGCCTGAATCCGGCCAATGGCCAACTGACGCGCGATGTCACGATCTCCCAAGCCTTCGCCAGCGAGCAGGACAATGCGCGCCCGCCTCGCGCCTCTGACATCAATCGTCTGGGACCGGACCATGCTCTGCAGCATCGCACGTTGTTCGTCGCTCACCACAATCGCCATCGCCGTCTTCATCACGCACCCCGCTCATGGAATGTAGGTGTGACCACGGCGATTGTGGTTGGTTCCTTCAATTCGCAAGCATTACACTAGGGCGGGACCCACTCGTCCTCGCAGAAGACCGCATCGATGTCGCGAGCACTGTGGTGCACCCTCACCACATCGGAAAAGACCACGGCCAGCGCCAGTGCGAGCGACAAGGCCGGAAGGACCTTGCTGGACAGCCGCGGTGGTTCATCGCGCGACAGATCGATGTAGCGATGGCTACCGCATGCGCATTGTGCCATCATAGTATTCGTTCGAGGCTCATGGGATTCTTGTCATGCCGATGATTCCGGCGGGGCCTTACCGCACGCTCACGACAGTCGAAGGCCACGCGTTCCCCTACTACATCGTCCCTTTCGACGCAGATGGGCGCTGCGAAGGGCCGGCGACGCAGCAGCATCTTCTCGATCACTGCGCCGAGCAAAGCGACATCTTCGTCTTCTCGCACGGTTGGAACAACGACTGGAGCGTGGCGACGAAACGCTACGAGCACTTCATCGGCGGCTTCCAGGAGCAGCGGCGCCAACTCGGCCTGCCGATGGCTGCGGGCTACAAGCCGCTGCTGGTCGGCATCTTCTGGCCGAGCCAGGCGATGGAGTGGTTCGAGGGCGAAACCGGCCCGGGCTTCGCCGCCGGCGACCCGGCGATGCAGGATGCGGCCACCGAATCGTCGCGCCGCTTGCTGACCGACATCGGCGCGATGCTGCCGCCGGCGCAGCGCGCCCGCTTCTTCGAGCTCGCCCAGGCCGAGGTGTTGAACGAAGCCCAGGCGCGCGAGCTCGCAGCGCTGCTTGCCGGCGCGACCGCGCCCGACGACGAAGCCGGCCCGGCCGCTTCGCCCTCGGCCGACGATTTGCTGGCCGCGGCCGCGGCCTTTGCGCAGCCCGAGCCCGACTACGACGCCGTCGGCCGCGTCGGCGCGGCGGCCGGCGGCCCGCAGGCCGCGTTCGGCCTCGGCGATGTGCTCAAAGCACTCGACCCGCGCCAGTTGATCAAGCCCTTCACCGTCTGGCAGATGAAGGACCGCGCCGGCAGGGTCGGCGCCACGGGCGTTTCGGTGCTGCTCGCGGGACTGCTGACCCGGAGCAACGCGCGCATCCACTTGCTCGGCCATTCCTACGGGTGCAAGGTCGTGATGACCGCACTGTGCAACCTGCCGGGCGGGCTGCGCAAAGTGCACTCTGCGCTGCTCTTGCAGCCGGCCGTATCGCAGTACGCGTTCGCCGCTGAAGTGCCGCAGCGCCCCGGCGTTCGCGGTGGCTTTGCCGACGGGCTGGACCGCGTCGCGACGCCGGTGGTTGCGACCTTCAGCGCCAACGACTCGGCATTGACCAAGCTGTTTCACCTGGCGCTGCGCCGCGAGAGCGACCTCGGCGAGCAGCCGTTGATCGCCGGGCCGCCGAGCAAGTACGCCGCGCTTGGCGGCTTCGGCCCGCAGGCCTCGGGCGAGAGCATCGTCGACGTGCTCGACCCGACGCAGGCCTACGCCTTCGGGCCGGCGGGCCGTATCGTCGGCGTGCGCGCGACGCGCACGATCTCAGCGCATGGCGACATCAGCAACCCGAGCTGCTGGTGGCTGGCGTATTCGGTGGCCTCGGCGGCCTGAAGCGAGCGCGCGATGGCCGAACAGATCAAGCGCGAGTACGACATCGTCGTACTCAGGGTGCAGGCCGGCGTCGGCCTCGGCGCCTCGGCCGGTTCGCGCGAATCGCTCGTGCGTTTCACGCTGCAGTATCACGAAGAGGCGGCGCTCGTCGACGGGCCGCGCTGGGAGTTCCTGCTGAGCCAGATCGTGCCGCTGGAGCTCGACCGCACCATGACGCGCGGCCCTGGCCCGCAGGTCGCTCTGCCCGCGGCGCTGCACGACGGGTTGCGCGACTGGTTCGCTGACAAGACCCAAGGCAAGCGCCCGCTGTGGGTGCATCTCGTCAAGCCCTACGGCCTGCTGCGCATCGTGCCCTGGGAGTTGTTGCTTGGCCAGGCGCTCGCGCGGCCGATCCTGATGCTGCCCGACTTCATCTTCCCGCCGCCGCGCGAAGCGATGCATGTGCTCGACGTCGCGCTGTGCGGCAGCGCGCCGCTCGGTTACGAGGGCCATTCGGTATGGAAAGCCCTGCAGCAGGCGGCCGATCGCATTCTGGGCGGCGCCGGCAACGGCCGTCGTGTGCGCCTGCATGTGTTCACCGACCGTGACATCGGCGAGTCGCTCGCGGCCAGTTGGAAGGCCGATGGCCGGCTGGGCTCGCAGATCGTCGTCCACGACACCGCGCTGGCCGCGCCCTATGTCGCCGAAGACCTTTCGTCGCGCCTGGTCGACGCCGCGGGCACATTGCGCTCGCCGTGGCTGCTGTGGATGTGCAAGGTGCTCGCCGCGCAGGCCGTCGACGTCGTGCATTTCGTCTGCCACGGCCACCTGACACGCGAGCGCGGCGCATTGCTGTTTGCGCAATCGCCGCTCGAACGCAGCGAGCGCTATCTCGCCGGGCCGGTCGGCGCCGCAGAGCTCGGCACCTTCCTGACGCGCGTCGGCGCCTGGTCGACGGTGTTCAGTTCCATACCCGACAACCATTCCGCGCCCGGCCTGCGCTGGCTGGCCGACGAGATCGCGCAGTCGCGGCCCGGGCCGCTGATGATGCACAACCTCGGCGTCGATCCCGGCGCCGAGGCGCTGGCCGCGGGCTACGCTTTCCTGTACGGCCTCGAGCCGCAGCCGGCGCCTGCGTCTTGCGCGCTGTTCATCTACTGCCAGCCGTATCTCGAAGCCGATGTCGTCAGGTTCAGCGGCGGGGTTCGCAGCCGCAGCATGGGCACGAAAGACGGCACGACGGCGATGCCGTTTGCCCGCAACGCGCTGCAGCAACGGGCCGCGGCGTTCGCACTCGAACAGTCGCCGCTCGACCGCTTCTTCGGCGCCGAGCGCGTGTCGTCGCTTGTCGCGTCGACCGAGCGCTTCGCCGAACAGGTGCAACTCAAATACCAACAACTCGCGCGCGACGATCTGCTGCCGGCCGGCGGCGCCCGCACGGCCGAGGTCGACGCGACCTTCGACACGCTGGCCAAGCTGCGCGCCGCGGTCGCCGGCATCGAAGCGCGGGTGCCGTCGCCGCCGGCCGAGCCGGGAGACCCGGCATGAGAACCGTGTTCGCGATCGAGGCCCTCGGCGGTATCGACCCGGCGACCGACGCCGAGCGGCTCACCGTGAGCGTGCGGCACTCGCCCTTCGTCGTCGACAAGGACAAGCCGCGGGTCGCGCGCCCGCTGCAGCTCACGTCCGAGCAACTGCCCGACTGGGCGCTGCCCGACGGCGTGCGCGAACGCGGACGCCGCGTACGCGACTCGCTGTTGCACGCCCACCCGGCGGTCGCCAGCGTGATGGCAATGCTCGCCGCAACGCCAGTCGGCCAGCAGCAGCCGATCTTCGTGATGCTGTCGGAGTCGGAAGCCGAACAGATCTGCTGGGAAACGCTGTGCGACGCGAACGACAAGTTCGTCGCCCTCGACCCGCGCTGGCCGGTCGGCCGCATCATCGACCCGACCTCGGTGCCGAGCCGCCCTCCGTCGGCGCTGGCGCTGCCAGTACGGATGATGGCGCTGATCTCGGCGTTCGGCATCAAGGGCCAGGCCAAGGAGTGGCAGATGCTGCGCCAGGCCGTGCTCGGCTCGCGCGCTGCCGGTCTGCCGATCCGCCTGAAGGTGATCGTCGGCGAAACCCAGTTGCGCAAGGCGATCGATGCAGAGATCGCCGCCGGGCTGGCCGACGTCGAAGTGGCGGCGATCGACAACACGCCGACGGCGATGGTGCAGACGATCCAGGAGTGGGCGCCGAACATCCTGCACTGCTTCTGTCACGGCCTGTCCGGGCCCGGCGCGCAGTGGATCGAACTCGCGACCGCCGGCGACTACCTGAACCCGGACGCAAAGTCGGGTACGGTGCGGATCGACACCGCCGAGCTCGAGGCCATCGGCGCGCAATTGCCGAATCCCTGGCTGTTGACGCTGAACTGCTGCTCGAGCGGGCAGGCGGCGAAGAACCTGCAGTCGATGGCGCACCAGGTCGTTGCCGCCGGCTTTCCTGCCGCCGTGGCGATGCTCGAACCGGTCGACGCCGAGGACGCGCACAAGTTCAGCGGCGCGTTCTACCGGACGCTGTTTGCCGGCATCGCGCGCGCCGCAGACGAGTTGAAGGCCCAACCGCGCGCGGCCTTTGAATGGGCCGAGGCGATGGTCCACGCCCGCAAGGCGATCTGCGACGGCCATGCCGGCGACGCGCGCAATGCGCGCGAATGGGCGCTGCCACTGCTCTACGTGCGCGGCGTCGAACCGCTGTCGTTCGAGCGCCCGCACGCGCTGCCCGAGCCGCAGGCCAACGTCTTCAAGGCGCGGGCCCGCGTCATCGCCCAATGGTTGAAGGAAGTCGGGATGCAGAAAAGTGAGGCCGAGCGCCGCGAAGTCATAGAGCTGTCGCTCGACGGCGTGCCCAAGGCGTTCTGGCCAAAGCTCGACGGCACCTTCGACACCGATTGAACGCAGGTTCAACCGATTGGCCACCGCCCCGTCGATCGACACGCTGACCAGCAACGCCTGGTGCGGGCAGGCCGCGTCGGGGCCGCTGGCCGAAGACTCGCTCGGCTGGGCCATGCGCCGCGATCTGCCGCGGCCGGGGCAAGCGATGGCGCCCGGGGTGCTGGACCTCGACGACTGGGGCCATGAGAAGGTCGGTTGGGGCGTGATCCTGCCCGATCGCCCGGTCGAGCCGCCTGCGGCCAAGGCCGCGGGCGCCGATGCGCCCGCGCCGATCCGCCAATTGATCGCCGATCGCGGCAACGCGCCGGTGCTGCGCTGGGCGCCCGAGCTGAAGGAGGGCCGCCTGCGCCGGTACGCAGCGGATGGCAGCGTCAGCGAGCCCAGCCTGCGCGGCGCGCGCGGCACGGCTGCCAACGCGGTGCCGCGCTACCTGCTGATCGTCGCCTCGCCAGCCGAGATCCCCTGGCACGCCCAGTACCGATTGCAGACCGACGCCTTCGTCGGCCGGCTCGACCTCGACGAGGTCGGACTGACGCGCTATGTGAAGGCACTGCGCGAAGAGTGGAAAGACGCCGCGCGCAAGGTGCAGCAGCCGCTGCTCTGGTGCGTCGATCACGGCCACCCGGACATCACGCGGCTGATGTGCAAGACCATCGCCGAGAAACTGCACGACGCCTTCACCGCGGACAACGAGTTCGCCGCCGGCGCGGCCTTCTTCAGCGACGCGCAGGCGACGCATGCGCAGCTGCTCGCCGAGCTCGGCAAGCGCCAGCCAGCGTTCGTCGCGACATCGAGCCATGGCGCGACCTTTCCGCTCGACGACCCGCAGGCGATGCGCGCGCAGATGGGCGCCCTCGTCGACGCCGTGCACACGATCGGCCAGGCCGAGATCATCGCCAAAGCCTGGAACCCGCGCGGCGCGATCTGGTACGCCCACGCGTGCTGTTCGGCCGGCGCCGACGCGAGGTCGCGCTTCGAAGGCCTGGTGCAAGCCGAGTCGACGCTCGGCCGCACGCTCGGTGCGATCGCAGCCGCGGGCGCCTGCACCGCGCCGCTGCCGCGCGCGCTGCTCGGCGGCGAGAACCCGCTCGGCGCCTTCGTCGGCCATGTCGAGCCGACCTTCGATTGGACATTGCGCGACCCTCAGACCGGCCAGGCGACGAGCCAGCATGTCATCGACGCGCTGTACGCGACGCTGCACCAGGCCCGGCGGCCGACGATCGGCCGCGCGATGTCGGCCTATTTCAGCGGCGTCGCCGGCTTGCTGCAAGATCACGCCGAGGCCCTCGATGCCGTCGACGCACACGAGCCAGGAGCGCTCGAACGCGCGCGCCGCACGCGCCTGATCGCTAACGATCGGCTGGCGATGGTGATCCTCGGCGATCCAACGGTGCGGCTCCCGTTGAATTGAAGCTTGGTCGGTCCTGAAGGATTCAAATGTTCTACCAACAGACTAGGCCGTCGAAGTTCGGGCAGTGCTCCGCTTCGAGGACCCGCTTGAGCACCCGGGCATAGCTCATAAACGGTAGGCTTCAACCCGGACTTCTACCGGTGTCCGGTTATGGCCGATTGTACGCATCGAGCATCAGGCCTGAAAGCCGCCCGTGGCAAAATCCGCTCCTCGGCCCAACGGCAACTTTCTGGAATCCATCCCCAAAGGCAGCGCGCGGCCAACACCCGACACAGTTCCCTGCGCTGCAAAGCGGCCGTTCACCGTCCTTGACTGCGCCGAGGCTTGCCGCGTAGCCTTTGGGTTCTAGGGGACCGCAGGCAGACTCGCCGCCTCAAGACGCTCGGTCAGCGTCCAAGCTCTGCCCTTCGCATGGCTCCTCGCCAAGGAGGGGCAACATGAAACGTCTGGTCAATCTTCTGCTCGCTGCCAAGGGGCTGCGCGCGTTCGGTGACGGTTACGTCGCCCTGTTGCTGCCGGCGTATCTGTTGAACCTGGGATACAGTCCGCTGCAGGTCGGACTCATCGCCACCACGACCCTGCTCGGGTCGGGTCTGCTGACGCTGCTGGTGGGGTTGTACGCCCATCGATACCACTTTCGGTCGCTTGTAAATGGCGCGGAATCGGGAGCCGAATGGCGGAGTAAAAGGGAGCCAGTCGGTTGGTTGAAATGGGCTCGGAGGGGCCCGGTTCAGGGTGCTGGGTTTTTGTCTTGCCTTGGCCAGCGGGCGTAGCGTAGCGGAGCACGGTGGCCAAGGCAAGACGGCGCCAATCAGTCGGCTTCGGTGGCACCCCCTTTCGGTTCGGCAGGGCCATGGCTACTGGCATCAGGGGCCGCGATTGCACCGGCTTTCCTGGCGCGCTTTTTCGATGTGGCCAGCCGGTAACTCTCGCCATTCATTTCCAGGATGTGGACATGATGGGTCAGCCGATCCAGTAACGCGCCGGTCAGGCGCTCAGAACCGAATACGCTGGTCCACTCATCGAACGGCAGATTGCTGGTCACCAAGGTGGCGCCATTTTCGTAGCGACGGCTGATGACCTCGAACAGTAGCTCCGAACCGACGGCCGTGAAGGGCACATAGCCGAGCTCATCGACGATCAGCAGATTCACCTTGGCCAACTGCTTTTGCAGCAATCGCAGGCGGCGCTCATCGCGTGCCTCCATCAATTCGCGGACCAAAGCGGCAGCCGTGACGAAGAGGACGCTGTGGTTCCTCTGGCAGGCCGCCAGTCCCAAGGCCAGCGCCGTGTGGGTCTTGCCGGTTCCGGCCGGACCGAGGGCAATGCAGTTCTCCCGCCGCTCGATCCATTCGCAACGCGCCAGTTCCAGCACCAGTGATTTGTTGAGGCTGGGGATCGCTTTAAAGTCGAACGTGTCCAGGCTCTTGGTCCGGGGGGGGGAACCGGGCCTGCCGGATGCGCCGGTCCATGTTGCGCCGATCTCGGTCAATGCGTTCCAGTTCGCATAGGCGCAGCAGATAGCGTGGGTAATCCACCTGCGCCCGGACACACTCGGAGGCCACCTTCTCGTATTCGCGCGCGAAGGTGGGTAGCTTGAGCGATTTCAGATGATGGGCGAGCAGCACCTGGGGTGGCACGGTGGTGTCTTCGATAGCGGCGCTCATTGCGACACCGCCACGCGCGCTTGGCTGACCCGCGCCTGCAACAGCGCCAGATAGGCACGCACATCAGTGATGCCGACCGTGGCCTGTGGCAGAAACGGATAGGCCGACAGATCCAAGCGCGGTGCACGACGCTCGACCCTGGCGAGCACCAGATGCTTGACGGCATCGTAGCTGATCGCCGACAGACGCAGCGCATCCTCGACCGCCACGGCCACCTCCACATCGCCGAAGGTTTCCATCAAGCGCAGCACCTGGATATATTCCTTGCGACCTTGTTTGCCCATCCTGGCTTCGAGCAAGCGGCGCAGATGCTCGAAATCCTCCGGCAGATCCCAGTTCTGCAGCGGTGCCGCCTGGTCAAGGGCATTGGGCTTACGTTCCAGCAGCGCCAGGTAGTGAAGCGGGTTGTAGATGAACTCCTCCTTGCCGTAGCAGCGCTGATGGCAGGCAATGACTTCGTTGCCGCAGCCGATCACCACCGCCTCGACATAACCGCGGACAAAGACGTCGTGATGAGCATAGGCCGTCGGCACGGAGTAGTCGTTGTTGCGGTAACGCACCAGGGCCATTGACGAGGCGCTGGTGGACACCTTCTCGCAGGGATCAAATGCGTCGGCCGGCAGCGGGAGAAACGCCAGGCCATCACACTTCATGCGTTGGCCGATGCTTTCCTTCTTGCCGCGCAATACGGCAACCTGCCGCTTCTCGCACGCGTCCAGTAGTAGGGCGTTGAATTCGTCGATGGTGCGTACCCGTGGCAGGGGCACCATGAAGTTGCGCCGTGCGTAGCCTACTAAGCCTTCGACCTTGCCCTTGTCGTTGCCTTTGGCCGGCCGGCCAAAGCGGTCCTCGAACAGGTAGTGACTCTGTAATTGGCCAAACGACTTGGTGCGTTTGCGAGTTCCGTCCCCCAGAATCTTGGCTACCGCGATCTTGGTGTTGTCGTAGAGAATCGACAGGGGCACGCCACCGAGCCAGCCAAACGCAGCGACATGTCCATCCAGAAACGCTTCAGTCGTCTCGGCCGGGTAGGCTTTGACGAAGATGGCATCCGAGTGCGGCAGATCCAGGCAGAAGTAGTGAATCCGCGTCTTGACGCCGCCCAGATAGATGTCGGCCTCACCGAAATCCACTTGGGCACGGCCCGGCGGATGCGCCAGCGGAACAAAGACTTCCTTCTGCCACAGGCGTTGCTCGCTGACGAACTCGCGTACGATCGTGTAGCCGCCGCCGTAACCATGCTCATCCCGCAGTCGCTCGTATATCCGCACCGCCGTATGGCGCTGCTTCTTGAGCACTTCGCGATCGTCCTGCAGGATTTGATGAATGATGCCGACGAACGGCCCCAACTTCGGCGATACCGGCGCTTCCTTGCGCTGATAGCCTGGCGGCACAGCGTGCCGGACCATCTTCGATACCGTCTTGCGGCTGATCCCAAACCGCTTTGCTGCTCCGCGCTCGCTCTGGTTCTCCACCATCACGGCGCGCCTTACTTTGGCGTATAGGTCCACGTCTCTGTACATCCTCTCTGCCTTCCTCGTTCCCCTCGTGGGCCGAAGGATAGGCTTTGAGACTGGCCCCTACGCTGCCGCCATCTGGTTCCCTTTTGCTCCGCCATTTACACTTGTCGGCGCCGATCCAAATTTGAGCCACCGTGCCGACCGAATATTGAGCCGGTGATAAATGCCGACCGGGTGAGGGTCGGCTGTGGATGAGTGTAAAGGTTTTTCTGTTCG
>WBZP01002823.1_pt1 | contig 16134 bp, 13 predicted proteins | sample 5204301 | NCBI WGS metagenome assembly WBZP01 (sample SAMN12412401, study PRJNA552823) | activated sludge metagenome | isolation source: activated sludge from nitrification reactor of wastewater treatment plant... | place: USA: Pennsylvania | collected 2017
GCTTGGTACACATGGGGGTTCCTTCCCCGAACGGATCCGCCCATGGCACTCGTGACTCGCCTGGCCCTGTCGGTCATCGCCGTGCTGCTCGTCGGCCCACCTGCCCAAGCCGGTCAATCGTTGCAGAACGCGCCGGCGGTCGACGGCGCTGTCGGGGATCAGGCCCAGTTGGCTTTCGCCGTGGTCGCCATGAGCTTGGCGGGTCTTGTGCTGTTCGGCATCCGGTTGGTCACCAGTCGCCGGGCCCGCCGCCCGTGAACCGACCCATGGCCTGGCCGTGGGAGCGGTTCGAGGCGATTGCGCACCGAGGGGGCGCATGGGAGGCCCCTGAGAACAGCAAGATGGCGTTCCGACGAGCCGTGGATCTGGGCTTCACGTTTCTGGAGACCGACGTTCGAGCGACCTCCGACGGCGTGGCTGTCGTCTTCCATGACGGTTCGTTGGACCGCACCACGAGCATGACGGGAGTCATCCGCGAGTTGCCATGGCGCCGGGTTCGCAATGCGCGCATCCATGGCCGACAACCCATCATGAGCCTGACGGAGTTGCTCGAGGAATTCCCCGACACCCGGTTCAACCTGGATCTGAAGGAGGAGAACGCGATCGAACCGTTCGTCGACGTCATGCGGCGCATGAACGCATGGGAACGGATCGTGGTCGGCTCGTTCAGCCACAACCGCCTGACACGAGCGCGCCGCGTGGGCGGCCGCCGATTGGCGACATCTCAGTCACCCAAAGAAGTCACCAGGCTGTGGTTGGCGGCAAGAGGCCGTGGGGGCCGCTACCGCCCACCCCCCGCGGCCTGCGTCCAAGTGCCGCCGACATTCGGAGGTCGGCTGATCGTCGAACCCCGGCTACTGCGGCTGGCCCACGCCATCGGCTGGCACGTCCACGTGTGGACCATCGACTCGGCAGCCCAGATGAACGAACTCATCGATATCGGCGCCGACGGGATCATGACTGACCGGCCCACACTGCTTCGCGAGGTTCTACGACAACGGGGCCTCTGGCGACCAGATCTGCCCCCGACACCCTGAGATCGGACATGGACAACGGCCCGACCGAGAAGGTCGGGCCGTTGTCAGTAGGTCACTTGGACGAGGCGTGGAAGTCGTCGACTCCAGAACGAAGCGTCTCGAGGGACTCTTCGAGCAACTCCTCCAGCTCAGCGATGGAGCGACGCTCCAGCAGCATGTCCCAGTGGGTCCGCTGCGGCTTGGTCGGCTTCTTCTCGGGCCGCTCGCCACCCCGTAAGAGGGCCTCGGCTCCACATCGGCATTCCCAGATCGGCGGGATCTCGGCCTCAACGCTGAAAGGGAGTTCGATGGTGGTGCCGCAGGTGCAGTCGTAATGCACGGTCTGGCGATCCGCGAGCCGGACGTTCTCGTCGGTCTCATAACTCAAGGCTCCCAGCCGGGTGCCCCTCAATGCGCCGTCTGCCATGACTGCCCCTCCTCGATCTTGCGCCCCCTGGATACTCCAGAAAGGCTGCAACGTGTTTGACGTCTCATCTGTTCCCCTGGTTCCGGCCAGCAAACCGGATACCCGCACCCTGAGCCCGTAATGTGACCCGGGACACGCCGCGGTGTCACTCGTTCGGACGCTGCGGCGGCAGGATCTCCCCCCTGATGACCGTTGATCGGTCCTGCCCCTGACTCGGATCATAGGGCGCCGACGTCGGCGGCGCCGAATCGCCGCCCAGGGTCTGCCCCTGGATGATGACAGTGGTCCGGGTCCGCCGGGGCATCCGAGTGGACACCAGCCGCCGACTCGCCGGTATGAGCAGCAGAGCGCCCAAGACATCGGTGATGAAACCGGGGATGGCGATCAGCACTCCGGAGACGAACAACAGACCAGACTGTCCCAGTTGCGCGCTGGCCTGTTCGACCTCTTCACGCGACGGCTCCGAGTTCGGGTGGACTGTCTGTGCGACCCCGGTGGTCTCATCGATCTCCACATAGGGCTGGCGGCGCTGCATCGGCGCGGTGACGGCCCGGAAGGCATCCCGACCGGCCGCCCTCATGATCAGGAATCCGATAGCGACTCCAGCCGCGAGCAGACCCAGGGTCCACCACCAGCCGATGGTGTTTCCCACCCACACGATCAGCAGTAGTTCGATGATCGGCAGGGCGATCATCAGGACGCGGGTCAGGAACCAGCGGAACATCTACCAACCACTCCCCCGGCGCTGCCGCCGGCTCTCCCGCCAGCGGCGGAGTCGCTCAGCACGCTCGTCGAAGCCCCAGACTGTGACGCGCCACAGAGCCTCGCGCACGATCTTGTTGTCCATCTTGGAGTCACCCAGTTCGCGTTCCTCGAACGTGATCGGGACCTCGACGACCTTGAGCCCGGACTTCACAGCCCGGTTGGCGAGGTCGACCTGGAAGACGTAACCGGCGCTACCCACGGAGTGCAGTTGGATGTTGCGCAGCGTGGCGGCACGGAACGCGCGGTACCCGCCAGTGACATCCCTGATAGGAACGTTCAGAGCCAAACGGGTGTACAAACTGCCGCCCCGGGACAAGAACTCGCGACTCTTGGGCCAGTTGACGACCTCTCCGCCGTCGACCCATCGGGACCCGAGGACCAGGTCCGCGTCTCGCAGGGCGTTCAAGAGCCGGTTCAACTGCTCGGGCTTGTGGGATCCGTCGGCGTCCATTTCGACGATGACGTCATAGCCGTTCTCGAGTGCCCATTGGAATCCGGCCAAGTAGGCGGCCCCGAGTCCGTCCTTACCCAGGCGGTGCATGACGTGGACCTGTCGGTCGGCCCGGGACATCCGTTCGGCCAGCGCACCGGTGCCATCCGGGGAGTTGTCATCGGCAACAAGCACATCGACCTCGGGCAATGCCGCACGGACACGACCCACGATGGTTTCTACGTTCTCGCGTTCGTTGTAGGTGGGAATGATCACGACGATGCGGCCCAGATCGGCGAATTCCGCCGTGCTGGCCTCCGACTGCATGAGCGTCATCTTTCCATCTCCTCACTATGGCGGGACGAACCAGGTGTCTGATTCCCGCCAGGCTTGAACGGCAAACCCAGGGCGGGTCGACAGTTACGCGGCCGCGCCCGGGGACCGACGCACCCCTCGGAGGACCCCGAACACCGCGATCGTGGCAGCCAGAAGCTCCGGCCAGCCCGCGGCCAGTGCCGCCACCGAAACGGAATCCGATAGCGGTAGATCGGCGACCAGGAACCCCGCTGACCTCTCGGGCAGCAACCCGATCTGCGCCCCATCCGGCAGGTACTGCGCCGAGATGCCGTTGGTCGCCGCGACCACCGTGGATCGGCCGAACTCAACGGCACGGATCCGGGCCATGGCCAGTTGCTGCTCGGACTGGCCTCCGCCGGTGTAGGTGGCGTTGTTGGTCTGAACTGCCAGCATCTGCGCTCCGGCGAGCACCGTGCCGCGCACCACGTCGTCGTAAGCGACCTCGAAGCAGATGATGTTGCCAACAAGCACATCGCCCATAGGCAGCACTCCGGGCTGAGCTCCCGCGGCGAAGTCGCTGGGGACCAGGTCGAAACGCCCGATGAAACGCGTCAGAAGGGAACGGAACGGGACGTACTCGCCGAACGGCACCGGATGCTGTTTGACGTAGCGCGCCGTAGGGCCTGCCACCGGGTCCCAGACGATTCCGACATTGAGCACGGTCCGGGGGTCATCGGGATTGGTCACAACAGCTCCGACCAGGATCGGAACCCCGATCGCTCGCACTGCCGTGTCGATCGCCACGGCAGCATCCCTTTGCGAATACGGATCCAGGTCGCTGGCGTTCTCTGGCCAGATGACCAGATCAGGTTGTGGAACCTCACCTAGGCGGACGGCATCGGCGAGCTTGAGAGTCTGAGCCACATGGTTGTCAAGAACCTGCCGCCGTTGGCCCTCGATGGCGAACCCAAGGCCGGTGGCGGGGACGTCCCCTTGCACAACCGCCACGACCGCCGACCCGTTCGCCGTGGTCATGGTGGGCACAGCCGACAGTACGAGCGGGCCGATCACGACGGCGACGAGGGCACCTACCGCAGCGGCAGGACGGTGCCTTGCGACGACCAGCGCCCACAGGGCCCCGGTGCCCGATAGGGCGACCAAGAACGTGAGCAGAGCTGGACCGCCCCACCATGTGGTCGGCAACCACGGGGCGTCCGCCTGGCTGAACGCCAGCCTGCCCCACGGCCAGCCCCCCAGCGGGATCCGGTCTCGGATGGCCTCTTGCGCAACCCACAGCGTGGCTGTCCACAGTGGCCAGGCGGACAGTCTGGTCAGTGCTGCGGTTCCGGCCCCCACCAGTGCGATCCACAGCGCCGAGTAGCCCGTGAGCAGCAGCCAGGCGTCCACGCCGACAACATCGATCCACCGGATCATCACGCCGAACAGCGCGACGCCGGCGATGAGACCGAACAGGGCGCCCCAACGCAGCCGCTGCCGCCAACAGGCAGCGGTCATCGCGGCCACTCCAGCCGCGGCCAACGGCCACAGTCCGTACGGCGGGAACGCGAGAGCCGACACCAGGCCACCTGCCAGAGCGAGGACCCAGGCGTATCGGGGACGGATCACACCAACGACCCGGTCGTGTGGGTCACTCGCCCACCGGACATGGTCAACAGGCAGTCCGGAACCGGGCCGTCCGGGGTCAGTTGCGGCAAGGGTGGTGTTCCGGACCGCGGGTCGGTCGACCAGGCTGCCACTCGCTCGTCGGGCGCCTGCACTGCCAGATCACCTGCCCGCCATGCGGCCAGGTGAGCCGCGAAACCGGGTCGGATGACACCGGCGTCATCCACACCGATGGCGCGCCAGCCGCCGCGCGTGTGAGCGTTGAAGGCGGCGCGGGCGCTGATGCGCGACGACTCGGTGCGGTGGAACATGGCCGCCGCGACACTGTGCCACGGAGTCACGGTCGTCACGGGGGTGTCAGAACCGAAAGCCAGTGTGATCCCAGCCCGGGTGAATCCGTTGAACGGGTTCATGGGCTCAGAGCGAGCGGCGCCCAGGCGGGTGGCGTACATGCCCGCCGCTCCACCCCACAGGGCATCGAACTGAGGCTGGACACTGGCGGTGATACCCAACTCGGCGATGGTGGCCAGATCGTCGGCACACGGCATCTCGACATGTTCCAGCCGGTGACGGCCCGCCCTGATCCGGTCGATGCCCAGGTTGTCCGCGGCCGAACGAAACCCCGCCAGAACCTCGGCCAGCGCCGCATCGCCGATGACGTGGAACCCCGCCTGAAGACCGATCGAGGCGCACTCGGCCACATGCTCGGCCACGTCCGAGGCGGTCACGTGCAGCACCCCCCGGGTCGGGGCATCGACGTAGGGGTTGCTCAGGTAGGCCGTGTGCGACCCGATCGCGCCGTCAGCGAACAGGTCGCCGCCGGCCCCGATGGCACCTAGGGAACGTGCCCGCGCCCCGGCTCCCAGTTCTCCCCAGTAGGCGGTGACCTGCGGACCACCAGCATGCGCCAGAAGCGCCTGAAGATCTCGCTCGCTCGAGATGTCGGGTCCTGCCATCTCATGAACTGCGGCCACGCCAGCAGCCGAGAAATGATCCAGCGCGGTCTGGTGCAGCTGGGCGCGCTGCTTCTCGCCGACGCTGTCCAGCACGGCGCGGCGGGCCCGGTGATGCGCTTCCGAACGCAGGGCTCCCGTGGCGTCGAAACCCGAGCACCCCGACACATCTGGGATGCGCTCGAGAAGCGGCGTCGAGGCCAGAGCGGAATGGACGTCGATGCGAGTCAGGTACACCGCAACCCCGCCCGCTGCCACGTCGATCTGCGCTCGGCTCGGCAACTGCGGATCCGACCACCGAGTCTCGTCCCACCCATGACCCAGCACGACATCGCCACCTGGCGCTTGGGCGCAGAAGCTACGGACGCGGGCCAGCAGATCGTCGCGCGAAGAGGCTTGAGTCAGGTCGAGCCCGGTCAGATTCATTCCCGTCGCGGTGACATGGACGTGCGCATCCACGAAGCCGGGCGTCAGCAGGGCGCCCTGGAGATCGATCACCCGGTCCACCCCGTCGCGCTGCGCCAGGGCGGCGCCCTCGTGACCGACCCAAGCGATGCGGTCGCCGTCGACCAGAACGGCAGTGGCGCCGGGATCATCCGGGGTGTGGACGAACCCATTGAACAGCAGCGACCTCATGTCAGGCAGCCCTCATCGCAGCAGATTCCTGGATATCACCAGTCGCTGCACCTGATTGGTGCCCTCGACGATCTGGAGCATCTTGGCCTCGCGCATGTAGCGCTCGACCGGGAAGTCCTGCGTGTATCCGGCGCCGCCGAGTACTTGGACGGCATCCGTTGTGACAGCCATGGCATTGTCAGTGGCCACGAGTTTGGCGATGGCGGCCTCGGTCGAATAGGGCAATCCCGCATCGCGCCGACGGGCGGCGTCCAGATACAGCGTCCGGCCCGCGTGCACTCGGGCGGCCATGTCGGCGAGCATGAAGGCCAGTCCCTGGAACTCCGCGATCGGCCGACCGAACTGCACACGTTCCTTTGCGTACCCCACGGCGGCATCCAAGGCGGCTTGGGCCAGACCAACGGCGCAGGCGGCGATGCCCAACCGGCCGGAGTCGAGTGCGCTCATGGCGATCCGGAAGCCACCCCCTTCTGTACCGATCAGACGCGTCACAGGTACACGGGCATCGGTCAGCAGGATCTGCGCGGTCGTCGAGCCACGCGCCCCCATCTTGTTCTCCGGCGCAGAAGCCTGGAGACCCGGCGTCGCGGCATCGGCCAGCAGGCAGGTGATGCCCGACGGCCCGATGGTGTCAGGAATGCGCACGAACAGGTTGTAGAAGTCCGCCTGGCCGCCATGCGTGATCCAGGCCTTCGTACCCGTGACGATGTACTCGTCACCCACGAGGCGGGCCGTTGTGGTCAGTGCGGCGGCGTCCGACCCGGACTGGGGTTCGGACAGGCTGTAGGCACCGAGCAGTTCCCCGCCGAGCATGCCGGGCAGGAGTTCCTTACGCAGTTCGTCCGAGCCGGCCGTGACCAGCGGGAAGCACGACAGCACATGAACACTGACGCCCATGGCCACGCTCAACCACGCTGACGCCAGCTCCTCCAACGCCTGCAGATAGACCTCGTACGGCTGTCCGCCGCCCCCGTACTGCTCGTCGTATGGCAGCGACAACAGACCGGACTTGCCGAGCAGTCGGAACACGTCGCGGGGGAACTCGCCGGACTCCTCGTGGGCGGACGCCAACGGCCGCATCTCGGCGTCTGCGATATCCCGGACCAGATCGATCAGGTCTGCGGCCTCCGCGGTGGGCAGCTGGCGCTCGATCATGAGATGACCTGCAGATCCCGGGGACGATCGTTCATGAGCAGTGGGCCTTCGGGACCACACACCACGATGTCCTCGATGCGGGCTCCGTGGCTGCCTGCCTGGTAGATGCCCGGTTCGATCGAGAACGCGAATCCGGCCTCCAGCGGCAGCGAGTTGCCGCTGACGATGTACGGCTCCTCGTGGGTCTCCAATCCGATCCCGTGGCCGGTGCGGTGCATGAACATGTCCCCGTAGCCTGCTTCGGTGATGATGTCGCGGGCGATCGCATCGATGTCCTCGCAAGGGATTCCGGGCCGCACGGACTCAACGGCGGACCGCTGGGCCCGCTTCAGCACAGCGTAGTAGTCCAAGAACTGAGATGACGGTGTGCCGACGCTGTACATACGGGTCGAGTCGCTGCAGTAGCCCGACGGCATCGTGCCACCGATGTCCACCACCACCGGGTCCCCGGACTCGATGACACGATCGCTCACCTCGTGGTGAGGGCTGGCGCCGTTGGGTCCGGACCCCACGATGATGAAGTCGACCTGCGCGTGCCCTGCCTCGATGATCGCCCTGCCAATGTCGGCGGCAACCTCCCGCTCGGTGCGGCCGGGCCGCAACCACTCGGCGACTCGGGCATGAACCTGATCGATGGCAGCCCCTGCATCGGCCAAGGCCTCGATCTCGTCGGGCGACTTGCGCATGCGCAGCGAACTGATGACAAGGCCTGCAAGGTGCAGGTGGACGTCCGGGATGGCGGCTTGGAACCGTAGGGTCTTCTCGGCCCACATGTGGTTGTCGACAGCCACGGTCTCGATCGGTCCGATCATGGCCGCGGACTTCGCGAATGGGTCCTCGGTTTCGGACCACGGCAGCAGATCAAGTTCCAATGCGCCCACTGGCGAGGCTTCAGCGGCCGCGACTTCCAGTTCGGGGACCACCAGGAACGGATCCCCACCGTCGCGCAGCACAAGACACGTCAGCCGCTCCAGCGGGATCGCATCGTAGCCCGTCAAGTACGTCAGATCCGGCCCCGGGGACACGAGCATGGCCCCCCACCCCTGTGCCTGAAGGCCCGCCTGAGCAGCGGCAAGGCGCTGCCTGAGGTCGTCGGTGGTGACCGGTGATTTCGCCATGGGCACACGGTAGTCCGAATCTGGCGCCGGGCATCACCTGCACACCGGATCGCCGCGCCACTGATCGCTGAGACGGGCAGCATGTCCCCATGAGCAATGACACTCCTCTTGTGCCACCCCGGGGTGTGTGGTGGCACGTGTACCCGCTCGGGTTCCTGGGGGCGGAGAGATTCGCGCTGCCCGACGACGCCCCCGTGTCCCACCGCCTGCGACGCTTGATCCCCTGGCTCGACTACTCCGTTGCGATGGGATTCCAGGGTTGGGTGTTGGGTCCGGTCTTCGCATCGGGCAGCCACGGCTACGACACCATCGATCACTTCCGGGTCGACTCGCGACTCGGTGATGAGAAGGACCTCCGCGATCTGCTGGCCGCCGCCCACGAACGTGGGCTGCGCATAGTCCTCGATGGAGTGTTCAACCACGTCGGCCGGGGCTTCTGGCAGTTCCGGCGGGCCATGGCCGAGGGCCGCCACTCCCCCACGTCGTCGTGGTTCGACCTGACCTGGCCCGATGACGGTGGTCAGCCGATCGCGCAGGCCTTCGAGGGGCACGATCAGTTGGTCGCGCTCAACCACGACGAGCCCGCCGTGGTTGATCACGTCGCGGCGGTCATGTCCCACTGGGCAGACATCGGAGCCGACGGCTGGCGACTCGACGCCGCCTATGCGGTACCGACACGTTTCTGGCGCCAGGTCATCGAGCGGGTCACACCCGGACACCCCGACATGTGGCTGTTCGGAGAAGTCATCCACGGCGACTATCCGGTCTTTGTGGGCGAATCCGGGGTGGATTCGGTCACCCAGTACGAGTTGTGGAAAGCGATCGCCAGCTCGATCAACGACGGTAACTTCTTCGAACTCGCCCACGCGATCGGGCGCAACGACGAGTTCCTCCGGACCTTCGTCCCCGTGACGTTCCTGGGCAACCACGACACCACACGGATCGCGAGCAAGCTGACAGACCCGGTGTTCCTGCCCCACTGCCTGGCCATCCTGTTCGGAATCGGCGGCACACCGGTCGTCTATGCCGGCGACGAGCAGGGCTACCAGGGAGTCAAGTACGAGCGCGAGGGAGGCGACGACGAGGTCCGCCCGCCCTTCCCGGACGGTCCCGAGCAGTTCTCAGAGGTCGGCGCACCCATCGCCGATTTGCACCGGAGCCTGATCTCGTTCCGGAATGCCCGGCCCTGGCTGAGCGAGGGTGGCACCGAGGTTCTCCACCTCACCAATCAGCAGATCGTCTTCGTCACGTCGGCGACGTCGGGCGAGAAGCGTGCCGCCGTGGCCTTGAGTCTTGCGGAGACAGAACAGATCCTGCCCCTGCCACCCGGCGCATGGACACCCGTCGTGGGCTCCGGGGCTCCCGGACCTGACGGGGTTCATCTGCCCCCGAAGGGGTGGGCGCTGCTCACCGACGGCTGACCCTGCCGTCGAGCCTCACACGAGCCCGGTCAGGGCAGCAGCGATACCCACCGCGGCGCACACCGCCAGAACTCGCAGGGTCGCCATCTTGAACCGGAACACCAGCACCGCTGCGACGGTGGTGATCGCCACCGACGCCCACAGGACGCTGGACCATTGCGGAACTGTCAACTGGACAGGTCCCCACCGGATGGTGGTGACAGTGGAGAAGGAAGTGTTGAGCGCGAACCAGACGGCCAGGTTCAGGATGACGCCGACAACCGCGGCGCCGATACCCGTGAGCGCGTGACGCAAGGCGCGACTGTGACGCAGTCGCTCCACAAAAGGGGCGCCGAGGAAGATGAAGAAGAAGCAGGGAAGGAAGGTGACCCACACGGTGATACAGGCCCCGATCACCCCCGCCAGCAGCGGTGGAAGGCTGCCGGGGTGGTTGTAGGCGGCGAGGAAGCCCACGAACTGAACCACCATGATCAGCGGTCCGGGTGTTGTCTCGGCCAGTCCGAGGCCGGTGACCATGTCGGAGGCACTGATCCAGCCGTAGGTCTGGACCGCCTGCTGCGAGACGTAGGCAAGAACGGCGTAGGCACCACCGAAGGTGATGACGGCGGTCTTGGAGAACAGGATGCTCTCCTGCGTGAAGATGTGGTCGGTGCCCAACAGGATGAAGAGGAAGATGACCGGCGCCAGCCACAGCACCAGGCACAGTGCAGCGGCGCGGAACGCCCCGCGAGCCTTGTCCGGGCCGATGGATTCATCGTCGGACAGCAGGTGCGGTCCCACCGCATCGCCGGAGGAGGCCCTTGGGCCCGCGGTCGGGATCCAGTCCGTTCGCGCCCGTCCGATCAACCAACCGGCCAGACCAGCGCAGATGATCACCACGGGGAATGGGATGGCGAAGAAGAACAGGGCGGCGAACGCGACGGCCGCGACGATCTGCAGGAACCGGCTGTGGAGCGTTCGGCCCCCCACGCGGATGAGTGCCTGGACGACGATTGCGACCACGGCCGCCTGAAGGCCGAACAGCGCCCCGGCGACCCAGCCGACCTGACCGTAGACGGCGTAGACGATCGACAGAGCCATCATCACGATGAACCCCGGGATCACGAACAATGCGCCGGCGATCGCCCCGCCGCGAACGCCGTGCATGAGCCAGCCGATGTAGGTCGCCAGTTGCTGGGCCTCCGGGCCGGGCAGGACCATGCAGTAGTTCAGGGCGTGCAGGAACCGGGCCTCGGACAACCAGCGATGTCTGTCCACGACCTCGCGGTGCATCACCGCGATCTGGCCTGCGGGTCCACCGAAGGAGTTCAATCCGACATAGCCCCATACCCGCGTCGCTTCGGCCAGAGTGGCCGGCTGCGGCGCGGCCGGGTCGGCCGCGGGCGTTGGTGGCGTCTGGTCACCCATCCGCACACACTAGACGCCCTCCGCGCCGCCCTGCGGGGACGTGGGGGTGTCCTGCTGATCGGCGGACTCTGGTCCAGCCGCAGCCGCCGCAGCCGCAGCCTCCTCGTCCCACGTGGCATGGTTGAACAGCGTCAGCAGAGCCGGCGCCAGCAGGAGCACCAACGACGCCGCCAGCGCCACGGCAACGGTCAGACCGACTCCGAACTCCTTGACCACGGAGTCGTCGTTGACCACAAAGCTGCCGAACACACTCATCATGATCAAGGCGGCTGTGACGATGATCTTGGCGGATCGAGTTAGTCCCTCGCGCACGGCCTCTCGTGGCTCGACCCCGCCGTCCGAGGCTCCCTGGACCGTGCTCAGGAGAAAGACCTGGTAGTCGGTGGATAGTCCGAACAACGCCGCAAACATCATCAGCGGCACATAACTGATCACGGGAACCGTGCCATACGGGGTATTCAGACCGATGGCCTCGAGGCCCCAGCCCCATTGGAACACTGCGGTCACGACACCGAAAGAAGCAGCAGCCGCGAGCATGTTCGAGATCGCGGCCTCGAGCGGGATCAGCAGTGACCGAAACGCCAGCATCATCAGGACGGAACTCAACGCGATGATGGTCAGGATCACCAGCGGCAGCTTCGCGGTGATCAGGCTGGCCAGGTCGACGTTGGATGCCGTCGATCCACCGACGTAGGCCTCCATGCCCGGGGACAGGGCCGGCGGAATGGTCTTATCCCGCAGTGTCGTCACCAGGTCGGCCGTCTTGGGGTCCGCGGGCCGGGTGTCGGCGATGACGCTCAGGATCACTGTGTTGCCGGACTTGTTGATCATCGGCGGTTCGACCAATTGCACGTCGCCGGGCTGGCCCAGTGCGTCCTGGAGTTGGATGATCTTGGGATCGGTGCCACGCGGATCACCACCGGCTTTGGTGAGTTCCTTGGTCAGCTGCTTCTGCAACTGATTGGCCTGCTTCTCCTGCTGCTGGGCCTGGTCGGACTCCTGTTGCAGCTCGTCCCCCCACTCCTGCAACGACGCGGCCTGCGCATTCAGTGAATCCTCCTGGGCCTGAAGATCCGATCCTTCGGCCTCCAGAACCTTGGCCTCTTCGGCCAGTTGTGAGCCTTGCTTGGCAAGCTCCACCGCCTGCTGTTCCAGCACGCCGATCTGCTTGCGCAGGTTCTCAGCCTGCTTTCGCAGGCTCTGGAGTTCGGTGGTGTTGTCCTTCAGTTCCTTGCGCAACTGCTTGCGCTGTTTCTGGATGTCCTTCAGTTTCTGTTCCAGCTCGGCCTTGATGACAGGGTCCCGCGCCTTGTCGATGCGACGCTCGAGCACCCGCGCCAGGCGACGATCCTTTCGCAGTTTCTTCAGAAGCCGGCGTTCCTTCTGCAGCAGGTCTCGGGCCCGCTGGGCCAAGCGTTCACCCTGGGCCTTGAGTTGCTCACCCTGCTTCTGCAGCTGACTCTGCTGCCGCTGCAGCTGCGAGGCCTCGGACTCCAGCGTTGCTTGCTCGGCCTCGAGTTGGGTCGCCTCGGCCTGGAGTTCGTCGCCTTGCTGTTCCAGGGTCGCTTGCTGTTGCTCGAGTTCCTGCTGCTGGGCGGTCAGGTACGACTGTTCCTGTTCCAGTTCGGTCTGCAACTGTGTCGCCTGGGCGTATTGGTTGTCGTACTTCTTCGACGGCGTGGCAACGGGGTTCATCGCCACCACGACGGCCAAGGGACCGTTGAACCCGGCCCCGAACCCGTTGGTGAGCAAGTCGAATGACCGGCGCTGCGAGGTGGTCTTCGGCGAAGCGGCGCTGTCCTCCTGGCCGAGCACCAAGCTGAAGATCGGAACGATCAGTGGCGCCAGAAGCGCCACCGCGGCCACGGCACAGATGATGGGGTGCTTGGTCACAACACCTGCCCACCGGCTCGCGATCGGATGCTCGGTGGTGCGCCCCACTAGGGGTATCCGGACCCGATTGATCCCCTTGCCCACGACGGCCAACAGCGCAGGCAGCAAGGTCAGCGCTGCCAACACGGCGGTGGCAACCGCCGCCGCGCACGCGTAGCCGAGACCGGAGATGAACGGGATTCCAGCCACCTGAAGTGAGAGCAGCGCGATGATCACAGTGCCGCCCGCGAAGATGATCGCGCCACCGCTGGTACCGACGGCGTGGGTCGCGGCCAGATGCGGGTGCATCCCCTTCTCGATCACGTTGCGCCTGTGACGGTAGGTCATGAAGAGCGCGTAGTCGATGCCCACGCCCAGTCCGATCATCTCGGCCAACGTGGTGGCGATGGACGGGATCGTCAGGAACACACCTAGGAACCATATGAACGAGAACCCCAGCAGCAGTCCGACTACAGCCGAGATGAGGGGCATACCCATGGCGATCACGCTGCCGAATGCCAACAGAAGGATGACCGCCGCCGCGATCATTCCGAGTTTCTCGCTGGCTGCGGTGTCCGGAGAGAACAGGGTGCTGCCGACCGGGCCGCCTACCGCGGATTCGATGCCCGCCGATTCCGGCCCCTTGGTGGCGATGTCGTAGATCTCGGTCGCCTCATCCATGCTCAGATCGCTGGAGCTCTTCTTGAGCAGAATCGGCATCCAGGCGTACTGACCGTCCTCACTGACCAAGCCGGCAGCCGGTTCGTTCTTGAACGGGTTCGTGACGCTCGAGACTCGGGAGTCCTTCTTGAGTTGCTTGTAGACCGCAGTGATGGCGTTCTGATTCTTGCCCTTGTCGTCGAGCTTCCCGGTGGTCACGTGATACACCGCCGGGCTACTGCCGTTCTGCTGCGGCGAGAAGTACTTGGTCAGGCGATCGGTTGCCTTCTGGCTTCCAGTGCCCGGCAGACTCACGTCATTGTTGGTCGTCGCGCCCAGACTCGAGGTGAACAGAAGCAGGCCGACGCCCATGATCAACCACAGCGCCAGCACGGGCCAACGGAAGCGAACACAGAAGCCGCCCACACGGGAGAGGAATGTGGCCATTCGTCGCCCCTGTCGATGGTCCATTGCCCAGGGGTCCCTGGATCAGTCACGCCCGGACGCGGAGGGCGTGGGCCTCAGTATTGCGGCGCCGTGGTCCACCGGGATCCGTTTCGGGACATTGCCAGGGGCCGATGTCGGGGCAGGCAGGCTGCCGCCCGGTCCTCAACGGCGCAATGCCGCCAACAGTCGGCCGATCGGCGCGTCGAGATCGTACCGATCGGACAGCGCCACGAGCGCTTCCGGATCCATGGGACGGGAGGGCAGTGCCGCGTCCACGTCTGGGACTGGGACGTCGTGACTCAGCCGAACGACGGGATCCGCCGCCGCGAGATACCCGGCCGCCCCCAGCAACTTCTGACGCAACCCCGGCGTCATCGCGACGGACGCGTCACTGGCGGCCGCCATAATGGCTGCAATGCTCCCGAACCGTTCGACCAGCGACGCCGCTGTCTTTTCGCCAACACCCGGCACGCCCGGAAGTCCGTCGCTGGTGTCGCCTCGAAGGAGCGACATATCTGCATAGAGGCTGCCCGGTACGCCGTACGTGTCCTGCAGCCAGTCGTCTGTGGCGTACTGCAAGTTGTTCATACCCTTCGCGGTGTAGATGACCCGCACCTGACGTCGGTCGTCCACCAGTTGGAACAGATCTCGGTCACCGGACACCACATCCACCGGCCCCTCGTGGTGACGGGCATAGTGCGAGATCACGTCGTCGGCCTCGAAACCGGCAGCCCCCACCCTGGCTATCCCGACGGCGGCCAGAACCGCCGCCATGATCGGTTCCTGTACCTGGAGAGCGTCGGGGATCTCCTCTTCCTCGGTCTCCTGAGCGGTTGCGTCATCGGATCCGGACGCGACCCGATGGGCCTTGTAGCTGGGCACCAATGCCACCCGAAAGGCCGGTCTCCAGTCGTCATCCCAGCAGGCGACCATCGAGTCGGGTTCGAACTGGGTGATCACTCTGGCAATCGTGTCCACGAACCCACGCACCGCGTTCGTGGGGGTTCCGTCGCGACCCCGCCACCTGTCGGGTACCCCGTAGAAGGACCGGAAGTACATCGAGGCGCTGTCCAGGAGCATCAATCGGGTCACGAGGTCCATGATGGCGCGAGGGTCGTTCGGCGTCGAACCGGGACAGTCACTCCCGCACGGATGAGTAGGCCACCACACCCCGGTCGATCAGGTCCGCGGCAAGCCTGGCCTGCTGTGCCACGGGAGCATCCCCGCCCGCCTGAATGACTTGACCCAGAAGGTCGATGACCTGCTTGGTCCAGCGAACAAAGTCGCCCGCGGTCATATCGGATTCCCACAGCACCGAGTCCAGCGAGCGGCCCTGCGCCCACCTCAGCATGGGCCACGCGAGGCCCAGGTCGGGATCCGGGAGGGTTCGGACACCGAACTCGGTCTCCAACGTCTTGAGGCGCTCCCAGTTGCGCAGCAACCGATCGATGGCTTCGCCCGCCGGCCCAGCAGGCAGACGGGCTGTTCTGCCATCGTCCTTGCCCCGTGACTCGTACACCAGCACGGCGCACACGCTGGCCAGATCGACGGCAGAGAGGTGATCCCACGAACCGCTCCGCAGCGACTCCGCCACCACCAGGTCGCTGTCCCCGTAGATGCGTGCCAACTTTCGACCTGAGTCAGTGACACGGGTGCCACCGTCATCCAGATATCCGAGCGACTGCAGAAGCGCGCAGATCTGGTCGAACTGGCGCGCGATCGTGGCGGTGCGGCTCTCGACCCGACGCCGCAGGGACTCCGTGCGGCGTTCGAGTTTGTAATAGCGCTCCCCCCAACGAGCATGCTCCTCTCGTTCACTGCAGCCATGACACGGGTGGCGTCGCAGGCGCTGGCGGATCTCTTCGATCCTGACATCCGTGTCGGACGCCTGGTGCCGCCGGCGTGCG
>WBZP01003799.1_pt1 | contig 16130 bp, 21 predicted proteins | sample 5204301 | NCBI WGS metagenome assembly WBZP01 (sample SAMN12412401, study PRJNA552823) | activated sludge metagenome | isolation source: activated sludge from nitrification reactor of wastewater treatment plant... | place: USA: Pennsylvania | collected 2017
GCGCCCCGGGCAGAGCAGGACAGCTCCCCGTGGATTAATTTGGCGACGTGCATGTTCCGGCCATGTTTGCCGGATATGACACCAAGCGACAGAGAAACATTCCCTACCCAAAGGAGAATCACAATGACCATACACGACGACCTGGGCCTTGCGCATTCCGGTGCCAACGCCGACAGCCTGGCCCACTACCGGCGCGCTCTGCACCAGTTCCACTGCTATATCGAAGACCCGGTGGCCAGCGTCGATGCGGCAATCGAGCAACGTCCCGACTTCGTCATGGCCCACGTCCTCAAGGCCTACCTTCACCTGCTCGGCACCGAGCCGGCCGCCATCGCCGTGGCGCGCGACTGTCTCGACAGCGCGCAACGGCTGCCGGCCAATGCCCGCGAGCGCGGCCACATCGCGGCCGTCACTCGAATGGTCGATGGGCAATGGCACCATGCCGGCCGCCTGCTTGAGGATGTCGCCATCGATTTTCCGCGCGACATCCTGGCGTTGCAGGCCGGACATCTGGCCGATTTTTACGTCGGCAATTCCCGCATGCTGCGCGACCGCATCGCCCGTGCGTTGCCGGCGTGGTCGCGGGACCTGCCTGGCTACCATGCAGTCCTCGGCATGCACGCCTTCGGTCTGGAGGAAACCGCCGACTACGCCCGCGCCGAGGCGCGGGGCCGGGCAGCGGTCGAACTGGAGCCGCGCGACGGCTGGGCTCAGCACGCGGTGGCCCACGTCATGGAAATGCAATGCCGCACGCGTGAAGGCATCGCCTGGATGCGCGCCAACCCGAACGCCTGGTCAACCGACAGTTTCTTCAAGGTGCACCTGTGGTGGCACCTGGCGCTCTACCACCTCGAACTGGGCGAGATCGACGAGGTGCTGGCGCTCTTCGACGGCCCCATCCACGGCGAGCGTTCGACCATGGTGCTCGACATGATCGACGCCTCCGCGCTGCTCTGGCGCCTGCATTTGCGCGGTATCGACGTCGGCCAGCGCTGGGCGACGGTGGCCGACGGCTGGGAACCCATCGCCACGGCCGGCAACTACGCGTTCAATGACGTGCACGCGGTGATGGCCTTCGTCGGCGCGCGACGACCCGATGCCGTCGCGGCGGTTCTCGAAACGCAGCAACGGGTGATGCAGGGCAGTGACGACAACGAGGTCTTCACCCGTGAGGTCGGCCATCCGCTGGCGCTGGCGATCAAGGCCTTCGGCCAGGCGCGCTACGAAGAAACCGTGCGCCTGATCCGCCAGGTCCGCGAAATCGCCCAGCGCTTCGGCGGCAGCCACGCCCAGCGCGACCTGCTCGATCTGACGCTGATCGAAGCCGCACTGCGCGCCGGCCAGCGCCCGCTGGCCATGGCGCTCTGTGCCGAACGTCTGACCACCCGCGGCCATAGCCCGCTGACCCGCCAACTGTCGGCCCGCACCGAACCGCTGCGCAACGCGGCCTGAGCGACTCCATCGGACGAGGCCGGTCGTTTCCGGCACACCGCGGGCGGCGTTGCGGGCGCGGATGCTCACGGCCAGGGGCTGATCACCGCCCACATGCACCTGTCGCGCATCGACGTCGGTTCCGGTCGACCGGAAAACAAGGGCGAAATCCCCGGCGCCGCCGGCGCCAGCGGGCGGGTGACCGGCCCGCATCTGCACTGGGCCGTCATCGGCCGCGACACTGTCGCGGACGCAGCGCCCGTACCCGTACTCGCTGGTCATGAAGCCGATGCGGATGGGAATCCGCTCGCGGGCGCAGGTGGCGATGTGCCCCGGAATCACGTCCTCGAGACAGTCACGGATCGTGTCGAGGCGCAGGCCCATGACTCAGTCCGGGCGCTCGCCGGCTTTGGGGCCGGGCGTTTGCGAAAAGACCGCGCAGGGGGTATAGACGACAGTCGACAAATCGTCCGGCCGGGAGGCCAGGATGGCGCGCACCACGGCCTCGGCCATGCCCAGCGGAATGACCTCGAGAATCAAGTCGGCAAGGTGCTTCTCAACGATGGGCTGGTCAGCCGGGGCGACCGGGACGATCCCGGCGTCGATGCCTTTCAGTTGCGGCGTGCGGTTGCTGCTGGGCAGGCTGAAGACATTGGCCACCCGGCCGCCGCGGCGAATGTGATCGAGCAGCGCTTTCGATTGCGAGTGTCCCACGAAGACGGCGACCTGCCTGCCGGCGTCGAGGAGCTTGCAGCCCAGACCCCGGCTCATGCCCGGCAGGTGATCGGGGCCGCAGGAGGCCAGGCTGATGCTGACTCCGGTCCGGATAAAGGCGGCGTTGTCGCTGTCGAGCATGACTTCCGCGGGCGCTGGCGGTCGCGTTGCCTGATTCCGGAAAGAAGAAGGCGCCTTGCGGGCGCCTTCGGGTGTTGCCGCCCCGGCCGTCAGATCTTGGGCTTGGACGGCGTGCTCATCTGCTTCTCGTCCTTGGCCTTGTCGCCGCAGGCCAGCGCGGAAACAGCGGACAGCGCGAAAACGGCGGCGAGCATTGCGGAAATCAGTTTTTTCATCGGAGTCTCCTTCGTGTCAAGACTGTTATAAGAGAGCGCATAGGCAACTTGGTTCCCCATTTGCGGCATGGCGGCTCACGGGTTTTCGATTATGACCCGGGATGAGCGAAAATAGCGCGGTGCGCCGCCGCGCCGGATCGATTCGGGATCCGGTGTTGGCCGGGCGGCCGTTGTTCGAGGAATGCAAATGCGTCGGATCGCCATCGTTGTCGCCATCGTTGCCGTGCTCGGCCTGGCAGTTGCCTGGTTCACCCGGCCCAAGCCGATCCCGGTCGCGCTCAAGGAGGTCGCCGAAGGCAGGGTCGAGGCGACGCTGGCCAACACCCGCGCCGGTACCGTCGAAGCCTGTCAGCGCACCAAGCTGTCGACCATCATCGGCGGCCGCATCGAATACCTTGGCGTCAAGGAGGGCGACCGGGTCAGGAAGGGACAGTTGCTGCTCAAGCTGTGGAACGACGACCAGCAGGCGCAGGCGGCGCTGTCGCAGGCGCAGGTCGCCCTGGCCGCCAAGCGGGTCGAGGAAGTGTGCATTGCCGCGGTCAACGCCGAAAAAGAGGCCAAAAGGCAGGCCGAACTGCGCGCCAGGGGCTTCGTTTCGACCAGCAGGGAAGAGGCGGCGCATACCGAGGCCGAGGTCAAGCGCGCCAGCTGCAATACCGCCAAGGCCGATGTCGCCCAGGCCGAGGCCAAGCTGAAGGCCACCCGCGTCGAGCAGGGGCGCGTGGCGCTGTACGCTCCCTTTGACGGGACAGTGGCCAAGATCGTCGGCGAGCTGGGCGAATACTCGACGCCGTCGCCGCCCGGCGTGCCGACCCCGCCGGCGATCGACCTGATCGACGACTCGTGCCTCTACGTCAAGGCGCCGATGGACGAGGTCGACGCGCCGAAGATCGCCCCCGGCCAGCCGGTGCGCGTGACGCTCGACGCGCTGCCCGGCAAGCACCTGCCAGGCAAGGTGCGGCGCGTCGCGCCCTATGTGTCGGCGGTCGAGAAGCAGGCGCGCACGGTCGATGTCGAAGTCGACTTCGACCAGCCGGAAGCGCCCGGCAAGCTGCTGGTCGGCTACAGCGCCGATGTCGAGATCATCCTCGACGGCCGCGACAAGGTGCTGCGTATTCCGACCGCGGCCATTCAGGAAGGCGGCAGGGTGCTGCTGTTCAACCCCGACAGCGGCAAGCTGGAAGAGCGCAAGATCAGGACCGGCCTCGCCAATTGGGAATACACGGAAGTCCTCGAAGGCCTGGCCGCCGGCGACCGCATCGTCACCTCGCTGGAAAAGGAGGGCGTCAAGGCTGGCGCCACGGTGACGCCGGATGACAAGGTGAAAGCCAGATAGCCGAAACGGAAATCCTCTCACCGCTTCAGAAGGACTTGTTTGCAGGCAGTTCATTGCTTTCATGAAATACTCGGACATCACAATACGCGACCGCAACCCCGTCAAGCGCTGGTTGCAGCGACGCCGCTTCGCAGATGCCCTTGGCGTGCTGCGAGATGCCCGGCCGGGCAACCGGTTGCGCATTCTTGACTATGGCGCGGCCGATGGCGAGCTTGTGCGGCAGATGGTCGGCTTGGCCGATATCGAAGCGTGGGTCTTTGAACCGACTCCCGGCCTGATGGCCGAGGCGAGAGACAAACTGGCGGCCCTGGATTCGGTGGCGTTTGCCGACAACCTCGATGCGGTCGAGTCCGGAAGTTTTGATTATGTCTTCTGCCTCGAAGTTTTCGAGCACCTTCCCGACAAGGAAACAGCCGAAGCCATAGCCGGGATCCATCGACTGTTGAAGCATGATGGCGTCGCCGTGATTGGTGTGCCCCATGAGCTGTTTCTTCCCGCGCTACTCAAGGGTCTTTTCCGCATGTCCCGTCGTTACGGTGATTTCGACGCCCGCCTTGGCCATGTTCTCGGCGCATTCCGGGGGCGCGCGCCCACGCAGCGACCGGTCGCGGAGATATCCCCGGGGTTCCGGTATCACTTTCACCACCTTGGTTTCGACTATCGCAAACTGGAGCAGAAATTTCAGGAGCGACTTCAGCTTGCGGGAAAATGGTTCAGCCCGTTTCCCGTTCTGGGCGCCGCCCTCAACTCGGAGGTCTACCTGCTGTTCAGGAATGTCCAACCGGTCGCTCCGCCGCTCGGAAATGGTTGATGCGCCTCGTTCGCACATGATCATCATTGCGCCGGCGCAGGAAGTCGTCCGCCAACAGGGAGGGGTACGAACTCGTTGCCGATGTCTGAAGACCGACCCCGTTCCGCCGCCGAGTGACATGGCCTTGGACATTGATGCGGCACAGGGGAGAATGGTGCCCTTTGCTTCCTGTCCGCGAACGGAGTTCCCGATTCCCGTTGCGACTGCAAGCGCCGTGTCACGCAAGCTTGACAAGAGGGCCGGGGCGGCATGGCGCTGATCGAACTGAAGGGCATCGAGCGTGTGTTCCAGCTCGGCGATGCGGCGGTCCACGCCCTGGCGGGGCTGGATTTGCGCATCGACAATGGCGAATACGTGGCGGTGATGGGGCCGTCCGGTTCCGGCAAATCGACGCTGCTCAACCTGCTCGGCCTGCTCGACCGCCCCAACAGCGGAACCTATCTGCTCGAAGGGCGCGACGTGACGACGCTGTCGGCCGACGAGCAGGCGCGCGTGCGCAGCGAACGCATCGGCTTTGTCTTCCAGAGCTTCCATCTGGTGCCGCGGCTGACCGCCGCCGAGAATATCGCGCTGCCGATGATGCTCGCCGGCATTCCGGCCAGGGAGCGCAACGCCCGCGTCGCCAGGGCGCTGGCCGGCTTTGGCCTGGAGAATCGCGCCGGCCACCGGCCAGACCAGCTCTCCGGCGGCCAGCGTCAGCGCGTCGCCATCGCCCGCGCCACGATCATGGAGCCGGCCCTGATCCTCGCCGACGAGCCGACCGGCAACCTCGACCGCCATACCGGCGACGAGGTCGTCAATCTGCTCGAGAGCCTGAATGCCAGTGGCGTCACGCTGATCGTCGTCACCCACGACCAGGCGATGGGCGCCCGCGCCCGCCGCCGGATCGTCATGGAAGACGGCCGCATCGAGCACGACAGCAGCCATGCGCCTGGCTGACACGTTGCGCTTCGCCCGCGATGCGGCGGCCGGCTACCCGCTGCGCACCGCGCTGTCGGTGCTCGCGATGTCGATCGGCGTCGCCGCCGTCGTCATCCTGACGGCGCTCGGCGATGGCGCGCGGCGTTATGTCGTCGGCCAGTTCGCGTCGATCGGCACCAACCTGGTCATCGTCCTGCCCGGCCGCTCGGGCACCGGCGGTTTCAATCCGGCCAATGCGATCACGACGACGCCGCGCGACCTGACCATCGACGACGCCGCCGCGCTGCTCCGCGCCGCCGGAGTCCGCCGGGTCGCGCCGCTGGCGGTCGGCACTTCCGAGATCAGCTTCGGCGGGCGGCTGCGCGAGGTCATGGTCGCCGGGTCGGTCAGCGACTTCCTGCCCATCCGCAATTTCGAGCTCGTCCAGGGCAGCGGGCTGCCCGACGACGACTGGAGCCGGGGCGCGCCGGTCGCCGTCATCGGCGCGACGATCCGCGATGAACTGTTCGGCGGCGAGCCGGCGGTCGGCAAGCTGGTCCGCGTCGGCGATCGCCGCCTGCGGGTGGTCGGCGTGCTCAAGCCGGTCGGCCAGGGGCTGGGGATGAACACCGACGAACTGGTCATCGTCCCGGTGGCGCTGGCGCAGGCCATGTTCAACTCCAACACGCTGTTCCGCATCCTGATCGAGGCGAGGAGCCGCGAGGCGATTCCCGAGGTCAAGGAGCGCGCGCTGGAGATCCTCAGGCAGCGCCATCGCGGCGAGGAGGACGTCACCGTCATCACCCAGGATGCCATCCTGGCGACGTTCGACAAGCTGCTCGGCACGCTGACGCTGGGCGTCGCCGGCATCGCCGCCATCAGCCTGGCGGTGGCCGGCATCCTGGTGATGAACGTCATGCTCGTCGCCGTCACCCAGCGCACCGGCGAAATCGGCCTGCTCAAGGCGCTCGGCGCGCCGGCGCGCACCATCCGGCTGGCCTTCCTGACCGAAGCGGCGATGCTGTCGACCGTCGGCGCGCTGCTCGGCTACCTGCTCGGCGAGTCCGGGGCCTTCGCCCTGCGCCAGTTCTTCCCGGTCTTTCCCGCCTATCCGCCCGACTGGGCGGTGATCGCCGGCCTCGGGACGGCGCTCGTCACGGGATTGCTGTTCGGGGTCATGCCGGCCCGCCGCGCCGCCCGGCTCGACCCGGTGCAGGCCCTGATGAAGCACTGAACCTAGAAACCGCAGTTGACCGCTTGTATTCTCATGAGCAGCCCCATGAACACTGACACTTGTCCCTCCGCCAAGCATCACCTGATCGGTGAGAGCGCTACGCACCCGCTGCCACGTCCGGTCGGGCGCCTGGCTTTGTCGCTCCGCCTTGCAGGCATTAGCCTGCCGCGTTGTCGCTTCGCGCCAGCCACCCGCCCAAACGCACCAGCGGGCGCGTCCAACTGCGGTTTCTACTAGGTTGAGATGCTGTTCGCCGACGCCCTCCAGCTTGCTCTGCGCGCCGTCACCGCGCAGCGCCTGCGCAGCTTCCTGACCCTGCTCGGCATCGCCGTCGGCATCGCCGCGGTGATCCTGTTGACCTCGATCGGCGAAGGCATCCACCGCTTCGTCCTCGGCGAGTTCACCCAGTTCGGGACCAACGTCATCGGCGTTCATCCGGGCAAGACCAAGACCGGCGGCCATCCGCCGTCCGGCCTGCCGTCCAGCGCCAGGCCCCTGTCGCTGGACGACGCCCGGTCGCTCGAACGTCTGCCGAACATCATCGCCGTGACCCCGATCGTGCGCGGCAATGCCGAAGTGGAAGGCAACGGGCGCACGCGGCGGACGCTGGTTTCCGGCGTCAATGCCAATCTGCCGCGGGTGTTCCGGTCGACCGTGCAAAGCGGGCAATTCCTGCCGGCCGACGATGAAAGCAGCGCCCGCGCCTTCGTCGTTCTCGGGTCGAGGCTTAGGGACGAACTGTTCGGCAGCGAGAATCCGCTCGGCCAGCGCCTGCGCATCGGCGGCCTGCACTTCCGGGTGATCGGCGTCATGGCGCCGAAGGGCCAGTTTCTTGGCATCGACCTCGACGACACCGCCTTCATCCCGGCGGCGCGCGCCCAGGAGCTGTTCAACCGCGAGGGCGTCGACGAGATCAACATCGCCGCCGAGGAGGGGGTGCCGTCGGCGCTGGTCGCCGCCGCGATCAAGGAGCGCATGCTCGCCCGGCATGGCCGCGAGGACTTCACCATCATCACCCAGGAAGAGATGCTGAAGACGCTGTCCAACATCCTCAACGTGCTGACCATGGCGGTCGGCGCGCTCGGCGGTATCTCGCTGCTGGTCGGCGGCGTCGGCATCGTCACCATCATGACCATCGCCGTCGCCGAGCGCACCGGCGAAATCGGCCTGCTGGTGGCCCTCGGCGCGCCCCGGCGCACCATCCTGCTGCTCTTTCTCGGCGAGGCGGTCGCCCTCTCGGGCTTTGGCGGCCTGCTTGGCCTGGTGCTCGGCTTCGGGCTGGCGCAGGCGATCCATTTCGCCCTGCCGGCGCTGCCGGTGCATACCCCGCTCAGTTTCGTGCTGCTCGCCGAGGCCGTCGCCGTCGCCATCGGTCTCGCCGCCGGCGTCCTGCCGGCACGGCGCGCCGCCCGTCTCGACCCGGTCGAGGCGCTGCGCACCGAATGACGTGGTACAGTCCCGCCCACCACCAATGACCCTCGGAGAATCGACATGACGCACCATATCGACCAGTTGCATCCTGGCATGACGGCGAGCATCGCCAAGACCGTCACCGAAGCCGACATCATCCTTTTCGCCGGCGTCTCGACCGACGTCAATCCGGCGCATCTGGACGAGGAATACTGCAAGGACACCGTGTTCGGCGGGCGCATCGCCCACGGCATGCTGTCGGCCAGCTTCATCTCGGCCGTGCTCGCCAATCACCTGCCCGGTCCCGGCACCATCTACCTGTCGCAGACGCTGAAATTCAGGGCGCCGGTCCGTCCCGGCGATACCGTCAGGGCTACGGTCACAGTCAAGGAAGTCAATGTCGCCAAAAACCGCGTCGCGCTCGATACGGTGTGCACGGTCGCCGGCAAGGTCGTCATCGAGGGCGACTGCCTGATGATGCCGCCGGCGCGCGGGCAGGGCGTCGCCGGAACCGCCTGAGAGCGGCTTCATGAACGGAAAACGCCGGCTCGCGGCCGGCGTTTTCCGTGGTTTCAGAAAGCCTCGTCGGCGCGCAGGAAGCGCCAGTGTCCGGGCGCCAGGTCGCCGAGCTTGACCTTGCCGATGCGCACCCGCTTGAGGCCGGTGACGCGCAGTCCGACCAGTTCGCACATGCGGCGGATCTGGCGCTTCCGGCCTTCGCGCAGGATGAAATGCAGCTGATCCGCGTTGATCTGCCTGACCCGCGCCGGCTTCAGCGGCCTGCCGTCGAGTTCGAGGCCGTGGTTGAGCAGCCTGAGGCCATCCTTGATCAGGTCGCCGCTGACGCGCACCAGGTATTCCTTTTCGGCATCGCTGTCCTCGCCGATCAGCTTCCTGGCGATCCGGCCGTCCTGCGTCAGCACCAGCAGGCCGGTCGAATCGACGTCAAGGCGTCCGGCCGGCGCCAGTCCGCGCAGCATCCACGGCTTGAACTCGGGGTCACCCGACTGCCTGACCTGCGTCGCCGCCGCAATCAGGGTCACCGCCGGCGTCGAGCTCGGCTCGGGCTGGCCGGAAACATAGCCGACCGGCTTGTTGAGCAGGATCGTCACCAGCCTCGCCTGATCCTGTTTCGCTTCGCGTGAAATCGAAATCTCGGCGTCGGGGTCGATGCGCGATCCCAGTTCGGAAATGCGCTCGCCGGCGACGAACACCCAGCCGCGCTCGATCCACAGGTCGGCCTCGCGCCGCGAACACAGGCCGCGCGCCGACATCACCTTGGACAGGCGGACGCCCTGCGGCGCCGCGCCGGGTTCGCGCCGCGGGGCGGGCGCGGGGGCGGGGGCGGGAGACGCAGCGATGTTGGAGGATTTCCCGACCGGCGCGGTCGACGCCTTCCTGAGGGCGGTTTTTGCAGGCTTGCCACGCGCCGGCCCTGCCGGTTTGATCGGGCTCAGCGTCCCCGTAGGCCGTTCGCGCGCCGTCGCCGGTTGCTTGCCGGACGCGGGCGGCAATTCCGCCGGTTTTTCGCGGTCGACCGCGCCGGCCGGCGTCTCCGGCTTGCGCCAGCGGGCCCACGGGTCGTCGCCGGGCGCCGGGGCCGGCGGCGGCTTCGGCTTGCGCTCGCGGCCGGTGTCGTTCATCGGATGGCGAGCAACTCGACCTCGAAGACCAGCGTCGCGTTCGGCGGAATGACGCCGCCGGCGCCGCGCGCGCCGTAGCCGAGTTGCGGCGGGATGGTCAGCTTGCGCGCGCCGCCGACCTTCATTCCCTGCACGCCTTCGTCCCAGCCGGAAATGACGTGGCGCTGGCCGAGCGGAAAGGCGAAGGGGTCGTCGCGGTCCCTGCTCGAATCGAACTTGCTGCCGTTGGTCAGCCAGCCGGTGTAATGGACGACGACATGGTCGCCGCTCCGCGCTTCGGCGCCGTCGCCGATGCGGGTGTCTTCGTAGATCAGGCCCGAGACGGTGGTGATTTCAGCCATCAATTGCTCCAGTCTTGCAGAGTCGAAACGACTCACGAATCGCCCCTCGCCCTCAGGGAGAGGGGCGGGGGTGAGGGTGGGAGGAAAGGCCGGAAGTCTACCACAAGGCACGACAAGGCTTTGACTTGCTGGAACTTTTCCGTATAATGCACGGTTCCCTGTAACACCCCTTGGTTCATTTTCGGAGTCCAACCATGTATGCGGTCATAAAAACCGGCGGCAAGCAGTACCGCGTTTGCGCCGGCCAAAAACTCAAAGTAGAACAGATACCGGCAGAAGTTGGCGCAGAAATCACCCTCGATCAGGTCCTCATGGTAGGCGAAGGCGAGTCGGTGAAGGTCGGCGCCCCCCTCGTCGCTGGCGTCACCGTCAAGTGCACCGTGGTTTCCCACGGCCGCCACGACAAGATCAACATCTTCAAGATGCGCCGGCGCAAGCACTACCAGAAGCATCAGGGCCATCGTCAGAACTACACCGAACTGCGCATCGACACGATCGCCGTCTGAGTCACGAAAGGAGCTAGCAAATGGCACACAAGAAGGCAGGCGGCAGTTCGCGCAACGGCCGCGATTCAGAGTCGAAGCGGCTTGGCGTCAAGCGTTACGGCGGCCAGTTCGTCCTCGCCGGCAACATCATCGTTCGCCAGCGCGGCACCGAATTCCATCCGGGCGAAAACGTCGGCTGCGGCAAGGATCACACCCTGTTCGCGCTCAAGGACGGCACCGTTCAGTTCGCCGTCAAGGGCGCCAGGAATCGCCGCACCGTGACCATCGTTCCGGCCGGCGCTTAAGTCGGCACGGCGGAAACCGAAAGCCCTATCCGCCGGATAGGGCTTTTTGATTTCCGGAGGCGCAGGATGAAATTCATCGACGAAGCGAAAATCCACGTCAAGGCCGGCGACGGCGGCAACGGCGTCGCTTCGTTCCGCCGCGAGAAATACGTTCCCCGCGGCGGGCCGGACGGCGGCGATGGCGGCCGTGGCGGCAGCGTCTACGCGGTTGGCGACCGCAACCTCAACACCCTGATCGACTTTCGCTACACCCGGAAATTCCTTGCCCAGCGCGGCGAGAACGGTCGTGGCGGCGACTGCTACGGCGCCGGCGGCAACGACATCGTGTTGCGCGTGCCGGTCGGCACCGTCATTCTCGACCTCGACAGCGAGCAGATTCTCGCCGACCTCGATCGGGACGGCGAAAAGGTGCTGATCGCCAGGGGCGGCAAGGGCGGCCTCGGCAACATCCACTTCAAGTCGAGCACCAACCGCACTCCGCGTCAGTGCACCGGGGGCGAGCCAGGCGAGGAACTCGATTTGCGCCTCGAACTGCGCGTGCTGGCCGACGTCGGCCTGCTGGGCCTGCCGAACGCCGGCAAGAGCACGCTGATCCGCGCCGTTTCCGCTGCCCGTCCGAAGGTTGCCGATTACCCGTTCACCACGCTGCACCCGAGCCTCGGCGTCGTTCGTGTCGCCCCCGACAAGAGCTTCGTCATGGCCGACGTGCCGGGCCTGATCGAGGGCGCCGCCGATGGCGCCGGCCTCGGCCTGCGCTTCCTCAAGCACCTGCAGCGGACGCGGCTGCTGCTGCACGTCGTCGATATCGCGCCGGTCGACCCCGAAGCCGACCCGTTGCGCGACGCGCAGGCGATCGTCGGCGAACTGCTCCGGCACGACCCGGCGCTCGCCGCCAAGCCGCGCTGGCTGGTGCTCAACAAGCTTGACCTGATCCCCGCGGACGAGCGCGAAGCCGCCATCGCCGCCTTCGTCGATGCCTACCGCAAGGCCACCGGCTACGACGGCCCGTGTTTCCCGATTGCCGCGATCAGCGGCGACGGGACGAAGCCGTTGATCCATGCAGTCCAGGAGGCGCTGGAGGAGATGACGCCGATTGAGCGAGGGCCGTCAGAATCGAGCGACGACAGTCATCCCGGATGACCAGACATGATCACCATTGAGCAATTGGGTGCGCGACGCAGCGAACTGATCGCGCTGGCGGATCGCTACAAGGCGGAGAATCTCAGGGTCTTTGGCTCCGTAGCACGCGGTGAGGCGAACGAACAAAGCGATGTCGACCTGCTGGTGCATTTTCGCAGTGGCGCATCGCTGTTCGATCTGATCGACTTGAAAGAGGATGCCGAGAAGCTGTTGGGCGTCGCGGTCGATGTCGTATCGGATGGCGGGCTGTCTCCCTACCTGAAGGATCGCATCCTCGACGAAGCGCGCCCGCTATGACGCAGGATCCGCTTGTCTTTCTCGTTCATGCCCTCGATTGCATCGATTTCATCGAGGAGCAATTGCTGTCGGTGGGCAAACATGACTTTCTCGAAAATCGGGTGATACGCGACGCGCTGCTGCGCAATCTTGAGATTGTCGGGCAGTCGATCAAGGATTACGGCATTGAAACCCTGGAGCACACGCATCCCGCCATTCGCTGGCGGCAATTAGCCGGATTCAGGAACCAGCTTGCGCATGGGTATCTCGGTCTCGACCACGAACTGATCTGGGGTATCCTCAGCCAGTATCTGCAACCGCTGCGCCAAGCCGTTGCGGAACACCTGAAAGCGCAGCCATGACCCGCCTCGCCGGGGCCAAGCGTCTCGTCGTCAAGGTCGGGTCGGCGCTGGTCACCGCCAACGGGGCCGGTCTCGACCTCGCGGCGATCGCCGACTGGGCGCGCCAGATCGGCGTCCTCCGGCGCCAGGGCAGGGAGGTCGTCCTCGTTTCCTCGGGCGCCATCGCCTGCGGCATGCGGCGCCTCGGCTGGGGCAAGCGGCCACGGACGGTCCATGAGCTGCAGGCGGCGGCGGCGGTCGGCCAGATGGGGCTGGTCCAGGTCTACGAGGGCGCGTTCTCGCGCCATGGCCTGCACACGGCGCAGATACTGCTGACCCATGACGATCTCGCCGACCGCAAGCGTTACCTGAACGCGCGGTCGACGCTGACGACGCTGCTCGGACTCGGCGTCGTGCCGATCATCAACGAAAACGATACCGTCGTCACCGACGAGATCAAGTTCGGCGACAACGATACGCTCGGCGCGCTGGTCGCCAACCTGATCGAGGCCGATGCGCTGTTGATCCTGACCGACCAGGCCGGGCTGTTCACCGCCGACCCGCGCAAGGATCCGGCGGCGACGCTGATCCGCGAGGCGACCGCCGGCGACGAGGCGCTGGAAGCCATGGCCGGCGGCGCCGGCAGCGCCATCGGCAAGGGCGGCATGATCACCAAGGTCATCGCCGCCCGGCGCGCCGCGCAGAGCGGGGCGCACACGGCGATCGCCAGCGGCCGCGAAGCCGATGTCCTCATCCGTCTGGCCAGTGGCGAGCAGGTCGGCACGCTGCTCGTATCGCAGACCCAGCCGCTGGCGGCGCGCAAGCAGTGGCTCGCCGATCACCTGCAACTGGCGGGCCGGCTGCTGCTCGACGCGGGCGCGGTCAACGCGCTGAAAGCGGGCAAAAGCTTGCTGCCGATCGGCGTCGTCGCCGCCGAGGGCGATTTCGGGCGTGGCGCGGCGGTCGCCTGCATCGCCCCCGGCGGCGCCGAAGTCGCGCGCGGGCTGTGCAACTACGGCAGCGGCGAAGCGCGCCTGATCGCCCGCAAGTCGACGCTGGAAATCGAGAACCTGCTCGGCTACGTCGACGAGCCGGAAATCATCCACCGCGACAACCTGATCCTGCTCGGCTGAGCCAGGAAGCGAAGGGGAACGCCGTTTCCCCTGCTTCTTGCGCCGTAGTCATGGTGTGACGACAATTAGCCGTGTTCAATGATTGATGGGCTGCGAAATGACTCTCTTTGATGCTCTTGGCTTTCGATGGGACAGATCGGCTGTGCCGACTTCCGCTCCGTCTCACTCGATGGATCGAGTCTGTTTTCGTTTTCACAAGATGCTTCCAGAGTTCGTCTGGGACGCCTCAGTGCTCGAAGGCAACCCGTTCACCTTCCCGGAGGTCAAGACGCTGCTGGATGGCGTGACCATCGGCGGGCGGAAGATTTCCGATCAGGAGCAAGTCCTGAACCTCGCGGAAAGCTCCAGGCGCCTGCTGGCGATGGTAAAGAGCGGCCAGTTTGAACTCTCCAAGCCGGTATTCACCGAACTGAACAGCATTGTCGCCCGCAAGGAAGCCCTGGAATGGGGCGTGTTCCGTGGCGAAGGTCGGGAGAAGAACTACACGCCGGATGTGGGCCTTGGTGAGCGGGGACGCCATACCCCGCTGCCGACACTACCTGGTGCGCCGGAACTGAACCGGGTGTTCCGTGAAGGCATGGCAGCACTGCAAGAATGCGAGCCGTTTGAGCGAGCGACGGCCTTCTTCCTGTTCGGCGCTTTGCAGCAGTTCTTCTTCGACGGCAACAAGCGCACCTCGCGCTTCATGATGAACGGTGTTCTCATGTCGCGCGGTATCGACGCGATCAGCGTACCCGCCGCCAAGGCGCAGGAATTCAACGAGAAGATGGTGCGCTTCTACGTCTCGAAGGACGCCACCGAGATGATGTCGTTCCTCGCAGGCTGTCACCCGGATGCAGAGGAGATTCTTCCTCCACCAGGAGGAGATCGTAACCACGATGACAGAATGGAGGCGTAATCATGAAACACGACCACTTCACCGATGAGCGAATCGACGACATCCGCATTGAGCGGGCTTTGCTTGGCTGGGGTGACGGTTCAACCGCGTTCAAGCGTGACTACAAGCGGAAAAGCAGGGCCGTCACCGGGCGACGCTTGACGCCGACCTGAGGAAGATCCTCGGCGCTTTGGCCGAGGATCGAATTCCGGACCCGCGTTACCGCGGGTGTCACGTCAGGCCCGATTTGCTGTCGATCTGCCGCAAACCGGACGCCAATACCTTGCGGCTGGCCCGTCTCGGCTCGCACAGCGAGCTATTTGGATGAATACCGGCGGCTGTTTCTGTTGCGACCGAATTCCCTTGGCGACGAGCCGGAAATCATCCATCGCGACAACCTGATCCTGCTCGGCTGAGCCAGGAAATGACGGGGAAGACGGGTTCCCCTGCTACTTGCGCAGGGCCGTCATTTGCCGCTTGGCGTTCGCCGCCGGCAGAGACTCCATCAAGGTCCTCTTGCAGAACTGGCAGCGCCAGCGCAGGGTAACCCTTGCGGAAGTCCGGCCCCAGTCATGGGTTTATCCCATCGCTGTTGTTGTCACGCGGGAGGCTTTGAACGACCCCATTTACCTGCTGATACAGCCCCGGAAGATCGCTGTGGATCGTCTTTCAGACGATTTCCAGGTCCACCTTGTCATACCCGTGCGCGACACGGTTACGCATCGTGTACATGACCTGCCAAGGAATGTCGTCGTGCCGTGCGGCGAACTCCGGGGCCACGCGCTGAATGTTATTCGACGCCTCGCCAATGATTTCAATGTTGCGGATCACGGCGTCTTGCACCAGTTCACTGTTCAGGAAAGCGACCTCATCGATGTTTGCCGTATAGCGGTCGATGCGTTCGATGGCTTTGACGATGTGCCCGAGGTAGTCCGGGACGCGCAGTGCCTTGGTCATACCGGCACTGCCTCGGAGAGAACCCGACTGCGGAAAGCATCGGGCAAGGCCATGGGCGTCAGCACATCGACCGACACGCCAAGAAGACGTTGCAGCTCCACTTGGATAGCGGCCACGTCCATCAGCGTCGTCTCCGGCGTCGGGTCGATGAGGAGATCCAAGTCACTGCTGTCCGTGTCCTGGCCGCGCAGCACGGAGCCGAACACCCGAGCGTTACGGGCGCGGTGAGAGTCGACCACATGCCGAATCGCGGCACGGTTCGAGGCTAAGGCTTCAGAGGGTTTCATTTACTCTCCCACAACAAAATCCGGTTTCATGGTAACGCAACAAGCGTCACGAGACGACAGCAAATTCCGGTTTTACACCAAGACGATAGACAACTGATTCGGATTCCCGAAACACAACCAAATCCGGATAGCTAGTGTAGTGCCGCGCTCTTG
>WBZP01003800.1_pt1 | contig 16128 bp, 15 predicted proteins | sample 5204301 | NCBI WGS metagenome assembly WBZP01 (sample SAMN12412401, study PRJNA552823) | activated sludge metagenome | isolation source: activated sludge from nitrification reactor of wastewater treatment plant... | place: USA: Pennsylvania | collected 2017
GCCCTCGACGTGACCGGTACCGTACTTCTCCGGCTCCTTCGAGAGCTTCTTGCTGATCGCGTACGACATCCACGCCGCGATGTCGGCGCCCGCGCCCGGCAGCGCGCCTACCAGCGTGCCCAGCGCGCTGCCGCGCAGGATCTGCTTCGGGTACTTCACCGTCAGCGCCCACATGCCCTTGAACACGTTGCCGATCGGCTGGTCGACGATCTCCATCGCGGGCGCGGTGTTGACGACATAGCGGATGATCTCGGACACCGCGAACATCCCGATCATCAGCGGGATGAAGCCGAGGCCGCCCATGAGTTCGGTGCTGCCGAACGTGAAGCGGGGGAAGCCGGCAGGGTTGCCGAGCCCCACCGTGGCGACCAGCAGCCCGATGAGCAGCGACGAGATGCCCTTCAGCGGCCGGTCGGCGGTGATGACGATCGCACAGGTCAACCCCAGCAGCACCAGCCAGAAGTACTCGAACGAACTGAACCGGAGCGCGAACTCGGCGAGCATCGGCGCGGCGACGATCAGCACCGCGGTACCGAAGAGCCCCGCGATCGCCGAGAACACGAGCCCGGCGCCGAGCGCGGTGTCGGCGAGCCCCTTCTTCGTCATCGCGTAGGCTTCGTCGGTGTAGGCGGCCGACGCGGGCGTGCCCGGCATCCGCAACAGGCAGCCGGGAATGTCGCCGGAGAAGATCGCCATCGCCGTCGCCGCGACCATCGCGGCGATCGCCGGGATCGGCGGCATGAAGAACGTGACCGGAACCAGCAGCGCGATCGCCATCGTCGCGGTGAGGCCTGGCACCGCGCCGACGAACAGGCCGAACACGGCGGCCGGAATCATCACGGCGACGGTCTCCCAGCTGAAGACGAGCCCGAAGGCGAGCGCCACGGCGTCCATCGCGTGCCCCTAGAACGCGTACGACTTGAGCACGCCCCAGGGCAGCGGGACGCGCAGCAGCTTGTAGAAAGCGAACCAGATCACCAGGCTCGAGACCAGCGCCACGAGCGCCGCGACCGGTACGCGCACGCCGAGCACGACCAGCCAGGCGAACAGCAGCAGCGGCGCGAGCAACAGGAAGCCCACGTCGTCCACCCACAGGATGTAGGCAACCACGCCGAGCACCACCGCCGCAAAGGCGCCCAGGTGCCGCGGCGAGCTCGCCCAGTCGGCAAGCTGCAACCACGGCAGGGCCGCCCCACGGCGCAAGCCCGAGACGACCAAGAGCGCCCCGGCTGCGACGAATCCCGCGCCGATCAACCCGGGAAACGCTCCCGCACCGTACTGCTGCCCGGGGATCGCCGGGAAACCCCGAACGTGCCACAGCAGGAACGCGCCCAGTGCCGCGAAAAGCGCGCCAAACACCGCATCGTTGAGCTTCATCGGGAACCTGAAATCGACCGGACCACGGGCATCACGACGCGCGCCGCACCGCCGCGGGCACCTCCCGCCACCGCATTGCAGGCGTCGCCGGGGCGCGGCGTGTGAGCCGGACGGGGGCCGCCGCCCGCCCCATGGATCCGGTCGGCAGTCCTGCCCGGCCCGCCTGCTGGGCGCGACGTCCTCTACTTCGCGAGCCCCACGGCCTTCATCACCTTGCCCATCGCCTCATCGTCCTTGGCCATGAAGGCGGCGAAGTCGGCCTGCTGCGCCCACTCGGTACCGTAGCCGCGCTGCGCGGCGAAGTCCTTGAATTCCTTGCTTTCCCAGATCTTCTTGATCGTGATCGCGAGCTTGTCTGCGACGTCCTTCGGCATGCCCTTGGGACCGGCGATGCCACGCCACGCCGATACGGTCCAGTCGGCGCCCAGCGCCTGCTTCACGGTCGGAGCGTTGGGGAACAGCGCCATCGGCTTGTTCGACATCGCGGCCAGCGGTTTCGCCTTGCCGGCGTCGATCAGCGGCCGCGCCTCGGCCAGCGAGCAGGTGACCACGTCGATACCGCCGGCAACGAGGTCCTGCATCGCCGGGGCGGCGCCGTTCGACGGTACCCAGGGAATCGCCTTCTGGTCGATCTTGAGGTCGAGCAGCAGGCCCGCGAGCGCGAGGTGCCAGATCCCGCCCTGCGCGGTACCCGACGCCTTCATCTTGCCCGGATTGGCCTTGATCGCGTCCATCAACTCCTTCGCGTTCTTGTACGGCGAGTCGGCGCGCACGGTGATGCCTGCCGGGTCGGCGTTGACCAGCGCCAGCGGCGTGTACGACGCTGGCCCGAGGTCGGTCAAGCCCTGCCAGTGCATCATCACGATCTCGACGGTGATCATGCCGATGGTGTAGCCGTCGGCCGGCGCCTGAGCGATCGCGCTGTGGCCGACGACGCCGCCGCCGCCGGTGCGATTGACGACGTTGACCGGCTGTCCGAGTTCCTTCTCCAGCATCGTGGCGAAGAAGCGGGCCGTGGTGTCGGTGCCGCCACCGGCGCCCCACGGCACGACGAACGTGATCGGGCGCGACGGATACGCCTGTGCCAGGGCGCCGGCTGCGAACAACGTCAGTGCCGCAGCGGCCAGCGCGTGCAGTGCCTTCTTCATGCTACCTCCGAGTGGAATTGGCTTCGAAACGACCTACCTGACCGACGGTGACGGAACCAGCCGGCGCCGTTGGCCGGGCGACGACCCGCCATCCACGGTAGCAGCGGCGCGCCCTTTTGGTCAAGTGGTCTGACCAGTGTCACCGATCGACCCGCGGCACCTCGCCGAAGAAATCGAGGTAGAGGCGGACCTGATCACGCAGTGCCGGCAGGCCCCAGAACGTCGGCAACCCGCGCTGGCGCGCCGCCTGCAGGAAATGCGACCGCGACTCCTCGAGCACGGTGTCGGCGATGATCGTTCCGGGCACGACCGCGGCGAGGTCGACCGGCAGGCTGCCGCTGCGCGGCGACCGGTAGAGCTCGAGCGTGTTGACGATCAGCGAGTACGACGACAGCGGGACGTGCGCGTCGGCGCTGCCGGCGACCCCGAAGCGCGATGCCAGCATCGCGAGCGTCGTCACGGCGCGTTCCTGCAGCGGATCGCGGACGTCGATCGAGCGCGCGCCGGCGGCGGCCATCGAGGCCCCGATCGCCCGCGCCGCAGGACTGCCGCCGAGCAGCAGGATGTGCTTGCCGGCGAACGCGAACCCCTGCTCGGAGAGGTGCTTGACGAAGCCCACGCCGTCGAACAGCGCACCGGAGAGCATCCCGGCGTCGTCGCGGACGATGGCGCTGACGCTGCCGGCCCAGGTCGCCTCGGTCGACGTCCGCGCGAGCGGCGGGCAGAGTTCGAGCGGCTGCGGCGTGGCCATCTGGACGCCGCGGACGCCGTCGCGGCGGAGGATGAGGTCGAGCATCCCGGCGTCGGGCGTCGCGTGCGTGGGCTCCGGGATGCACAGTGCCCGGATGCCCAGTGCGTCGAACACCTGGTTGAAGATCGTGAGGATGCGGGCCTGCGTCTCGGGCGTACCGAGGATCACGTAGTAGCGGGTGTTCATGGCTTCGGCGCTGCGGCGGCGGCGCCCCCGCAGCCGCCCGCTCCGGGCCGCCGTGCGCGGGCGCGTCGGCAGACCGCACATCATCCGCCCGCGGAACCGTCCTTCGCAAGCCCGGGCCCCGGTCCCGGTGCGCCGGACCGCCCGCCGAAGCGCCCGTCGCGTCCGGCGCGGACGTGGCGCAGCACCGCCGCGACCAGGCGGGCGAGATCGGCTTCGAGGCGCGCGTAGCCGTCGTTGGGCAGCAAGGTCGCCTCGTCCATGTACAGCGTCCGCTTGACCTCGAGCTGCAGGCTGTGCCGTCCCTCCGCCGGACGCCCGTGCCGGCGGACGATCTCGACGCCCTTGTAAGGATCGTTGATCGCGACGCGGTATCCCAGGTCGCGCAGCGTGCCCGCGACGAGCGCCGTGAACCCGGGCAGGCAGGTCGTCCCGTCGCGGTCGCCGACGACGAAGTCGGCGCGCTCGCGCCCGGGGTCGTCGGCATTGGCGTCGCCGCGCGCCGGCATCGAGTGGCAGTCGATGTGCCAGACCGCGCCGAACTCCCGGTGCAGCACATCGAGTTCCGTCTCGAGCGCGGCGTGATAGGGCAGGTAGCACGCGTCGATCCGGCGCCGCAGCTCGGCGCTCGCCAGCCTGCGCCGGTACATCGGCGAGCCGTCGCGCGCGATCCGCCAGACGAGGCCGATGCCCTGCGCCGTCTTGCGTGACGGCGCTACCGCGTCGGGCCAGGGCTCGGCCAGCAGCTCGGGATCGATGTCGGCGAGGCTGCGGTTGGCATCGATGTAGGCGCGCGGGAAATTCGCCTCGAGCAGCGTGGCGCCCAGCGCCACCGCGCTGCGGTACAACCGGGCGACGTGGGTATCCTCGGCCTGGCGGACGACGTCGCGCGGTGGCGCGTGGTCGAAATCGTCGGGGTAGTGCTCGCCGCTGTGCGGCGAGTCCAGCACCAGCGGGACCCGCGCCCCGCGCGGGTGGTGGAGCACGAAGGGTGGCGCGTTCACGCGGCCTCGGCGGCGTTGAGGTGGCAGGCGGACCGGCGGCCGTCGGCGAGCGGCACCAGCCGCGGCGCCTCGGCCCGGCAGCGCGGCATCGCGTGGATGCAGCGCGGGTGGAAGTGGCAGCCGCTCGGCGGATCGAGCGGCGACGGGATCTCGCCCTGGACCGGGACGAACGTGCGCTTGCCGGGGACGACCTTGCCGACCTCCTTCAGCAGCGCCTGCGTGTACGGGTGGCTCGGCGCCGCGAACACCGCCTCCGCGCTGCCGGACTCGACGACGCGGCCGAGGTACATGATGACGACGCGGTCGCTGATGTGCTCGACGACGCCCAGGTCGTGGCTGATGAAGAGGTAGGTGAGGTTCAGCGCCGACTTGAGGTCCATGAACAGGTTGAGCACCTGTGCCTGGATCGACACGTCGAGCGCCGCCACCGACTCGTCGCAGACGAGGAACTCGGGCTGCACGGCGAGGGCACGCGCGATGCCGATGCGCGCGCGCTGGCCGCCCGAGAACTGGTGCGGGAAGCGGCGCATCAGCGTCGGATCGAGCCCGACGCGGTTGAGCTGCAGCCCGACGTACTCGACCTGCTGGCGGCGGCCGACGATGCCGTGCGCGACCGGGGCCTCGCCGACGATGTCGACGACCCGCAGCCGCGGATTGAGCGACGCGTAGGGGTCCTGGAAGATCATCTGCATCTTGAGCTGCAGCGACCTCGCCTGCTCCGGCGGCAGCCCGGCCAGCGGACTGCCGCGCCAGAACCGCTCTCCCGCGGTCAGCGGCAGCAGGCCGACGGCGAGGCGGCCGAGCGTGGACTTCCCGCAGCCGGACTCGCCGACGAGCCCGACGACTTCGCCGGCCCGGACGGCCAGGTCGACGCCGTCGACGGCACGGACGACTTCCTCGCGCTGGCCGGCGCCCAGCAGGTTGCCGATCCGCGCCGCGATGTCCAGCGTGCGGACGAAGCGCTTGACGGCGCCGCGCAGCTCGATCAGCGGGACGGGAGCCGCCGCGACGCTCATCGTGCCACCGTCGCCGCGTCGCCGAGCGGCGCGTGGCAGCGAACCCGCCGCCGCGCTGCGATCACCGTCTCGTCGGGCGCCTCGGCGCATGCGGCGACCGCTTTGCTGCAGCGCTCGCGGAAGGCGCAGCCCGGCGGCAGGTCGAGAACGCTGGGCGCCATGCCGGGGATCTGCCGCAGCCGCGCGCCGCGCTCGCTGCGCGACGGCACCGAATCGAGCAGCCCCTGCGTGTACGGGTGCAGCGGGCGGCCGAGCACCTCGTCGGCAGTGCCACGCTCGACGATCCGGCCGGCGTACATCACGCAGACGCGGTCGGCGAGCCCGGCGATCACCGACAGGTCGTGGGTGATCCAGATCATCGCGGCGCCGGTCTCGCGCGACAGCTTCTGCATCTCGAACAGGATCTGCCCCTGGATCGTCACGTCGAGCGCCGTCGTGGGCTCGTCGGCGATGATGAGGTCCGGGTGGTTGAGCAGCGCGATCGCGATGGCGACGCGCTGGCGCATCCCGCCCGAGAACTGGTGCGGATAGGCGACCAGCCGCTCGTCGGGGGACGGAATGCCCACGCGCACCAGCGCGGCCCGGGCCCGGTCGCGCGCCGCCGCCGCACTGACGCGCTCGTGGGCGTGGATGGCCTCCGTCATCTGCCGGTCGACGCGCAGCACCGGGTTCAGCGTCATCATCGGATCCTGGAAGATCATGGCGATCCGGTTCCCGCGCAGATGGCGCATCGCCTCGGCGTCGAGCGTGCGCAGGTCGCGCCCGTCGAGGAGGATGCGCCCGGCAACGATGCGTCCCGGCGGGTCGACGAGGCCCATGATCGAGTAGCCGGTCATCGACTTGCCGGACCCCGACTCGCCGACCAGCCCGATCACCTCGCCGCGCCCGACCGAGAACGACACGTCGTCGACTGCCCGCACCGTGCCGGCGCGGGTGAAGAAGTGCGTCCGCAGGCCCTCCACCTCGAGCAGCGGCGCGGGGCGTTCGCCGTGCTCGCCGGTGCCTCCGGGCCCCTCGTCGCGGCGGCGGCTCCGGCTCACCGCGCGAGCCTCGGGTTCAGCACGTCGCGCAGCTGGTCGGCCACGAGGTTGATGCTGACGATGGTGAGCAGCAGCGCGATGCCCGGGAAGAAGCTGATCCAGTACTTGCCGGAGAGCAGGTACTGGTAGCCGTTGGCGATCAGCAGGCCCAGCGAGGGCTCGGTGATCGGCAGCCCGAGCCCGAGGAACGACAGCGTGGCCTCGAGCGCGATCGCCGCTGCCACCTGGACGGTCGCCACGACGAGCAGCGGCGGCAGGCAGTTGGGCAGGAGGTGCCGGAAGACGATCCGCGCCGGCGACAGCGCCAGGCAGCGCGCCGCCTCGACGTACTCCTTCCGCTTCTCGACCAGCGCGGCGCTGCGGACGGTACGCGCGTAGTACGCCCACTGGACGGTGACCAGCGCGGCGACGACCTTGCCGACCCCCTGGCCGAGCACGGCGATGAGGATCAGCGCGATCAGGATCGCCGGGAACGACAACTGGATGTCGACGATCCGCATCACCAGCGTCTCGACGCGCCCGCCGACGTACGCGGCGGTGAGCCCTAGCGCCAGCCCGATCGCGAGCGCCAGCGCGGTGCTCGCCGCCCCGACCGACAGGCTTATCCGCAGGCCGTAGAAGATCGCGGACAGCATGTCGCGGCCCTGGTCGTCGGTTCCCAGCCAGTACGTCCCCCCGCCGGCGGCCGTCGAGCCGGGCTCGAGGCGGCTCTCCATCACGTCGAGCTGGGCGAGGTCGTACGGGTTCTGCGGCGAGATCAGCGGCGCGAGGACCGCGAGCAGCACGATCAGGCCGAGCAGCGCCGCCCCGACGAGGGCGACCGGATTGGCGGCGAAATCGGACAGCACCCGGCCGAGCGGCGTCTCCGTTGCGCGGGTCCCCGGCGGGCCCGCGGTCACGGCCCCGCCCTCCGCGCCGGGCGCAACGGCGCCGGGCCGCGCGCCGGGTGCCGTTGCGGGCTCATCCCTTCCCCTCGCCCAGCCGGACCCGCGGGTCGAGTGCCGAATACAGCACGTCGACCACGAGGTTGATCACGATGAACAGCGAAACGATCACCAGCAGGTAGGCGACGATCACGGGCCGGTCGAGCAGGCCGATCGAGTCGATCAGCAGCTTCCCCATCCCCGGCCACGCGAAGATGCTCTCGGTGACGATCGCGAAGGCGATCACCGAGCCGAACTCCAGGCCGATCACGGTGACGATCGGGATCATGATGTTGCGCAGCACGTGGATGCCGATCACCCGCGCGTTCGACAGGCCCTTGGCCCGGGCGAACTTGACGTAGTCCTGCAGCAGCGCCTCGCGGGCGCCGGCCCGCGTGAGACGGATCAGCAGCGCGAGCTTGAACAGCGCGAGGTTGGTGGCCGGCATGGCGAGGTGGCGCAGCCCCTCGAGCGACAGGAACGATACCGGGACGAGGCCGAACAGCAGCACCGTCGGTCCGCGGCCGTTGGAAGGCAGCCAGCCCAGCATCACCGAGAACACCATGATGAGCATCAGTCCGACCCAGAACGTGGGCAGCGAGAAGCCGAGGATCGACGCGGCCATGATGCCGCGCCCGGCGACGCCGTTGGGGCGCAGGCCGGCCACCAGGCCGAGCGGGATTCCCAGCGTGATCGCGATCAGCATCGCGGCGAAGGCCAGCTCCAGCGTCGCCGGCATCCGCTCCAGGATCAGCGACAGCGCCGGCGTGGCGTGGACGAACGAACGGCCCAGGTCGCCGCGGAACGCGCCGGCGAGGAAGGTCCCGTACTGCTCCGGGAGCGACTTGTCGAGGCCCAGGGCGGCGATCGCGCGCTCGCGGTCGATCTGATCGGCCTGGGGGTTGATCAGGATGTCGATCGGGTTGCCGATCGCGTAGACGCCGATGAACACCAGCAGCGACATCACGAACAGCACCAGCACGCTCTGCAGGCTGCGGCGGATGACGAACACCAGCATGATCGGACGGATTCCCGCGACGTTGGCTGCTGCCGATTGTACGTCGCGGGCCGCTGCGCGGTGGAGTCCGTTGCCGCCGCAGCCGCCCGGCGGCGCTCAGACCCCGAGGTAGCGGTGGATCTCCTCGCGGCGGCCGGCGACGTCGGCGGCGACGAACATCTCGGCCACGCGCCCGTGGTCGAGCACGTAGTGGCGATCCGCGACTGTGCTTGCGAAGTGGAAGTTCTGCTCGACCAGCAGCACGGTGTAGCCCAGCGTGCGCAGCGTGCGCAGCGTGCGGCCGATCCCGCCGACGATCACCGGTGCGAGGCCCTCGGTGGGCTCGTCGAGCAGCAGCAGGCGCGCGCCGGTGCGCAGTATCCGTCCGATCGCGAGCATCTGCTGTTCACCGCCCGACAGCTCGTTGCCGCGATGGCCGAGCCGCGCCGCAAGGTTGGGGAAGAGCTCCAGGATCCGCGCTTCGTCGAGGCCGCCCGGCGCGACCCTCGGCGGAAGGCCGAGGTTCTCGGCGACCGTCAGGCTGCTGAAGATCCCGCGTTCCTCGGGACAGTAGGCGACGCCGAGCCGGGCGATCCGGTGCGGGGCCAGCCGGGCGAGTTCGCGCCCGCGGAAGCGGATCGCCCCCTCGCGCCTGGGCACCAGCCCCATGACCGACTTCAGCACCGTCGTCTTGCCGGCGCCGTTGCGGCCCAGCAGCGTGACGATCTCGCCCTCCGGCACGCTGAAGCTCACCCCGTGGAGAACGTGCGCGTCGCCGTACCACGCGTGCAGGCCCTCGACGACCAGCATCGCCGGCGCCGCGGCACCCTGGTTCATCGGTAGCGGCCGTAGGTGGAGCGCGACTTCTGCAGGGCGATGATCGCGGCGGCATTGCTGCGCCCGGCCCGCTCCGCTGCCGCCAGCGCGACCTGCAGCAGTTGCGCCGTCGCCAGCGCCGCGCCGGCGGCGCCGTGCCCGGCGTCGTAGTCGAGCCCGTTCCGGGCGAGCCAGTCGTCCAACGCCGTGCAGTTCGCCTTCGGAAACACCGTGTCCAGCAGCACGGCGAGGTCGAGCCAGGGCAGCTCGAGCGGGTGCCCGAGCAGCGCACGCACCTCGCGCGCAACCAAGCTCAGGTGCTCCTCGGCCCGGTACGCGACCAGCGGCGACTTCCCGACGAACTCGAGGAACTCGACCATGGCCGCGCCCGGATCGGGCCCGGCCTGCTGCGCGTCGCCCGCTGCCGACTGGCCGCCGCCCGGCGCGCCGGTCCGCGGCGCCCGCAGCACGCGCTCGAACGCGTCGCCGAAGTCGATCGCCCCACCGCTGAAGGCGACGGCACCGACGGCGGCAAGGCGGCCGTGATGGGCCGTGCCGTCCGCGACGCCCGTCGCGACGACGACGTAGCGGGTCTCGGCGTGCGGCCGCTCGAGGTCGACCGCCGGCAGCGCGCGCCAGCGATCCAGCCGCTGCTGCAGTTCGCCGTGGACGAGCGGGCGGTCGAGCAGATAGTCGACCGCCTTGCGCAGCGAGCGGGCGATGGCCGAGCCCTTGGCGTCGGCCGGGCCGGGTGCGGGATCAGATGCCATAGACCTGACGGAGCAGTTGCTGCAGCTTCTTCGCCTGGCGGAACGCCTCCTTCAGCACCCGCTGGTCGACCTCGTTCAGGGCGCCGGGATCGATGCGGTTCGCCGCACCGGGGTCGGGCGTGGCGGCCTGCTGCCGCAGGCGCAGCAGCTGCAGGAAGTGGAAGCCGTCGATCATCGCGTCGATGAGCCGCGGCTCGACCCGCAGCGACCCGCAGGCGTGCCGCAGGCGCACGGCCGTGGCCGAATCGGCGACGCCCTTGTCGAGGGCGAGCACCCGCGCCGCGTCGACGAACAGCCTGGTGCCGCGGGACTTGACGTCGAACGTCCCCTTGTACGCGCCGTCGTCCGCGGTGGCGAACCCGCGGATGATGCCCAGCGGCGGCTCGGCCTCGAGCGCGTTCTGCACCATCAGCCGCAGGAACAGCTTGTTGTCGCGCGTGTAGTCGAACAGCCAATCGCGCAGCGCATCGGCGAGCGCCAGCTCGCCGTACACGGCGCGGAAGTCGAACACGATGTTGGCGGCCAGCAGCGACTCCGGCGTCGGCGTGCGGACCCAGCCCAGGAACCGCGTCCGCCACTCGTCGACCGACAGGCACATCTCGGGGTTGGACGCCATCACGTTGCCGGTGCACAGCGGGAAGCCGAGCTCGTCCAGCGCCGCGTTGACGTCGCGGGCGAAGGCGATGAGTCGTGCCCGCTGCGCCTCCCTCGTCGCCTCGTCGTCGACCGCGAAGATGATCGCGTTGTCCTGGTCGGTCGCGAACGTCTGCTCGCCGCGGCCCTCGCTGCCCAGGGCGAGCCAGCACCAGCGGATGCCCTCGAGCCCGTGCCGCGCGGCCTCGAGCTCCAGCACGCGGCGCGACAGCGCGTCGTTGAGCGAGGCGATCGTCCTGGTCAGCGGCTCCGCCCCGACGCCCTGCGCCAGAAGGTTGAGCGTGAGGCGCCGGATGTCGTCGTTGGCGCGCTTGAGCGCACCGAGGTCGCCGGCGGCGTTGAGCCCCTCGATGGCCTTGCGCATCGAGACCCGTTGCAGCGCGAACAGGTCGCGCTCGTTGATCACGCCGCGCAGCCTCGCGCCGTCGACGACGACGATCTGGCGGATCGCGCCCTCGGCCATCCGGTGCATCGCCTCGTAGACGGTGGCGGTCGCCGGCATCGTGACGATCGGCGTGGTCATCACCTCGGCGACCGGCGTCGCCAGAGGACGCTCCGGCAGGCTCACCCGCCGCAGCAGGTCGACGAGCGTGAAGATGCCGACGGGGGCCCCGGCGGCGTCGACGGCGACGATGGTACGCACGTTCGCCTCGGCCATCCGCTGCAGCGCATCCCTGAGCGACGCACCGACGGGGCAGGACACCGGCTCCTTGCGGATCAGCTCCGCCAGCGTGCGCGAGTACGCCTGCTCGTCGGCCAGCCGCTGGCTGTACTGGCTCTGCAGGCTGGCGAGCGACTGCTTGAGCGTCTCCGTCACCGCGTCCGCGCAGTAGTGGTCGAACTCGGGCGACTCCGCGCGCAGCGCGACGAACTCGGCGCGCGGCAGGACGAAGCAGAAGCTGTCCTGCAGCGCGGTGAAGATCTTCGTCGTCGCGCCGCCGGCCGACAGCGCGCCGACCGGGAAGACGTTGCCGGGTCCGAGCGTCGGCTCGGGATCGGCGTGCGGGCTGTCCGGGCGGCTGCCGATCGCGCCGCGCTGGACGATGTAGAGCGCGGGCACCGGCCCCGTTCGCGCCGACAGCAGCTGCGTGTCGCGGGCGAAGTACGCGAGCTTCAGGCGCGGGACCAGCGCGTCGAGCGCCGCGCCGTCCATCCGGTCGAACGGAGCGTGGCGCTGCAGGAAGCCGCGCGCGGCCTCGATCAACGGAGCGGGAGTACTCATGCGGATAGCGTAGTTTGCGGCACCCGGGCGACGCAAGCAAAAACCCCCGCACGGGGCGGGGGTCGTTGCGTTAGGTCAATGCCGGCGGGGGGTCAGTGCGCCGCCGCCTTCGACACGAGGATGCCCGTGTTCTGCCGGGCGTACAGCTCGTCCCACATGTCCTCGGCGCGCCGGTCGCGGTAGAGCAGCGAGCCCAGGATGACCGCCAGGAAGCCGAGCGGGATCGAGATGAGGCCCGGGTTGCGCAGCTCGAACAGCGGCTTCTCGAGCCCGACGAGCGACGTCCGGTCGCTGCCGATCTCCTTGATCCTGGCCTCGGCCGCGCCCTTGGCCTTCTCGGACTTGGCGATCGCGGCCTTGATCTTGTCCTGCGCCGCCGGATCGGTCGCCGCCGCGAGGTCGGTGCTGGCCTTGGCGATCTTGGCCGATTCCGCCTTGACGATGTTCTCCTGCGCCGCCTTGACGGCCAGCGGGTAGGTCATGTTCGGCGAGACCAGCACCAGGCCGATCGCGGCGAACGTGCCGACGATCATGCCCAGCACGATGCCGCCGGTGTTGCAGCGCTTCCAGTACAGCGTCAGCAGCACGCAGGGGAAGTTCGCCGACGATGCCACCGCGAACGCCAGCGCCACCAGGTGGGCGACGTTCTGGCCCTTCGCCGCGATGCCGATGGTGATCGCCAGCGCGCCGACGATGATGGTGGCGATCCGCGCCGCCTTGACCTGCTCGGCCGGCGTGACGTGCTCCTCGCGGATGACGCCGACGTAGAGGTCGTGCGCCATCGCCGAGGCGGCGGCCAGCACGAGGCCGGCGACGACCGCGACGATGGTGGCGAACGCGACGGCGGCGACGAACGCCAGCATGAAGTTGCCGAGCAGCGAGTCGGCGCCGCCGCCCAGTGCCTGGGCGAGCAGCGGTGCGGCCATGTTGCCGCCGGGGTCGACGGCACGGATCTGGTCCGGGCCGACCTTCATCGCCGCGCCCATGCCGAGGAACAGCGTCAGCACGTAGAAGCCGCCGATGATCGCCATCGCCCAGATCACCGACTTCCGCGCGGCCTGCGCCGTCGGCACGGTGAAGAAGCGCATCAGGATGTGCGGCAGGCCGGCGGTGCCGAAGACCAGCGCCATGCCCAGCGAGATCTGGTCGATCGGGGCCTTGAACAGCAGCCCCGGCTCGAGGAAGCGCTGGCCCAGTTCCGCGCCGGTCATGTTCTTCCCGGCGTCACCGAGGATCTGCGCCACGCGCGCCTGGACCTTCGGATCCGCGACGACGTTGGCAAGGAAGTCGCCGAAGAAGCCGTACTGCGACCACACCATGATCACGAGGATGATCGACGCGGTCACCAGCAGCGCGGCCTTGATGATCTGCACCCAGGTGGTCGCAACCATGCCGCCGAACAGCACGTACGAGAGCATCAGGATGCCGACGACGATGACCGAGATCTCGTAGTCGATGCCGATCAGCGTCTTGACGAGCACGCCGCCGCCGACCATCTGGGCGGTGAGGTAGAACGTCGAGACCGTGATCACCGACAGCGCGCCGACGATCCGCGTGGCCTTCGGGTTGTTGCGGTAGGCGAGGATGTCGGCGAGCGTGTACTTGCCGATGTTGCGGCAGGGCTCCGCGATCACCAGCAGCACGGTGATGTAGGCGACCAGCCAGCCGACCGAGTACATGAATCCGTCGTAGCCCCAGATCGAGATCAGGCCGGCGATGCCGAGGAACGATGCGGCCGAGAGGTAGTCGCCGGCGATCGCCCAGCCGTTCTGCAGGCCGGACACGCCACCGCCGGCGGTGTAGAAGTCCGACGCCGTCTTGACCCGCTTCGCGGCGACGTAGGTGACGAACATCGTGAAGCCGATGATGACGGCGAACACCAGGAAGGTGAGCCAGCGCCACTTGTCGGCGACGGCGTTCTGCGCCAGCGCGGGCGTGGCGACGGACAGCAGGGCGACGAACCCGGCGAACAGCGCCGTGCGCCGCGAAAGGAGTTGTCGGCCGATCATTTGCGCGCTCCCAGCTTCTTCTCGACGTCGCGGACGATCTCGGCGGATGCGGCGTCGAATTCCGCGTTGGCCTTGCTCGAGTAGTAGAAGGCGATTGCCCAGGCGACGATGAACTCCGACAGCGCGAACAGGATGCCCACGTTGACCGGTCCCGCGACCTTGACCTTGAACAGGTCCTGGAAGTACGCCGCCCCGACGGGCAGCAGGAAATAGAAGACGATGGAGAACACCATCAGGCCCCAGAGGAACGAGGTCTTCTTCCGGTGCAATGCCTGAAACCTGGGATCGGCGACGACCGCCTTCCAGTCCACGTTTGCCACATCTGCCATGTGCTGCCCTCCCGCTGGATTCTTGATCTGGTCGCGCTGTCCCGGTCGGGACCGGCAGCGCGCACGCCCAACGTCATCGGCCCGCGATGACGCCACGCTGGCATTAACTCACCCTCCGCTTACGCTGCCCTTACACCCCCTTGGCCGGGCCCCACGCCGGCGGCCGCCTGGCCAGGAACGCGTCGATCCCCTCGGCTGCATCGTCCATGACGAGGTTGCAGGCCATCGTCCTGCCGGCCAGTTCGTAGGCACCGGAAAGGTCGCGCTCGACCTGCTGGTAGAACGCCCGCTTGCCGAGCGCGACGACCGCGGGGCTGCGGCTCCTGATGACGTCGGTGAACGCGGCCACCGCGGCATCGAGCTCGGCCATCGCGACGACGCGGTTGACGAGCCCCCACGCCAGTGCCGTCGCGGCGTCTATCGCCTCGCCGGTGAACAGCATCTCGAGCACCCGCTTGCGGCCGATGTTGCGTGCGACTCCGACGGCGGGTGTCGTGCAGAAGACGCCGACGTTGACGCCGGGCAGCGCGAAGCGCGCGGTGTCGACGGCGACGGCGAGGTCGCACATCGACACCAGCTGGCAGCCCGCCGCCGTCGCGATGCCGTGGACCCGCGCGATCACCGGCTGCGGCAGCCGCGTCAGCTTCTCCATCACCCGGCTGCAGGCATCGAACATCTCCTGCTGCCAGCCGAGATCGGGGTGCGCCCGCATCTCCTTCAGGTCGTGACCGGCACAGAACCCGCGGCCGTTCGCGGCGAGCACCACGACGCGCGCCGCGGCATCGCCGGCGATCGTGTCCAGTGCCGCCTCGAGGGCGGCGATCATCTCCCGCGACAACGCGTTGAAGCGGTCGCCGCGGTTGAGCGTCAGCGTGCAGACGCCGTCGCTGGTCGCGACCAGGACCGGCGGTCCCGACGCGGATTCGGCCGTTGCGTTCACTCTCGATTCCCCCCCTTGCCCCGCCACTGCCTGGCGCGCGAACCGCCCCGGTCCGGACTCCGGGCGGCGCGCGATCATCGCACAGGGCGCCGGCAAAGTGAATCGCCGCCCGCCCGCCGGGTTGGAGCGGCCTGCGATTTGGCCGACAATGGGAGCCCCGCCCCGGCTTTTCCGGAGATCCCCCGATGGCCCATCGCTTGTCGAAGATCGTGACGCGCACCGGCGATGCCGGAACCACGGGTTTGGGCGACGGGTCGCGCGTCGGCAAGGAATCCGCGCGGATCAACGCCATCGGCGACATCGACGAGCTCAATTCGGCCGTGGGGCTGCTGCGCAGCGAGTCGCTGCCCGCCTCGGCCGACGCGGTACTCGCCGGGATCCAGCACGACCTGTTCGACCTTGGCGGCGAACTGTCGATTCCCGGGTACACGGCGGTGACCGATGTCCACGTCGCGCGGATGGAGGCCGCGGTCGAGCAGTTCAATGCCGACCTCGCGCCGCTCAAGGAGTTCATCCTGCCGGGCGGAACGCGGCCGGCGGCGCTGGCGCATCTTTGCCGCACCACCTGCCGGCGCGCAGAACGTTCGCTGGTTCGCCTTGCGGCGACCGAGGCGGTCGGCGACGCCGCCCGGCGTTACGTCAACCGGCTGTCCGACCTCTTCTTCGTGCTGGCCCGCACGCTCAACCGCGAGGCCGGTCGCCCCGACGTGCTGTGGCAGAAGGGTGGTGGCGCCGAACGCGCCTGAGCGGGGGATCTGCGGGAGAAGAGGGCCGGGCGTGTTCGCCCGGCCCCGGAAGGACACGCCGCGTCTGGGGGGCGCGACGTGCTGCTGCGAGTGTCACGGCCGACGCGACGCGCACTGCTGCGCGAGGCCGCCGCGATCAACCCGAGGTACGCGCCTGGGCGGGAGTCTGCGAGACGTCCTGCTGCGCGGTTTCCTTCGGGCGG
>WBZP01003801.1_pt1 | contig 16119 bp, 15 predicted proteins | sample 5204301 | NCBI WGS metagenome assembly WBZP01 (sample SAMN12412401, study PRJNA552823) | activated sludge metagenome | isolation source: activated sludge from nitrification reactor of wastewater treatment plant... | place: USA: Pennsylvania | collected 2017
TGCAGGCACGGGTGGTCGAGATCCTGCAGCGCCACCGGCTCGAGTTCACGCTCGACTGGTCGCTCGGCGGCGAGCCCTTCCTCACGCCGCCCGGCCGGCTGAGCGAGGCACTGCACGCCGCGATCCTCGCCGAGTGCGGCGTCGAGCCCGGCCTTTCGACCACCGGCGGCACCAGCGACGGCCGCTTTGTCGCCCGGATCTGCCCTGAGGTGATCGAGTTCGGGGTCGTCAACGAGAGCATCCACAAGGTCGACGAATGGGTCGAGGTGGCCGCACTCGAGCCACTGACGAACGTCTACCGGCGCGTCCTCGAGACGCTTCTGACGTGACGGTGGCGTGCGGGGTCACACTCGGCTCTCTCGTCGAGCGCCTGGCCGCCCGCCTCGACACCGCTGGAGTCGCCTTCGGCCACGGCACGACGAATGCCTTCGACGAAGCTGCCTGGCTGGTGCTCTGGCGGCTGGGCCTGCCACTGGACGCGCTCGACGCCCAGGCCGGCCGGCCGCTCACGCCGGCCGAGCAGGCCGCGGCCGCGGCACTCGTCGAGCGCCGCATCACCACGCGCCGCCCGGCCGCCTACCTTACCGGCGAGGCCTGGCTGCACGGCGTGCCGTTCGACGTCGACGAACATGTGATCGTGCCGCGATCGCTGATCGCCGAGCCGCTGCTCGACGGCACGCTCGACGCCTGGCTGCCGGCGCCGCCGCGCCGCGTGCTCGACCTGTGCACCGGCAACGGCAGCCTCGCGGTGCTGTCCGCCCGGCAGTGGCCGGAGGCGGCGGTGGTCGCCGCCGATCTCAGCGCCGACGCACTGGCCGTGGCGGTGCGCAACGTCGCACGCCACGGCCTCTGGCACCGCATCGTCCTGCGCCAGGGCGACGGCCTGGCGGCGCTGCCGCCGGGCGAACGGCCGTTCGACCTGATCCTGTGCAACCCGCCGTACGTCAATGCCGCGTCGATGGCCGAGTTGCCGCCCGAGTTCCGCGCCGAGCCAGCGATCGCGCTGGCCGGCGGCGCCGACGGCATGGACTTCGTGCGCGCCCTGCTGCCGTCCGTGGTGCGCCACCTCGCCCCCGGCGGCCTGCTGGTCCTCGAGATCGGCCACGAGAAAGCGCACTTCGAGCGCGTGTTCGCCGCTCTCGCGCCGGTATGGCTGCCCACGAGCGCGGGCGACGACCAGGTGCTGGTGCTCGAACGAGCGGGGCTCGAGCGCGTGGGGCTCGAGCAACACCGCTGAACGTGGATCGCGCTGCAGCCCACGAGCGGGTCCTGGCGGGCCGCCGGATGTGCTGCCCCACGCTGCGCTCAACGCTGCCGACCCCGGCCCCTCGTGGCCGGCGGTTCCTGCAGCCGCGGCAGGAACGGGTCGACCACCTCGGCCGCTCCGAAGCGCTGTCCATGCGTCAGGTCCTCGCTGAGCAGCCGGGTGCAGCCGGCGTCGAGAGCCGCCTGGACGATCACTCCGTCCCATATCGACAACCGGTGCCGCTGTGCCAGCGCGACGCCGCGCAGAACGTCCTGCGGCGTGGTGGCCCGGCAGTCCTCGGCGAAGCGCACAGCCGCTTCCAGCGCCAGGTCCGGGGCGAGGAGGCGACGCCGCAGAACCACCGCGCAGAACTCGAGCAGCACCTGGGTGGAGATCGTGAAGTCGCCGTCTTCGACGTGGGTGCGAATGCAATCGAGCGCGACGCGCTGCTTCGACGCCTCCGCGGGGTCGAAGGCATAGACGAGGACATTGGTGTCGAAGAAGGTCCTCACGGTGCGGCAGCCGGGTCGGCACCGGACACCGCTTCGGCCGGACACCCACGTTCGCGCAAGAGCTCGTCGTAGAGCGCCGCGCGGCCCGGCCACGCGGGTGCAGGGCCGATCCTGCGTGCCGAGGCGGCGATCTGCACCAGACGCTGCGCACGAGCCACCCGACGTTCGCGCTGCGCATCATCGCCGCGCACGAAGCGCTCGATCGCCTGCCGGCAAACCTCGTTGACGCTGGTGCCTTCCTGCACGGCCTTGATGCGCGCTTCGCGCAGGAGCGGGTCATCGATCGCGATCGTCAGGTTGGCCATGATGGCTGCTCGATGGGTTGACACGGGATCAGTGTAGCGCTGTTTCAGTGTCGCGATTCGACTGCCCGCGGCAAGCCTCGCGGGGTGGAGGGACAATCGCCCCCCGTGATCACGCTGCGAAACCTCACGCTGCGCCGCGGCTCCAAGGTGGTGCTCGAAGGCGCCGGCTTCACGCTCAACCCGGGCGAGAAGGCCGGCCTCGTCGGCCGCAACGGCGCCGGCAAGTCGAGCCTGTTCGCGCTGCTCGCCGGCCGGCTGCACCCGGATCGCGGCGACGTCGAGATCCCGCCGCGCTGGCAGATCGGCGAGGTCGCGCAGTCGATGCCCGAGAGCGCCGAGGGCGCCACCGACTTCGTGCTCGCCGGCGATCTGCCGCTGGTGCGCGCGCAGGCGCTGCTGGCCGACGCCGAGGCCGCGAACGACGGCCACGCGATGGCCGAGGCCCACCTCGCGCTCGAGGAGGCGGGCGCGTTCGACGCCCGCGCGCGCGCGCAGGCGCTGCTGCTCGGGCTGGGCTTCGCGGCCGACCGGCTCGACGCACAGGTGGCGAGCTTCTCCGGCGGCTGGCGCATGCGGCTGCAGCTCGCGCGCGCGCTGATATGCCCGGCCGACCTGCTGCTGCTCGACGAGCCGACGAACCACCTCGACCTCGACGCACTGGTGTGGCTCGAGAGCTGGCTGCAGCGCTTCGCGGGCACGCTGATCGTGATCAGCCACGACCGCGAGTTTCTCGATGCCGTGACGCAGGTGACGCTGCACGTGGAGAGCGGCGAGCTCACCCGCTACGGCGGCAACTACAGCGCCTTCGAGACGATGCGCGCCGAACGGCTGGGCCAGGCCGCGGCGGCTTACGCGAAGCAGCAGGAGCGCATCGCGCACTTGCAGCGCTTCATCGAGCGCTTTCGCGCCAAGGCGACCAAGGCGCGCCAGGCGCAGAGCCGCGTGAAGGCGCTCGACCGCATGGAGCGACTCGCACCGGTTCTCACGGCGAGCGACTTCGCCTTCGAGTTCCGCGAGCCGGCGAACCTGCCGAACCCGATGCTCGTGCTGAGGGACGTGACGGCTGGCTACGGCACCACGCCCGTCGTGCACCACGCCAGCCGCACGGTGCTCGCCGGCCAGCGCATCGGCATCCTTGGCGCCAACGGACAGGGCAAGTCGACACTCGTGAAGACGATCGCCCATCAACTGCCGCCGCTGGCCGGCACGATCACCGAAGGCAAGGGGCTCGCGATCGGCTACTTCGCGCAGCACGAGATGGACCTTCTCGCGGCCGACGACACGCCGCTCGAGCGCATGGTGCGGCTGGCGCGCGAGGTGTCCCCGCAGGCCCGCGAGCAGGAACTGCGCAACTTCCTCGGCCAGTTCCGGTTCGAGGGCGAGATGGTGCAGCAGCCGGTCGGCACGCTCTCGGGCGGCGAGCGTGCGCGCCTCGTGCTCGCGACGATCGTCTGGCAGCGCCCGAACCTGCTGCTGCTCGACGAGCCCACGAACCACCTCGACCTCGCCACGCGCGAGGCGCTGTCGATCGCGCTCAACGAGTTCGAAGGCACGGTGCTGCTGGTCAGCCACGACCGCGCGCTGCTGCGCGAAGTGTGCGATGAGTTCTGGCTCGTCACGAACCGTGGCCACGGTGGCGGCGTCGAGCCCTTCGAAGGCGACCTCGACGACTACCAGCGCTGGCTGCTCGAGGTCGCGCGCGCGGTGGCTCGCGGCGAGCCACCACCGCGGCCCGGCGCCGGCGGGCGCGACAAGCCGGCTGCTGCGTCCGAACCGGCCAACCAGTCCGGGTCGGCGGGCCACGCTGCCGCGCCCACGCCCGCCCGCCGCGACGAGCGGCGCGACGACCGCAGGGCCGCCTCGCAGGCGCGTGCCGAGAAGGCCCAGCGCACCAGGCCGTTGCGGCTCGAACTGAAGTTGATCGACGAGCGTCTGGAGCGCCTAGCCACCGAGCGTGGCGAAATCGAGGTGACGCTCGCCAAAGGGCCCATCACCAGCACCGAGCGTGCCGACATCGGCCGTCGGCTCAACCACATAGCGGCCGAGATCATGATGCTCGAGGAGCGCTGGCTCGAGGCGAGCGCCGAGTTGGAGGCGATCGAGCAGGACGTCTAGCCCTGCCCTGGCCCCAGCAACCTCATGCGGCATCGACACGGTTCGGCACGCAGCCCTCGTGCATCACCGGCAGCGTGGTGAGGCGCCACTCCGACCACGAGGCCAAGGTGCAGCCGCCGCGTAGGGGCGCCCGGTCCGATCCAGCGGCCGCGCGCCAGCGCCGAGCGAGCGGCCGGGTCGCGGTCGAACCGGGCGTGGCTGTCACTCCAGAGCCAGCGGTGCTTCGGTCTCGCTGACCGGTGCGACGGCGTCGCCCAACTCGAGCGGCGTCACTGCGTCCGCCGACAGCTGCGCCATCACGAACAGCGCATACGCCCTTGCGCTGGCCAGCGCCGTGATCGGCAAGGTGCGGTTGTCCTGCGGCTTTGCGGCGTTGTCGTCGCTACCGCCACCGCCGCCGCAGGCCTGCAGCAGCGCAGCCGCTCCCAGCGCTGCGGCGGCCAGCCGCAAGCACCGTGCCGCGCGCTGAAAAGAGCCGTGGGTGTTCATGGTCTGCTCCCCTCGCCTCGGCGGCTGCCCGGCAACGGGTGATTCAGGTACGGGAATCCGCTCAGCAGCGGCACCACGGCTTGGTCCACCGCGTCGTGCAGGTTGAACGAGGTCGCGCCCAGCGGCACCGCCGACGGACGGCAGGCGGCACCGAAGCCCAGCGTGTTGCCATTGCCGTTGGCCATGCACAGACCGCCCATCACGGCGACCAGTGCGATATCGACCACGTCGTCCTTGGGCCGGCGGCCGTTGGGAAAGCCAGCGTTGTCGGTGCCGCCGGCGAGGATGTTGCCGACGATGCCCAGGCGGTTCTGTGCAGCGAAGGGCACCGGGTCGATCGCCGTGTTCAGGCGCAGCAGCTCCGAGGCCACGACGCCGACGGGCTGGTTGACGCCGGCGATGCCGGTCAGGAAGGTGGTGACGAGGTCCGTGCGCGGCAGGTTGGTCGGCGCGATTCCCGGCAGGCCGAGCGCGATCTCCAGCAGCGCCGGCAGCGTCGGGTTGGTGACGTAGGTCGCGAACTGGCCGTCGGCGCTCGGGTGCGAGGCGTTGAAACGGTCCTTGTCCTTCAGGCCGATCACCACCTCGTTGACGAGCGGCATCCCCAGGCGCGAGACCTGGACCCAGGCGCCGCCCGGCTTCTCGAAAGTCTGGTGGCCGGCTGGCGGCGTAGGGTTGAGCAGGCGTGCCTGGCGCAGGCTGGCGGTGGTCCAGCCGCCGATCACCGGGTCGCCCGAGGGGCCGGACTTCAGGCAATCGCGATGCACTTCGAGCGCGAGCGTGGTGACGTTTTTGTCGCCGACCGTGTTCTCGGCCGCGCCGATCAGCGCCGGGTTGGTGATGACGGCCGCCGGCGCGTTGACGAGGTCGAAGATCACGCCCAGGTTGACCGCGAAGGCCTCGGCACGCTGGCCGACGAAGACGCGTCCGGGCTGGCTGCAGCCCGGGATGGTGACGGTGTAGACGTGCTGGTTGGCATAGCCGGCGTAGTCGGGGATGGTCTTGACCCCGATGTTGTCGACGGGCTTGACGAAAGTCGCGCTGCCGCCGGCGGCGTTGGTGATCGGCGCGGCGGTGCCGGTGCGGCGGTCGCCGCGCACCAGTGTCACGCTGTAGGTCTCGGCCACGTTCAGCGCCGCCGATCCGCGGCTCGTTACCTGGCCAGCCTGGACGAGCGGGATCGCGACGTTGCTGCCGCCGATCGGCAGCGTGACGCCCTGGCCGCCGGCGAGCGTGTTCGTGAAGCGGAACTGGAAGCTCAGGTCTTCCTTGGCGTCGCCGTTGTTGTCGATGTGGATTTCGTACAGCGCGTTCGGATCCATCGCGAAGTAGTTCGGGCCGCCGTAGGCGTCTTGCAGCGGCTGGTAGTTCGCGATCAGCGTGACATAACCGTTGGTGCGGCCGCTCTCGTAGCTGCGAAACATGTAGAAGTCGGTGCCGTCGACCTTGGGGCTGGTGGTTATCGACGGTGCCTCGCGGTGGCTGCTGGCTTGCACTGCGGTGGCGGCTGCACCCAGCCATGCGAGGCCGACGGCGGCGACGAGCGGCAGCACGCGAGATGGGAACGTCGGCTTGCCGAAGGCGGCGTCGCGCCGGCGCGGGGTGACAGGGAACGTCGAAGGCATGTCGGACTCCTGGTTCGGTTGAGATGTCGGGCTGCGCCGATGCGACCCCGATCAGGGTTCGCCGATGCGGCGTCACTGGTTACGCCATCCTTCGGCGGCTGGATGCACCCCCGAATCAGGGGGTGCCGGGCTGCATCCAACGGGCCGCGAGGCTGCGTAACTGGTCGGAGTCGCCCGCTTGCGTCACATCGACCTGGCAGCGACCTCGCCCACCGTCGCCGATGGCGCGCAAAGGCGCCTACTGCCACCGACCCAGGAGCCTCGCATGAAGACGACCCTCGCTCATCACCTCGCCGGCCTGCCGGGCGCCGCAGCGAGACCTACGCACTGGCTGTTGCCGCTGCTGGCGGCGCTGCTGATGGCCGCCGGCGCGGCCCCGGTACGGGCCGCGCCAATCGGCCAGTTCTCGCCCTACGCGGGCAGCGGCAACGTCTCGGTGTTCGACGCCGCGCTGGGCACCGGCGGCTGGGTTGGCTCCATCGACGGCCTCGTCGATCCGAACACCGGTCTTCCGATGCCGCTCGCAAGCGTCGTCCTGTTCCAGGTGGATTCGGTGAGCCAGACGTTCACCGGTACCTTCGAGCTGTCCGGTGCCTTCGACCTGGACTCCGTGCTTTCAGGCCTGGTCTCGGGCACCGTCACCGCACCTGACATCCTGGACAACGGCGGCCAGTTCGCAATCGACTACATCGTCCTGGGCGGCGCGGGCGTGTTTGCCCGCCAGACAGGATTCGGGCTCTCGTTCCTGGACTTCAGTCCGACGGCGTCCCCGGACAACTACACGGAGTCCGGCCTGTTCGTGCTGGAGCCGGCCGCTGCCGTGCCGGCCCCGGCACCGGCGCTGCTGTTGCTTCCGTCTCTGGGGATGCTGGCTTGGATGCGGCGGCGTACCGCTGCGGCTGGCGGCGACAGCCCCGGACGAGGCAGCGACTGCTGAAGGCGGCTGCGCCGGGCGTCGAACTGTTCTCGGCCTGGGTTTGCCTGGTCGCACGGGTGCCCTGGCATGCGTCGACGCAGAGGACGTCGCGACGAGCCGCAGAGGTGACTTCAACAACTCGCTGCACCGTGCTTGCGGCAGCTGCACTGCGGCACCGTTCTGCGGGGACGGCGGGTGGTTTCGTCGCCCGGTCGCCGCTTCGTCGGCTCGCCACGGATTGCCGCACGTCACACAGCTGCCGCACGCCGCACGCCGCACGCCGCACGCCGCACGCCGCACGCCGCACGCCGCACGCCGCACGCCGCACGCCGCCGGTACGATGCGCTGGCGCATCCGCGGTTGCCGCTGCGGCGTATGCCGATCGAAATGCGCCCACCCGTCATGTTGCCGTTGGTCCCGCCTGCCGTTCCCGCTGCTGACGGCCGACAGCGCGCCCGCGGCTGGGTGTGCGGCCTGATGGCCTGGGTGCTGCTGCTGCAGGGGCTCGTCGCCACCCAGGTGCAGGTTGTCGGCCGCTGGCACCACCACGCACCTGTCAGCGAGCCTGGGCCGCCTCTTGTCCGGCCCGTGGAACTCGGCGCCGTCGTCTCGCACTGGCTCGACCACGCGCTGGGGCACGACCATCCCCACGCGCCAGCGAGCGCACATCGGCACGGTCACCAGGGGCATGACCACGGACCGGGCGTGGCCGCGCTGCACCCGCATTCGGCCGACGACACCTCGGTGCAACCGGTGGCAGCGGCCGACGAAGCCGAACACCGCCTCGGTACGCTCGCCTCTGCACTCGGCCCGGTGCAACCTGCGCAGGCCGCGCTGGCGCTGCGCAGTGACGGCCATGTCTGGAACGCTGCCAGCACCTGGCGCGCCCGCCACATCGACCTCGAACCTCCTCGGAAGCCGCCGCGGACGGCCTGACCACCGTCCGTGCCACCCGTCCGTGCCCGCGGCACGGCGCGGTGGCGTTTGCGCTGTTTCCGCCCCAAAGCTTCGGAGGAGGCCTCGATGCCCCGTTTCAGTTCCACCGCGACCCCGGTCGCGACGCTCACCGCTTGCGCGACCGCTGTCGCAGCGCTCGCAGCCGGCGCATCCGCCGCGCGGGCCCAGATTCCGACGCCGGAAGTCACCGTGCGCGGGCATTACGACAATGCCGTCGGCAGCTCGGACGCCGCTTCGCAGGGAGTGATCCGGCGCGAGCTGCTGACGAGCCGCCCGCCGCTCCGCCCGGGCGAGGTGCTCGAGTTCGTACCCGGAATGATCGTCACACAGCACTCGGGCGACGGCAAGGCGAACCAGTACTTCCTGCGAGGCTTCAACCTCGACCATGGCACCGACTTCCTGACCCGGGTCGACGGCATGCCGGTGAACATGCCCACGCACGGCCACGGCCAGGGCTACACCGACCTCAACTTCCTGATTCCCGAGCTGGTGCAGCGCATCGACTACCGCAAGGGGCCATACTTCGCGAGCCACGGCGACTTCAGCTCCGCTGGCGCCGCCGACATCGTCTACCTCAAGCGGCTGGAGGCATCCTTCGCCGACTTCACCGCGGGCGAGAACGGCTACCTGCGTGGTGTCGCTGGCGCGTCGTTCGAGATCGCGCCTGGCATGGCGCTGCTGGTGGCGGGCGAGCTGATGCGAAACGACGGACCCTGGACCGTGCCCGAGCACCTGCGCAAGGACAACGTCGTGCTCTCTCTGGCCGGCGGCAGCGCTGCGAGCGGGTGGAGCGCAAGCATGATGGGTTACCGCGCGCGCTGGACGGCGACCGATCAGATTCCGCAGCGCCTGATCGATGCCGGCAGCCACGCGGGTGCGCCGTTCGGCCGCTTCGACTCGCTGGACCCGAGTTCCGGCGGCGACACGTCGCGCAGCAGCCTCACCGGCGAGTGGCATTCGGCCGACGATCTGGGGCGTACCACGATCGCCGCCTACGTCTTCCGCTACGAGCTCGACCTCAACTCGAACTTCACCTATGCCCTCGAGCGGCCGGCCGACGGCGACCAGTTCAAGCAGACCGACCGGCGCACCGCGTACGGCCTGGACGCCAGCCGCAGCTTCAACCACATGTGGGGAGCGCTGCCGGCGAGGAGCGAGATCGGCGCCACCGCGCGCCAGGACCGCATCCGCGTCGGCCTGTACGACAGCGTGCAACGCCAGATCACGACCACCGTGCGCGAAGACGACGTGCGGGCGACCCTGCTGGCTCTGTACGGGCAGTCCTCGGTCGAACTGGCGCCCGCGCTGCGCGCGATCGTCGGCTTGCGCGTGGACCACGCGGCGAACCGCGTCGACGCACTCAGCCTCGCCGCCAATGGCGGCAAGTCGAGCGACACGCTGGCGTCGCCCAAGCTGAGCCTGGTCGCCGGCCCGTTTGCCAAGACCGAGTTCTTCATCAACAGCGGACGTGGTCTGCACAGCAACGACGCACGCGGCACCACGACGACGATCGATCCGAGGACAGGGGATCCGGTCGACCCGGTGCCGGCGCTGGTCGCGTCGCGGGGCTTCGAGGTCGGCGCGCGCACCGAGCTGATCCGCGGGCTTCAGAGCTCGCTCGCGCTGTGGAAGCTCGACTTCGACAGCGAGCTCGTGTACGTCGGCGATGCCGGCACCACCGAGCCCGCCGGCGCCTCCAGGCGCCACGGCGTGGAGTGGAACAACCGCTGGATCCCGGTACCCTGGTTCCTGCTGGACGCCGACTTCGCCTGGACGCATGCGCGCTTCGCGAACGGTGATCGCATCCCCAACGCGGTCGACCGTTCGGCGTCGGTGGCGGCCACCCTGCGTGATCTGGCGGGATGGTCGGCCAGCCTGCAATGGCGCTACCTGGGCAGCGGGGCGCTCATCGAGGACAACAGCGTGCGATCGCACTCCGCGCTGACGACCAACCTGCGTCTGGGCTACCGCTTCGGCCCGAAGGCCGACCTGATGCTGGATGTCTTCAACCTGTTCGATCGCAAGGTGGACGACATCCAGTACTTCTACGAGTCGCAGCTGCCGACCGAGGCCGCTCCAGCGGCCGACCGGCATGTGCACTCGGCCGAGCCGCGCACGCTGCGGCTGACTCTGCGCCTGAGGTTCTGAGCACGCCCGGCGCGCTACCGGCCGCGACCTTATTAGTTACTTCTTCTCTTCCTTCTTGTCGCCCTTCTTCGCGGCAGGCGCACTGGCAGCGGCCGCCGGCTTGCCGTCCTTCTTCGCCTCTTCCTTCTTCTCTTCCTTCTTCATCGGCGCGGCGCCGGCGTGTGACGCGGCAAAGGCAGCAGGGGCGGCCGCGACGCCAAAGGCCACCAGCAGAGCGGTCAGGAGCTTGTTCATGGAATATCCTCGCATTGGAGTTGTTGACGGGTCACCGCGCATGAGCAGGGGTCTGCGGCGCGCAACGATGGATTCTCTTGCAGGCAGCGAGGCTGGTGACACAGGGTCTGCACTGAGGCGCGGCATCCGTGACCGACCGCAACGCACCGGGAGGATCGCCCGCCGATGACTTGTCGACCTCCGCAGTGCTGGACGCCCGGTGCCCTCGCCCTCGCCCTCGCCCTCGCCCTCGCCCTCGCCATGGCGCTGGCCCTGGGCACTGCGACAGCGGATGCGGCGCCCAGGCGGCCACCGTCGGACTCGACCGTGCTCGAGCGCGTAGCCGCACGTTCCGGCGATCCGCGCACGCGCGAGCTCGAGGCCTTGCGCCGCGCCTGGCAAGCCGATAAGCACAACGCGGAGGTCGCAGTGCGGATGGCACGGCGCTGGTTCGATGAAGGCCTCGCCCGGGGCGACCCGCGCTACGTAGGCCACGCGCAGGCCGCCCTCGGCCCGTGGTGGAGCACGCCCTCACCACCGCTGGCCGTTCGCGTGCAGCGTGCCAGGGTGCTGCAGTACGGCCACCGATTCGACGAGGCGCTGGCCGATCTGGTTGCCGTGCTGGCTGCCGATACTGGCGATGCCGAAGCGTGGGCGACGGCCGCGGCGATCCGCATGGTGCGCGCCGACTACGATGGTGCACGCCGCGCCTGTCAGGCCGTGGCGCCCCTGACGACCACGCTGCTGGCCACCGGATGCACGGGCTACGCCGACGCGATGAGCGGACGCGCCGACGAGGCGGCGCGCGCCCTGACCGGCGCGCTGGCGGCAGCGCCCGCCGGCACCTCGAGCGCCGAGCGCCTGTGGTCGCTGACACGGCTGGCCGAGATCGAGGAGCTGCGCGGCGCGGACGCCGCAGCCGAGGCGGCCTACCGCGCCGCGCTCTCGCTCGACGAGCCCGATGTGTACCTGATGGCCGCGTATGCCGACTTCCTGCTCGAGCGGGGCCGCGCCGCCGAGGCACTGGCACTGCTGAACAGCGGCCCGCGTGAGGTGCGCGAGGCCGCGCGTGCCGACGTGCTGCTGCTGCGCCTGGCGCTGGCGGCCAAGGCGAGCGGCGACGCGCGCGGCGCATCCTGGGAGCGCGAGCTGGCGGCGCGCTTCGACGCCGCGCGCGCACGCGGCGACGCCACGCACGAGAAGGAGGAGTCGCGGTTTGCGCTGGCGCTGCAGGGCGACGTCAGGCGCGCGCTGGCGCTGGCGCGTTCCAACTTCGCGGTGCAGCGCGAGGTGGCCGATGCGCGGGCGCTGTTCGAGGCCGCGCTGGCTGCGCGCGACGCCGCGGCGGCGAAACCGGCCCTCGAATGGTTGCGCCACAACGGCGTGCAGCACCCGGGCTTGCGCAAGCTCGCCTCGCAGGTCGAGGCGATGCGATGAAGCCGCGCTGCCTGGCCCCTGCGCTGGCCGCCCTCTCGCTGTGCGCGGCCGGCAGCGTCTTCGCGCACAAGCCCTCGGACAGCTACCTCGCGCTGAACGTCACGCGCGTGGGAGTGGCCGGGCAATGGGACATCGCCCTGCGCGACCTCGACTTCGCGCTCGGCCTGGACGCCGACGGCAACGGCGAGATCACCTGGGGCGAGGTGCGTACGCGCCATGCAGACATCGCCGCCTACGCCGGCGCGCGCCTCGCCGTGAAGGCCGACGAGCGGGCCTGCACGCTGACCGTGGGGGAGCAGCTGATCGACGAACACACCGACGGCGCGTACTCGGTGCTTCCCTTGGCGTTCTCCTGCGGCGCCGTGCCCGCGCAGCGCCTGACGATCGGCTACACCCTGTTCGCCGACCTCGACCCACAGCACCGCGGACTGCTCAAGCTGCAGGCCGCGGGCACCACCCGCGCCGCCGTGCTGGGGCCGCAGGCGCCGGTGCAGGTGTTCGATCTCGGTGCGCCGGATCGCTGGTCGCAGTTCGGTGCCTATGTGCGCGAAGGCGTTTCGCACATCGGCGTCGGGCTCGACCACATGCTGTTCCTGCTTTCGCTGCTGCTGCCCGCGGTGCTGGTCTGGCAGAACGGGCACTGGCGCGCCGCCGAGCGCGTGGGAGCGGCCGGGTGGGACGTACTGAAGATCGTCACTGCGTTCACGGTCGCGCACTCGATCACGCTGACGCTGGCGGTGCTGGGCCTGATCGAGCTGCCGACCCGGCTGGTGGAGTCGGTGATCGCGCTGTCGGTGATCTTCGCGGCCCTGAACAACCTGCGCCCGTGGGTCACCGCGCGCCTGTGGCTGGTGGCCTTCGGCTTCGGCCTCGTTCACGGCGTGGGATTTGCCAGCGTGCTGGCAGCGCTCGGCCTGCCGCGGGAGGCACTCGCGCTGGCGCTGGTGGGCTTCAACGTCGGCGTCGAGCTGGGGCAATTGGCAGTCGTGCTGCTGTTCCTTCCCGTGGCCATCGCGTTGCGACGAACGGGCTTCTACAGGCGCTGGGTCGTGTTCGGCGGCTCGCTGGCGATCGCAGCACTGGCCACGGTGTGGTTCGTCGAGCGCGCGTTCGCGGTCAGGCTGTTGGGCCTGTAGCCCGTGCCCTCACCTCACTTCGAACGTATAGGCGATGAACTGGCTCTCCCACCTGGTCGCATCGCGCGGCGATGGCCGCAGGTCGGTGCCGCGCAGGATCCAGCGGCCGGGCAGCGGCAGCCGGCTGCGGAAGCGGCCCTCCGCGTCGGTGCGCTGCCACAGGCCGATCGGGCTGCGCTCGTTCACGAGCTCGACCGCAAAGTCGGGGAGCGGACGCCCATCGCGCAGGACCTGGAAGGTGGCTTCGGTGCCGACGGTCCATGTGCCCTGCGGCGCGAGCCGCAACACGTCCATCGTCGTGCCCGTAGGCGTGGGAAGCGCCTGCGGCGCGTCGTGGCGCGCGCTCTTGGTGTAACGCTCGACGAACGGCAGGCCGCGCGCCTTCAGCTCGGCCCAGGCGGCGAGCACCATGGCGCCGGGACGGATCTCCTTGAAGTAGACCTCGACCTTGTCCGGCGGCAGGACCAGCTCGAACGGCTCGAGCTGCAGCCAGCAGGTCAGCGCGGTTGCATCGGCCACCGCGCTGCGAAGCACGGTCGCCTGCTCCTTGTAGCGCAGCAGTTCGAGCGGCTGCACGGGGCTCGCACCCGAGCGGCAGCCGCTCCGGCGGAAGTACCTGACATCCACCCCCTGCTCGAACACCGGAAAGCGGTTGCCGGTTCCCAGCGCGAGCATCACTTCGCCGCCGCGAGCGCCGGCCTGAGGCTCGAGCCAGGTGTCGTGGGCATGCGCGGCGGTCACGGCCAGGGCCAGTGCCGCCACGGTCATCGCGTGCCGGTGCGTGGTCATGGGAGTCGTACGCGGCAAGCGCGCGCCTGGATCAGCCGCCGCGCGCCGGTGCGAACGACAGGGCGAGCACCAGGACCGCCGCCGCAGCGAGCCAGGACCCGAAGACGCGAACGGCGACGTGCAGCCAGGCTCGCCGTGCCACGGCAACCATCACGGCAACATAGGCCACGAGCAACGCGGCCGCAGCGCCGGTGCCCGCCAGCGAGATGCGGCGCGGCCCGGCGTCGACCCCGCCCGGCGCCGAAGCGACCAGCGCCGCCAGCACCACCGCGGCGCCGACCACCATCAGCAGCACCTGAGGGGCCCGCCAGGCCCCGGCGACGGTCAGGCCGAGCGCAGCCGCGAACACGAGCAACAGGCGGTCGGTGTCCGGGTCACCCAGCACACCGGAGGCCGTCAGCGCCACGCCGGACGCCGCAGCCGCCAGCAGCGTCAGCAGCGCCGGCCCGAGGTCGGCCATCTCGCCTCCGCGCCGCTGCGCCCGTTGCCCGATGGCCAGGCCAAGCACCAGCAGCGCAATCAAGTGCGCGGGGGAAACGAACGGGTGCAGCGCGCCGCTGTAGAAGATGCCGATGCCCGGGATCGGCGTGTGGGCCCAGGTGGCCCCTGGCATCAGGGCCGATGCACCGAGCAGGGCGGCGCGCTTCACAAGGCGCGTGCGAGGAACATCGCACCGAGCAACGCGATGATGGCGCCGCAGGCACGCAGGAAACGAGCTCCCCGAGGCCAGTACGCCACCAGCGACAGGCCGATGCCGCAGGCGTGCAGCAGCCCGGTGGCAAGGACGAAGCCCAGGCTGTACGCGATCGGGCTCGCGGCCTCAGGCAGTTCCGTGCCGTGCGCGTGGCCGTGGAAGACGGCAAACGCCGCGACGATCGGCGCCGCCACCCACAGCGGTGGGCGTGCGGCAAAGGCGACCATCGCGCCGAGCACGATGGCGGAAACGGCGATGCCGATCTCCACGCCCGGCAGCGGCAGACCCAGCACGCCGGCTGCACCGCCGAGTGCCATCACCAACGGGAACACCACCGGGAGCAACCACACCGCCGGGTGGCCGAGGAAGGCCCCCCACAGGCCGACGGCGACCATGGCGATGACATGGTCCCCACCGGCGATCGGGTGCAGTACGCCGGAGACGAACCCGCCGGCCATGCCCTCGCCGGTGTGTGCCCAGGCGGGACCAGCGGCGGCGAACAGGAATGCGACGAGGCGCTTGTCCATGATCAGTGCGTGCCCGCTGCGCGATGCAAGCCGCGGGCGGTCAGCCGGCCGTTGGCGCGCCGGCGACGATCAGGTCCAGCAGCAGTTCCACCCGCGCCTGCGGCGCGGTCAGCACGCCGGCCGAGGGCAGCGCGTCTGGGCGCCCACCCACCACACCGCCAAGCTGGCAGCGCGAAGCACGCCGAACCGCGACGCCAGCGGCGACGGCGCGCCGCGCGGCGGCAAGCAGTTCACGGTGCACGCTGCCGTTGCCGGTGCCTGCGATGACGATGCCCCGTGCGCCCGAGGCGACGAGCCCGTCGATCAGCGCACCGCGCGCCCCGGCATGGCTGGTGGCGATCTCCACCGCGGGCCATCCGGCGGCCGCCCCGAGCGCACCGGCCGCCGGGTGCAGCGCGGCCTCGGGCCAGGCGCGCAGCCGGCGCAGGCGTCCATCCTCCATCACGCCGATCGCTCCGGCGTCACCGGCCGAAAAGGCGTCGAGTTGCAGGCCGTGCACCTTGCGCAGGTCGCAGCCGGCATAGACCCGGCCGCCGAAGACCACCACCACGCCACACGCTTGAGGCGTGCCGGCGAGCGTGACCGCGTCGAGCAGGTTCAGGGGCCCGTCGGCCGAGAGCGCCGTCGCCGGCCGCATCGCCGCGGTCAGCACCACCGGCCTGGGCGCGGCAAGCGTGCGGTGCAGGAAGTAGGCGGTCTCCTCGAGCGTGTCGGTGCCGTGCGTGACCACGACGCCCGCAACCTCCGGCCGCGCCAGTTGTCGGGCCAGCCGGTCGCGCAGCCGCAGCCAGGTCTCGTGGTCCATGTCGCAGCTGTCGAGCCCCGCCAGCGTCTCGACCTCGATCGCCTGGCCCCGCAGCGGCGGCACCGCATCGACGAGCGCCTGTGCATCGAGCCGGGCGGCGTGGTAGCCGACCTGGTCGTCGGCGCGCTCCGCCGTTCCGGCGATCGTGCCGCCGGTGCCGATGACGACGACGAGAGCGTTTTGCATTCCCTTGCCTTCTGGATGA
>WBZP01001193.1_pt2 | contig 16118 bp, 12 predicted proteins | sample 5204301 | NCBI WGS metagenome assembly WBZP01 (sample SAMN12412401, study PRJNA552823) | activated sludge metagenome | isolation source: activated sludge from nitrification reactor of wastewater treatment plant... | place: USA: Pennsylvania | collected 2017
TTCAGGGTACGGAAAAACAAATGACGAGAACAGCACCGATGAAAAAGGCTCATTTATTGCCAAATTTATTTTTGGAGATGAATTTGGAGCATACTCAAATGAAACGAGCCGGAAGATAAAAATAGAATTTAAAATTTCCAATATCACGAAAAGTATTGATTTTACACTTTTAAATAAACCATTTGTCGAGTTCTATAATGAAACTAACCTATCTACCAAATTTGAAGGATACAAAACAACTGCTGTAGGACCTATTGGGTTTTCTTTTTATAGTAATTATCTGAATGGGTATGATGGAGAAAAATTTAAAATTCAAATTCTTAATAGTGAGAATAGTGTTTATTTAGATGCATTTGAATTTAATGCATGTTGTCGCTACGATGACTTTTCATTTTCAGGGGATGTTAAAAATAAATTTCAAGAAGGGTTAAATTACATTAAAATAATACATTTGAAATCAGGGGAAGTTTTCTCTAGTGAATTTAGAGTAATCTCTCCAGTTAAAACTGACTTGTATTTAACAAAAAATGAATATGAAGTTGGGGAGGAAGTCAATTGTTGGGCTTTAAATATGAATCCCAATGGTAGGATACAAATTTCTGTTAATGGGCCTAATGGTTATTATTTCGGTACCGCACCACTTTTAATTGAAAGAGGGTTAGGAGAGATTGTTGATCAAAGGGGGAGATATCTTGTGTTTAATAATAGAAATCTTAAAGAAGGTTTATACGAAATAAAAGTAAAAGAATTAAAATATAATACGGAATATAAAACTAGCTTTAAAGTAGTTCCTTTATTGCCATTGTTTTCTAATTTTGAATTCTTGCCAATTTCCAATATTGTTAAAAATCAACTCATTTCTTTCACAGACAAAAGTACAGGCAATCCCACATCCTGGACTTGGGAATTTGGTGATGGAACTAAATCCATTGAACAAAATCCACAAAAAACTTATAGTAAAGCGGGCAAATACAAAGTGACTTTAACAATTAGTAAATCGGGGGTCGAAAGTAAAAGTATTACAAAAGAGATTACAATATTAGAAGAAGCCGTTCCACCACCTCTTGAGAGGTCAATAAAAATCACCTCCCCAGAATCAGGAGCTAAGGTTTCAGCATTAGATCCCCTAAATATCAAGCTAGAATTAGCTCCAGGAACAATTTTGGCAACATGCAAAGTAGAAATTAAAGGCTTAACAGGAAGTTTAATTAAATCTTTGGGGAATGTAAACGGAGCTTTGATAAATAATTTCCCATTTTCTATAAAAGATGTATCCACCGGGCAGTATTGGCTCAAAGTGTCAGGCCTAAGCCAGCCAAATCTAAAAGACTCCATAAAAATTCAAGTTCAAAATGTAAAGTTTACGCCTGGGGTTACTTTGGTGACGCATGGGTTTCAGCCAACTGGGTCTTTAGAACTACCAGTTCTTGGCGGGGGTAGAATAATAGATTTCATGGAAGGAAATGGAGAACAGCTAGGTGTATGTTACGCAATAAAAAAAAGAATAGAATTAGAAGGGGGTACTGCCTCCATTTATTACAATGACCCTAACAATTTTGGATGGCTTAGGGTTGATACTGGGGCTAGTCCTAAAAGTACTGATGAGATAATATTATTTTTTAACTGGGGAAAAGCCTCTAATGAACTTAATGACGGAGCTTTGGAGTCTGCAGCGGACTATTTATTTGCACTTTTAAGTTCGCAAGGAAATTTCGGGTTACCTAAAAATATTATTAAAAACGATATACCTTTTCATTTTATTGGCCATTCCAGAGGTAATATCTTATTGCTTCAAGTACTCCATAGAATGGCAATAAACTTCCCTGAAAAAAAGATAGAACAATTTACTTTATTAGATCCCCATCCCGCACTGAAGTTTATGAAGGATATTAGTGATAACGGGGAAGGTCTTTCACTGCCAGGCGTTTATGGTCAAGTGAAAAATTTTCCTTTTGAACCTAAAATATTAATTCCTTCAAATGTAAAATATGCTGATGTAATATTTAGGCAGAGTACGACCTATGAACCAATTTTTGATTTTTCTACGGCTTCAATTACTAACTTTAGTGGTATTGGTTCTTCCAATTCAAGTCGAAATAAAATTTTAGATGACAATATTCTGAAGTTGATTGGCAGTTTTTCGATTCCCCATTCTTCTGTTCACCAATGGTATAGAGCAACTATTTTACCGGAGGATAAGTTTTATGATCAATCAGGATATAGTCAATGGTTTTTAGGATATAAAAATAGCCGAAAAGAGGAAGGATATAATTATTCAAGAATAGGAGGAAATTTAACACAATTACCAGATGTGAAAAATGGAATTTCAATAACAGAAATGAATCAGCGAATTTTTAACAGAACCGGTTTTAAAATAAATACCGTTTTTAATCATAATTTTCAATACGGATTATATGGTTGGTTTGATTACGGAGGGAAAATATCACTTTTACAATCAATTAATAACCGATTAGTATTCCAAAAATCAAACCCCAACGATCCAAAATTAGTTAGCTTTATCCCAACAGTAAAGCACAACTATATGTATTTTGGTGAAGATGATGATTTTCTAGGAATACAGGTTATCAATAGAAATACTTCGTCAAAGATTAATATAGAATTTTATTTACCAAGTGGAGAGGTTGGCCAAATAACTTTACCCACTCCTGAAGCCAAAACCTATTTTGTAAAAGTTCCTGATGTTTTAAAGAAAAATGTTGGCACTTTTTCAATTTCACTTGATAAAACAACCAACTATAATCCTTTGGTTATTTCAAGAGTTTATCTGTCAAAATCTGAAATTCCAGATGGTGAAATAGCAAAATTGGAATGGAGAAATAATGAACAAACATTAAGCCCAAGTACCCTTGGTGTTGTAGCTGATGGTACATCAAGGCTATTAATTTCAATAGGAAATGAAATGGAATCCTCTGTTCTAAATATTAATAGATCAACAAAGGTTTTAGTAAATATCAAAGACCAAGATGGTTCGTTAAATACATCAAAATATATTGGATCTTTAAAGTCAATTACTAATCTAAATCAATTATTAAATCCAATGGAAGTTTCGCATACTGGTGAAATCGTAGCCGTTGGATCCACTAAGCTTAATAATCAATATTATTTTGATTACCAAGCCCCTATTGATTTTTCTAGAGATTATGAGGGAATGGACGACTCTTATAAATCAGAAAGAGAAGTTGGTTTAGAAATAACGCTTCTTGATGGAGCAAATGAAATAATAGGTGTGTATAAAAAAATAATTTCAATTGTAAGACCTCCTTTAATTTTAGCTCACGGGCTTGGTGGTGAAGGAAGTAACGGAAAAAGTACTTGGCGAAATTTTAGATATGCTTCGAAGGATGGAAAAGAGGTATTGTTTAAAGATTCTAACCTCTTTCTAGCTAAAAGAGACATAAACCTACTCCCCACAGCCAGTTTCGATGCCAACTCTGATGTTTTATTAGGAAAAAGCACCGAACCTAACATGGAAAACGAGTCTTTCGATGCTATGATAAAACGGATGAATGACATGGGTTACGCATGTGCCAAAGTTGATTACGTAGCACACAGTATGGGTGGCAGTGTGTTAAGAAACACCATAGATAAGCCGGAATACAAAAACTCTAAAAATTACAACCAAGGTTATGTTAATAAATTTATTACCATTTGTACGCCGCATCAAGGGTCGCCATTAGGTGATATAGTAAATGAGTTTACTCCGTATATTCAAAAAATAGACCCAGGTAATAAATCATTATTAGCTGGCTTAAATTTAGAATTAAAATATTGGAGCAAAAACCCTGATAACAGTTATTCTGCATCTGATGCGATTAAGAATTTAGCGTTAAATACTGGAGTTAAGTTTAACGAACAGAATGTTTTTAATCACACTATTGCTGCCAGTTTTACTGAAAGTTTTGAAAATTCAATTGTCGCATTAAGTGCAATGGAAGATCAAAATCCAAAAGAGGGTTGGGGCCTAGGTAGATTAACACAGGTTTTAGCAAAAAGTGCAAAAGAAAAATTTAAAACTTGTGATTGCAAAACAGAATTAAATGAAATAGAAGCAATATTGTCTTCTACCGACGGAAATTTGTCAAAATTAATATATGACTTTTTTACATGGGCGAATAAAAGGTATTCTAAAAACCCTACTTTTTTAGAAAATAGTGATTTGATTGTTTCAGTAGAATCTCAAACAAATGGAAGATTAAAAGCTTCGGCTTCCAAATCAAACCTTATTTCCGAAAATTCATACTCTTTTATAAATGATGTGACACATAACTTTAACCCGAAAGCAACGCAAAGCATCGAAATTGGAAATAGAGTATTAGAGTTATTAAATAAACCAGTAAATTCTAAATACTTTAATTCATTTTTATACTCTACCAAAAAAGAGTTAAACAGTATTAGTTGCAACAATGACTGTAGCACTTTTAGTGTCAAAAACCTCAATTTTACATTTTCTCCCAACCCCACTCAAAACGATTTTGAATTAGACCTTACCGAAATGGGTGATTCTAAAGGATATCAGATTAATATTTATGATGAAAAAGGAAATTTAATGCATACACAGACATTAAATAACAATTGTTGTCCAACTATATCTCCTGCAATCAAAAGGCCTGGTGTTTATTCTGTAAATATTATGACAGACCATGGCGTAAAAACTAAAAAAATAATAATCAATAAATAAGAATAAGATGAAATCAATAAATATAGTAATAATAATTTTAACGGTATTTTCATTTAATGGCTACACTCAAACTCGCAAGCCAGCTAAAACCTCCAAACCTTCTCCTAATACTCCATCAAAACCTGTTGAAGCAAAACAAATCCCTGTTGTATCTCAAGAAGAGCTAAAAAAGATTAAAGAGGACTCAATTAAAAAGGCAGAAGATGCATTTCAAGAAAAACAGCGATTAGAAAAACAACGAATAGATGAGGAAGCCATTCGTAAAAAGGAAGACGAAAAAAGAAGATATGAGGAAACAGTCCGAATGGAAAGAGAAGAAAATGACCGTAGACAAAAAGAGGCCACAATAAAATTAGAGCGAGAAAATAAAGAGAAGTTTGGCGTTGGGTTAATTGTTGGGAGAGCGTATAGTTCGATTACCACCTCTGAAATTGGAAGTATTAATAAGGTCAATTTGCCTGCCTTTTCTTATGGAATTTTTGCAAGTATTCCTATATTCAAACAAATTGCTATTCTTCCAGAAATGCGTTATGTTACCAAAGGTTTAAAGTACCAATATGAATCAGATTATGATCAATTGGGCATGAACTACGTTAGTGTTCCCATCAATGTAAAGATAGGTTTATTTGTAAAGCCAAATTATAAATTATATATAAAGGCGGGTGGATATTGTGCCTATTGGCTTTCTGGGAAAAACTCAAATAATGTTTCTGGAGAAAAATCTAATTCTAAATATATTTTTGATTCTGATTTAACAGATGGATACAAAGATAATCGGATAGATTATGGAGCCTTGGGCGGTTTTGGAGCAGAGTTAAAGATATTTGGTCGAAAGTGTTTTATTGAAGGTAGATATGATTATGGTTTGTCACCTATCGTAAAATTTGAAAGTATACCAGATGATTTTAAAATGCCTTTAAATCGTAGCTTTGGAATTTGGTTTGGATTTATTACGAGATAAAATTTTTGCCAGAATAGAGGATGTAAATATAACTGTTTCAAAAAAATAATAATTGGCTTCCTGATTTTTTGCCTTTGGACACCAAAATGCCCCCCCTACACCTCAAACCCACCCCGCAAAATAAAGTCCTGCAGTAGCTTATAAACTTTTATGTTTACTTTGGGAGGTGAAATAGTGGTGCCTTCCAGGGTTTCGAAATAGGTTTTGGCTTTGGTTTTGTCAACGGTACTTTTTAGGTCGTCGAAGCGGCCGTATTCGTTGATGTTGGCTTCTGTCACGTTGGTGTTCATCATGGCTCGCAGTTTGGCTTCGTCAAGGCCTAGTGTCTGAGCGATGTTGTATATCTCCAGATTTTTGGCTTTGTTCTGGTATTCTGTGATGTATTCTCTGAATGATTTGCTGGCTTCCAGGTTAACATTGCCACTTTGTACATCGTGAATAAAGATATTGGCAAACTTCTGTTCTTCCTGTGTGAGTGTAGCAAATGATTTATGCAGGTCGTCCAAAGCTTGCTGTAAAGTCTCCGGGTCTATGTCGGTTTGGGAAAGGGTTTTAAGGTATTTCGTAAACCGTGAGTTCATGTATTCGGCATCAATGATACCGGTGTCAATTTCAGTCAGATAACCGTCTATCTCGAAAGGCACAGAACCACCCCCTGCACCACTGCCTCCACTACTGGCCAATTCTTTATAGCGTAGTGCCAATACCAAATAGGTGTTGTGGTCAAAGGTTAGTTCGATTACTGTTTTCTCTTTGCCCTTTCCAAAATGATAGCTTGATTGCGTCCATTTGAAACCTTGAATTTTGGCGGCTTCGAGATAGGTGTTAAACTCTTTGAACAACTTGGCAAATTGGGCTCGCTCGGTAATGTCCTTAGGGAGTTTTTCGAAATCGGCAATACCCGCATTTTGAAACAAAGTGCTTATTTCAAAAAATACGGCATTCATTCTGGTGAGGTTAAAGCTGAGATGTTCGGCAAATAAGCCCCTGACTTTATCACCTGAGTATAGTTTTACGGCCTCGTTGATGTTTTGCTCCATCGTATGTGGCTTTCTGTAATACCGAATGGTGCCAAAGGGCTTGTCTGGACCAAAGAGGCGGTTGGTACGAGAAAATGCCTGAATGATGCTTTCGTACCGCATGATTTTGTCAAGATACAAGGTATTTATCCATTTGGAGTCAAAGCCTGTGAGCATCTGATCGACCACTATCAATAAGTCAATCTGTTTTTCGGGAGTGTTGCCGATTCGGGTATAGGGTGCCTTGTGCGACAGCCGAGCAGATATGTCTTTCTTGAATTCGGCATGGGTGGCCAAAGTAAAATCCTGCTCATACCGCTCGTTATAATCTTCTAAAATTTCCACCAAGCCGTCTCTTTTAAATGCCACCCCTCCACCATTGTCGATATTTGGGTCAAACAGTGCCGTGATTTTCAATTCAGGTTTTTCTGCTTTTATCCATCTGTAATATTCAATGGCCTCCGGAATACTGCTTGTGGCAAATAGGGCGTGAAATTTTCCGTTTTGGCTTAGCGTGAGCCAATTGTTAAGGATATCCTCCACTACTTTCTGCCTATGCTCATCTCTTTCGTACTGTACCGTTTCCAGATAATCTTCTATCCCTTTGGTGAAATTACCAGCTGCATCAAAATGCCCTGCCATTTTGGTTTTGGCGGGATTCATGAAGGTATTGAATACTTCTTTTTTCTTGGGGTTATTCAATGCTTCAGTTACATCTTTGGCTTTTGCCTCATGCAAGGCCACGGCTTCTCTGAGGTCTTTGTCCTTGTAGGTGAGAACTTTGACCGGGTAAAAACCCAACACGTTTTTGTCCCGGATGCCATCGGCTATGCTATACCGGTGCAATTCCTCCCCAAATACCGAGTTGGTGGTGTTCATTTTCTTTTGGTTTTCGTCATGGATAGGTGTACCCGTGAAACCAAAAAACATAGCATTGGAAAAAGTATTTTTGATAGTAATGAGCATGTCGCCAAAGGTAGAACGGTGGGCTTCGTCCACTATAAAAACGATGCGTTTGGCGTTCATCAACTCAATGTCCCGGGCGTTGGGTGCTCCTTCCTCGTTTTTGAGGTTACTCATTTTTTGGATAGATGTAACTATCAGCGTGTTGGCGGGGTGGTTACTTTTCAGTTTCGTTACTAAAACACCTGTGTTTTCGGTGGCTTGTATGTCTTCGTTTTCGTCGGCAAAGCCCCGGTATTCTCTTAATGACTGCGTGCCTAGCTCTATTCTGTCCATCAGGAATATGACTTTGTCGGCATCTTTGGAGTTGGCTATGAGCTGGGCTGACTTAAAGCTGGTCATGGTTTTGCCCGAGCCTGTGGTATGCCACACGTAACCACCCAAGAGGTGTTTGTTTTTCCAGTCGGTTTTAGAGACTTTGTCAGAAATGGCATTGGCGGCATAATATTGGTAGCTCCGCATTACTTTCAGCACTCCGTCAGAGTCGTCGGCTACAGTGTAAAAACCTATGAGCTGGTGAGCCATAGGGATTGACAAAAGTACAGAAGCTATTTCTTTCCAATGGTTGATGGGTTCGTTGTTGAAATTGGCCCAATGAAAATAAAAGTCCTGGTTAAATTTACCGTCTGGACCCGGATTCGCAAAATATCGGGTTTCGGCGGGCTCCATGGCCACAAAAACTTGCACCAATGAGAAGATACCTGAAAAGATACCTTCGTCTGAATATTTTTCTATCTGGTTATAGGCCTGGCTTACAGGTACGTTGCTTTTTTTGAGCTCAATGTGTATTACCGGCATGCCGTTTATCAAGAGCATAATATCGCCCCGGCGGTCGTTCAGGATTTTAGACCTGCTATTGTATTTGGGTTGCTGCACTATCTGGTAGCGGCTTTGGCCTGCGGCTATTTCCCGGCGGTCATATATTTTGAGGCTTATTTCCTTTCCAAAGTGCAGGGTATCGGCAGGGTTGTCACGGGTGATGGCTACCGTTTTGCCGTTTATGAAGCCATTGAGTTTGAGGGGAGTGCGGAGGGCAATAACCTGCTCCAAAATCTGCTGCATTTCGCTGTCAGTAAGTGGAGTGTCGTTGAGGCGGTCAATGTCCCGATTGTTTTCAAAGAGAATATTTGCCCAGTTTTTGAGCAAAGTTTCTTCTGTAGGGTATTTTAAAACCTCGCTTTCTCCCCATCCTTTATTGGATAGTTCATGGATAAGGGCATTTTCAAATTCTGACTCCGAAGTATATGTCATTTATCGGGATTTTTAGGAAAATTATTTTAACTGGATTGATTGATAAGGTTTATAATTTGAATATTAATCATTCAAATGACTTTTGTAAAGATAGAAAAAAAATTGTACATCAATATCACTGATAACAAACAGTTTAAATTTGAAATGAAAACTGTAATTTACTCAAAAATGGAAAAAATCTCACTTCTTAATTCTTTAATTCTTGATTTAGAATCATATCTTTCTGATAACACTTGAATCGCATTCAAATAGTCCTTATTCGGGCCAACTACAAATCTTTTCGATTGCAAGAAAACCAAAATATCAACTTTTGAGGTTCTTCCTTTTAGCCGCACGGTTATTTTGCTAATTATTACACATTATTGGGGGATAATTCCTTCGAAACGATGGATGCATTATGCACCCATTCGTTAGGAAGCCGTTTTGTAATTTTCTCTTCACAAACATAAATTGTATTTCCTTTATTTACGAATTTTATTTCATATTCTTCGGGTATTTCATAACCAATTCCTGAATGCCTCCTTTTTAGATTATAATAAATTTCGATGTACTCAAAAATCTCAGTATAAGCATCTTCAAAGTTTAGAAAACCTCCTTTTTGAATCAATTCTGCTTTGAATCTACTGAAGAAGCTTTCGCCCATTGCATTGTCATAATGATTATCACGACGAGTCATGCTTTGTTTAAATTTATGCTTTTTTAATAAATCCCTAAATTCTTTTGATGCATATTGCCCACCTCCATCGGAGTGAATTATTAATCCTTCTGGCAATTCCCTGCGGTCGATAGCTTTTTGTAAAGCATTAATAACTAACTGACTACGCATATTGTCTGCTAACTCCCAGCCAACAATTTTTCTGCTTTTCATATCTTGCCAGGAAGCCAAATACAACCATGAGCCATTGCTCATAGGAATGTATGTGATATCACCTACAAATACCTCATTTATCGACTTAACAGGCTCTCTGTCAAGCAATAAATTATCACTCCGACCAAGATCATGCTTCGAATTTGTAGTTTTTGGAACAAAACTCTTGGGCTGTATGGCCTTTAAATTCTGACTTTTCATCAAAGTTTGCGTTAATTTTGGCCCAATCTTTTCTCCCTGAGATCTCAATTCTACCGAAATTCTCAAGGCTCCATATCGACTCCTGTGTTCATCGAATACTCCCTTTACTTTTTCACTTAAAGCCTTCTTTTTTTCACTCAGAGCATATGTTTCTTTACGCTTCCAAGAATAAAATGAGGAAAAACTAACATCAAGTGCATTGCAAGAGACACGTACTGGATACTCTTTTGCAAGCGAATCAATAAATAAATACACCATTTTTAGTTCGCTTTTCCAAAAATGGCTATGGCTTTTTTTAAAATATCACGCTCAGTTTCAGCAATTTTCAGCTGCTTTTTAAGTGATTCAATTTCATTGTAACGGCTTAATTCAGAGGGACTTAAGCTTGATTTAGATTCAGAACGCCATTTGTAAACCAAGTTTTCCCCAATTCCGAAAGTTTGAGATACTTCTTGAACGCTCTTACCCCCGTCAATCATTTTCAAAATTTCACCTTTGAAATTCTCGTCGTACTTTCTACGCTTTTTAACACTTTTTTTCTTTTCCATATTCACACAAAATTAAGAGAGTTTTGTGTGCGGAAAAAAGGCTATATCTCATAATTCTACCTGCTTCAAACGATACTTTTTCAGGTTGAAAAGGTGATAGCCCTTTTGCTATTTCATCCGCATTTACAAATTCTTTACAGTCCAAAATTTCAGGCAGTATAGTAAATGATGCAGTAGTTTTGCCTGCTCCATTACAACCTGCAATTACGTAAAGTTTTTTATCAGTCATTTATGCAAATTTACAAATAAATTTTCTAGTCATTAAATTTATAATAATGAATGATGTTCTTTATGAATTATTCCTGCGTATCGGGTATTTTCGAAGATTGGAAAATAATTTTACAGCAGCCCAATTAACAATGAAAAAGTTTCATTTGAGTGTGTAGGCTTCAAAACCTTGCTGGAAAGAGGTGCAGAATGGGCCGCCAGCGGTAAAGTAAGCCAGCCGGTGCCAGGAAATTTCCCTACAGAAAACACTATAAGCAAGATTGACTGGAAGAAGCCTTGAAAGTTTAAGATGTGGGGAATTGGAAGGGTTTGTAAATAACTTTGGTTAGAGGGCACGCTGGTTCTTTCACATTTTTTGACTGTTGAAGCTTGATAAAGAGGATTGCAAATCCTGTTTTATCTGGCTTCGCTGAACATGTCGAAAAGCAAAACGAGTTGTTAATGATTTGGGCTTGTGATCCAGTCAGCATAGGTCATTTCAAATTTTATTTCATCGGTGCCGTGTGTTCCCACTTCTTTCCATCCGGCTTTTCTATAGAACTGTTCTGCTCTTGTATTAAAAGCAGTTCCTAACCAAACTTTTTCCTTGGTCTGCGTAAAATACCAGTCCAGCATAGTTTTATGTAATCCTTGTCCAATACCTTTTTTCTCGAATTTCGGGTCTAAAAACAATGCCCAAATATTGTTTTCTTTTAAGTCAACAATTGCAAAGCCCACTATTTTATGGTCAATTTCGCATACCCACCCTTTTCCTCTTTCCGTAATAAACACTTCGCAATCTTCGTCTGTAATCAGGTTAGGATTCGATAATGTATTTTCTTTTACAGAATTTCTTACGATTTGAATCTGTTTTTGTCTTCAATTTTAGCTTCTCTTATAATCATAATTAATTTCGTTCGATACTTTTTTGATCCTTATCAGTAGTTCCTGAATTTTTAACTTTTTGTTGACTTTGTTTCGCCTGGGTCCTTTAGTTTAAGGTTTTTGGCATGGCGAAGGGTCACAATTTTAATCATAAATGTTTAATCAAAGTACAGAACCTGAATTTACTATTGAACCCGATGATTTTTTTTAATTATTTTTATCAGGAGTATTTTTGTTTAATCCCTCCACAAGCAATTCCGTTCATTTCTTTAATTGCATCTTTTAGATTGTTGATTGTGCCGACACTTTGATCAAAAGATATTCATTTATTATTTTCCTTGCATTTTCGTTATTCGGATTTAACTTAAGTGATTTTTTGTACGCTTTTATTCCCTTTTCCTTTTTACCTAAAAGCAGCAAACATTCTCCATAACTATCAAAGGTATTGTATTCCTTAGGATAAAGTTTTGTGTTCAAACTGAAAATTTTCAAAGCCTCATTTTCTTTTTTCGTCTTAATAAGTTCATAGCCAAAAGTATTAATACTTTTTTCGGAAGTATTATATGTTGAATTTTTTCCTTTCCTAAACTCCGATTTTATAAGCTTAATAGTATTGTGAATCGAATTATCTTTCGAATAGAAATCTGAAATTTTTAATAAGTTCATATTTCTCTCCTTTTCAAGTTGTTCTGCAAGCGTTTCAACGTGGTAATCTTTTCGTTCAGTGTCTGTTACTTGAGTTGTGTCAATATCGTAACGCCTCCAATTTGACTCACCGTAGTTTTTTACATATTGAGTCCCATAAATCTGAGGTTTTTTTCTTCTCATTAAATCTCTGTCAATTGCAGCTGCTAATAGCCATTTATTAATTGTACTATCCAACTCTATTGCTTTTCTCATGTGCTTTACAGCCATTGAAGAAGCAAGTGTATCGCTGCCATGTTGAAAAATCATTGCAGAATTATAATAGTCTTTTGCGGTTACAATTAGTCCTGAGTCTATCATTTCATAAACTCTTTTTTCTCTTTCTTTATCTTGCTTTGACAAAACGACCCAATCAATGTTATTTACCATTCTTGAACCTTGGTCTTCATTATACATTTTTTGTAATTCAGAATTGTTTGTCTGACATATTACATTAAATGGGATAAAGAATAAAGAAATAAATTTCATGAATTTTGTCGCTTCCATAATAATTGTAAATTTTTTGTTTGGTGTATATTGAGATAGTGTCGTGTTCAATTTAACTTCAAAGGTTTGCTGCTTTACGAAGGCGGGGATTTTCAGCATTAAACTTCATTAGATGCTAAAAGCTTGAATTTAGCACTTCACTGTCATAGAAGCACGAATCCCCACTTTTGCAAAATGGCTGATATTGGCTGGGATTCTTGTCAATTTATACGCAATCCACATTCTGCTATTTGTCTTTTTAAGTTGTCACCCCAAATGTCGAACTTTTCGTAAAATAGAACACAGTCCTTTAATGTCTTAAGTTCGTCAAGTTGTTTTAATATATTGTTCTCTAAATCTATTTTAAAGTCAGAGATAAAGTTATTTATATTTGTTTTGTCGGTAATTTTATAGCCAAGCCAACCTCCTTTTGCTTTCTTAATCTCTTGCCGCTCTTGTACTAAATATGCATCTTCTCGAAGCGGTGTTATTACATCGAAATAATTTGCTTTCTTCTTTTCTTTGTCTGCAAGTGTTTTAGTCAATGCTACCCCAATATTTAAGCAAAAACTAAGTTCTTTCATACTGTTCCATTGAGAATTTTGTAGGTTGATAACAATAAAAAAGTCGCCCATATTTTTCCACCAAGTTTGTCCACTCGTTTTATAACCGTGTTCTTTCAAAGTCGGTTTTAAATATGTTTTAATAAATTTGGTCTGTATGTCTTTCGATGTAGTCATTGTATTGTTTCGTTCTATGCTTGCTCGTAACATATATATTCCCGAAATTCACTTCCACAATATCGCAAATATATAATTTGTAAGAAAGTCCCGGATTTTATAATAATTTGATTTTGAGAAACATATCTATGTAAAAGCATCTGTTGTAGGTTCATTTATTTTACATTGCAGACCGTGTGTCCGTTTCTTTTACGAATTTATCAAATCCTTAAAAACAAACCAAGATATTGCTCAAAAGATCTTTGATATCAGAAACTTATTAAGACTTAAGCAACAATGTTTTTTCTAAAAGAAAAACATTGTCGCAAAATGAAACCTCATTCCGGTATTTTTTCTTCCAAAACCGCATTACCAGCAATATCAAAATAGGTACAAGTCATTTGTTGTATCGAAACCTCCCATTTTTCCACACCCGTGGCAGCACACATTTTTATAAATGTCAGATAGTCGGTTTTGCCTTGCTGATGTGCCAGCAGTTGTTCCTGAAATTCCTCTTTAAGGTGTTGGGGTGCTATCTCCAGAGCCGCATATTTTGCGGGCACGGTGGCGGTATGATTATTTTTCCCATGATAATCAATATGGCCGTCTGATACGAAAGCTTCATAATGGGTCACGCCCAGAGATTTGATTTCGCGGATATAAGCCGGAAAGTCGGCTCCTGATTTCACTTTGCTATGGGCGGCTTTGATTTGCTCTGCTGTAAACATAAATTTGATTTTTTTTACTGTTAAAAAGATTACTAAAAATAGAGGGGTACATTCTCTCAGGCTAAAAAAGGAGAAAAACTACCCGGACGCCGAGTCCGAAGCCAGCATGCCCCGGATTAGTTCAAGGCCGGGCAACGTTTGCTAGTCGCCCGCCATGCTTAATTCTAAATTACATTGTGCCGAACGAAGCCTAAGTTGTTTTAGGTAGTTTATTTATTCTTTATCCAAATTCAGATAATATAATTTTGCAGCTTCTTGAATTTCATCATCTAAACTGTCATCTAGTGAATATGAGTAAAGTACCCATTTATCATTTGGTTTGTAAAATTTAAAGATAAACCTAATCGGCTGTCGGTCGTACTTTACAAGATATGAGTATAAAACAAAACTTTCAGCAAACTTTTTTGTTGTGATTAGTTCATGTCCGTAATATTTTCCCATATAACTTTCTGTGAATCCATTTAAAGTGCCAATTATTTTATCAATATCATCTTTTATTCTTTCGGTCCATTTATTCGTCGCATATAATTCTTTTACTGCTTTTCCTGCGTCTTTTTCATAAGTTGCAAAAAAAGTGTCAATCAATTTTTGTGGACTAGATTGTGCAAATAAGTTACTTGATGCTAGAATCATTATTACAATTATTGTACTTTTCATTTTATTATATGTTTATTGAGTTCTGTTTAATTACTTACATAACGGTTTGCATATTTGCGATTGGCGGGCTTTTCAGCACTAATGTTTATGCGGAGCACAAAACTTTCGGCTACCACTAAACTGTCTGCGGAGCACGAAACACCGCCTATTGCAAATGTGATGTCATGTGTAGTTATTCTGGACATATTTCCAATTTGTATTCATTTTTAATTGCTGTCGCTTGATAAAAATTTACACCCTGTCCACTGACGATGTCCTTTACCAGATTCTTATTTTCGTCTGAGCAGCTCAGTCCGAATATTATTCCTTTGAGCTGGTTATCTAAATACCTTGGATTTTCAGTTTTCAAAGCCTCTTTGGGTAGCATCATTCTCCATTCCTTTTCATAAGCCCAGTCTATTGATTTGGTCATTAAAAATGGGGCTATTTTGTCTTTGTCATACTCAAGGTGATTGTATGCTTCAGGTAATTTTTCAGCATAGCGAACTCTTATAATTCCTGAATGGTCGGGAGGAAGATTACTCGAATTGTATTGAAGATCTTCCTTGTTAAAAACCATGTATTGAATTGTATCGAATTTAATCGTTTCGAACATTAAACAAATTCCTTTGTGTGAATCTGCGTAATGACTCCACATTAAAATATTGTCTGAGACTTCCGAAAAACAACTTATTCGAATAGTTAGCAAGCTGTGTCGATGGATTTCTTTATAATATTTCCCAGAATTTCCTGACGTTATTTTTCTGTTGGCTTTATAAGAATTCAATTCATCTAATGAAATACCCATTCTTTGTCTATACGACTCCCATTGTTCATCTGTCCCATCAATAATTAGGTTTAGTCTACAGTCGAAAGGGTCGTTGTACTCTGCTGGGCATTTGAAATGAATTGTCTTTTCTTTAAGCCCTTTGATTGTCCATTCGTCAATTGGTCGATATTTATATAAGTTAAGAATGGTTTGTGTCATTCAATCGGTTATCTAAAGGTTGGTTTTATAATTCTGACTAACGTTTTTTACGCATGCTGATAATCAATTAGTTGCCAATTGTATTTCCTCATTAGTCAGTCCAAATTTATCAATTTGTTTTTGGATTCTTTTGACCAAGCCAAGTTTTCTTTTTTGATCTAAGAATAAATAACCTTCGGGGTTAATATATCTGGTTCCTTTTGTTACCATATTCCAAACTATTACTGCCAATTTTCGAGCAGTTGCACTAATAGCTGACACTCTTCCCTTTTTGA
>WBZP01003802.1_pt1 | contig 16116 bp, 15 predicted proteins | sample 5204301 | NCBI WGS metagenome assembly WBZP01 (sample SAMN12412401, study PRJNA552823) | activated sludge metagenome | isolation source: activated sludge from nitrification reactor of wastewater treatment plant... | place: USA: Pennsylvania | collected 2017
GCGGCCAGGTTAATGAAATACATAATGGCGGGGCCGGTATACATACGCACCCTGCTTACATCTTCAGATATCCGGTTCATCAGGTCACCGGTGCTGTGCGATTTGTAAAAACCCGCATCCAGTTGCTGGTAATGGGCAAACACCTGGTTCTTCTGATCGTACTCCATCAGCCTGCTCATCACAATGATGGTCTGCCGCATCATGAACATGAAGAAGCCGCTGATCAGCGCCAGCACCAGCAGCAGGATGCCGCACCAGATAATCTTTTCGGAAGTGCTGAATGACTGCATCCGGCTGATCAGTTCTTTAACAAGAATATCGTTGGAGCGACCGGAGGCTGTTTTGTGAGCGCCCACAACCGTGTTCACCACATACCCGGTAAGCTGGGGCGTGAGTATGCGGAAATAATTGGTGAGAATAATAAACAGTACGCCCAGTGCAAAACGGGTACGGTATTTCCAGAAAAGAGGGTTAAGGGCGGCGAGGTGTTTCATCCGGCGCAAAGGTAGCACTTTGCACACTCAGCGGGAGGGCTCTTCCAGCTTACTGACCGCATCCTGCCGGCGGATGAGTTTATACAACCATATCAGGGCAGTAAGCGCAAAAATACCCCCGATGATCCAGTTCAGTTGTTCCTGAATACCGGCCATCCGCTTCACCAGCAGCTGTCCGCCGAAAATAAAAACACCATTCCCCAGCAAAGTACCCACCCCGATGCCGAGGATATAGGCATTGTAAGAACTCCGGCGGGCTTGCAGGGTGCCTTTCTCAAACAGCACATTGCTCCAGCCAAACCAGAACGGAAACTGCATGGGACTGATGGCGCTCATCAGTACACCCAGCCAGAAACGGGGCATCGCGTTTTCCAGCAATACATTTCTGTGCTCCCCCCCACCCTTCAGTGCCGCGATAAAACTGCCGGCAGCCAGCGCAGCAATGATCAGCAGGGTGAGCCATTCCATCATCCGCATCAGCCTGATCTGCTTCCGCAGCCAGGCAATACCCACCAGCGAAATCCGCACATACAACATCTCCACCAGTAAACAGCCCGCTACGAACCAAATGGCCTGTACCGTGTTTTGCTGTACAGCAATCAGCATGGCCGTGATGTTGAGTGTGCCGAGGGGCAGGCATCCCAGGAAACTGATCAGCATACCCCACCCGGCCACCCGGATCAATGATGACATGTTCCAAAGATAAGGGTCATTCAGCCCTTTGCGGACCCTGTGATTTTATACGGGCAGTTGATTACATTTGCTTCCATAAATATCTTGTATGCAGGTACCAATTATGGCGGAGATGGCGGCATCCGGACAATCACCGGAAGTGTTGTTCTGGGTGGGCTGCGCCGGCAGCTTCGACCAGCGGGCCCAGAAGATTACCCGTGCCTTCGTTACCATTCTGAACAAGGTGGGCATCTCCTACGCCATCCTGGGAAAAGAAGAAATGTGTACCGGTGATCCGGCACGCCGCTCGGGCAATGAATTCATGTTCCAGATGATGGCATACCAGAACATCAGTATCCTCAACGGTTATGGCATTCGTAAAATCGTAACTGCCTGCCCGCATTGCTTCAACACCCTCAAAAATGAATATCCCGAACTGGGCGGAAACTATGAAGTGATCCACCATGCTTCTTTTCTGCAGCAACTGATCGATGAAGGACGCATCCGCCTGAAAGAGGGCGGCAGCTACCAGGGGAAAAAAATCACTTACCACGACAGCTGTTACCTGGGCAGGGCCAACAACATCTATGAAGCGCCGCGCAAAGTGCTCGAGGCCCTGGACGCATCTTTGGTGGAAATGAAACGCTGCCGCTCCAACGGGCTCTGTTGCGGAGCCGGGGGCGCGCAGATGTTTAAGGAAGAAGAAAAAGGCACCACCCGCATCAACCTGGAAAGAACGGAAGAAGCCCTTGAAACCGGCGCCGGCATCATCGCTGCGGCCTGCCCGTTCTGCAACACCATGATGACCGATGGGGTGAAAAACAGTAACCGCGAGGATTCGGTACAGGTACTCGACATCGCCGAACTGGTGGCAGCTGCTATTGATTAATCCATCACTTACCTGTTATGCAATTAGACCTTGAAGAAATATTACCGGAAGATTTTGATCCTGGTTCCCGTGTATGGATATACCAGTCAAACCGGCTGTTCCTGCTGAATGAAGTTTTTGCCATCGAAGAGATGCTGAAACAGTTCACTTCCTCCTGGCTCAGTCATGGTGCACCCGTAAAGGCATTTGCAACGCTGTTATACGGACAGTTTATTGTACTGATGGCGGATGAAACCATCACCGGCGTGGGCGGATGCAGCACCGACAGCAGTGTACGAATGATCAGGGAGATTGAGCAGCGATTTAATGTGCAGTTATTCGACCGGCTCAGCCTGGCATTCCTGGTGAATAATAAAGTTCAGCTGTTGCCACTCTCCCAGTTTACCTATGCCTTGTCGAATGGTTTTATCAAACCAGACACCTTATACTTCAACAATACGGTTCTTACCAAAGAAGAAATGATCCGCAACTGGCTGGTTCCTGTACAAAAAAGCTGGCTCGCCGCCAAAGCGGGGCTGCCAGCTGTTTCTTAAAGTTTGCGTAAAGGACGGAATCAGTTTCCGGCGCTCTTTTTCAATCTTCCCAGTTCAACAGTTTCTTTTTTGAACAGGTTCGCGCACCATACATTGTCCAGCGCAATGCTGCGGACAGTGACGATTCCGAATTGTTCAATACATTCCCAGTTGCAGTCGCGGGCAAGGTCGCTTACAATTTTGGATGACACTTTGGGATGTGCAATCCAGAGTTTAGCTTCCGGCGCCAGCGCAGGAATCACATCCCGGAGAATGTCTTTGAGCTGCTGATGGCTGATGGCGAACACCAGGGCAAAATCGATTTTCTTAATTTTCAGAAGGGGGGTTACGTTTTTCGAAAAGGAGAGTTTGGCAAACTGTTTTTCGATGGTTGAAGGCAATCCCTGTATCAACAGGTTCTTTTCGTCTTTCAGTTGCAGTTTCTCCACCACTGATAACGAAGGCGCTAATACTTCCATACTGAGAGTTTAAAAGTTGGCAAAAATAACGATTTTCCGCGAGGCGGCCATCGGTTGCCCATAAAAAGGCAGCCTCCGGTTGCAGGCCGGGACACCAACTTTTATACAATATGTTTAAAAATCAATGGATTGTGTAATTATTCATTCCGAAGAGGCCTTACGGTAAATCCCTGCTTTTTCAGCAAGGAAACCAGTCCTTTTTCCCCCACCAGGTGGCCGGCGCCTACCGCCACAAACAAACTCTGGCGGGGCATGCGGGCCCGCAGGCTGTCTACCCAACGCTCATTCCGCTGGTCGAGCAGCAGGGGCATGTACTCCTCCAGTCCGAACTCGCTGCGGCTGAACTGGCCCTCCAGGGTGGAGAGCTGCTGTTGTTTGTAATAGCGGGTCATGGTGTCGAAATAAGCGGTATAAACCGGCAGACTGTCAATATTTTTCAGCAGTTCCCTTGCCTGTACTTCATACGGAATGCTGTCAAAAACGGAGGATTGAAATTCGATGGTTTCCAGTCCGCTGATTTTTTTACCCTGCGCCTTCGCCAGTTTCACGAGCTCCTCTTCCACCCCGCTCACCTGTTTGCAGGGCATCATGCGGGGGTACAGCAGGGCCAGCAGGAAATAGGGTTTGGTACGTTCCAGCAGGCTGATGGGCGCACGCAGACTGTCCTTGAAAAAAGAATACACTTTCTGATACTCTTCCTTTGTATACAGGTCTTTCAGCGTTTTACCTCCCTTCATCCCCATCATCAGTAAACCACCCAGCAACACGGAGGGATCGTCCATATCCATCTCCATATAAATTTCATCAGCATATCCAAAGGCCGACCTCAGCGGTGCGCTGAAGCGGATATCCCCCCTGCACATCAGGTGGAAGGTGCCGAAAAGATAGCTGGGTTTGGAGAGTCCATTCCCGCTTACCTCCCACAGCAGCGTATTCCCGTCGTTATTGACAGCGAGTACCGGTACCGCCGGCTGGGCTTTACAGGCCTGCAGCAGGCAAAGCAGGGACAACAAAAAAAGTGTATTGCGCATGAAATTGTTTTTATAAGCCGGGTATGCGTTTATGCAAACTTCCTCCTTTTTCGAAAAACCGGTCCACCCGCTTTTCAACTGCGGGATCCTTCTCTACCGGGGGTGCGTGATGCGGTTTGATGCGTGCATCCATCAACAGTGGGCCACGGCAACCCCAGTGCTTGTTTTCCGTAAAACTGCCGATGCCATGGATATCATGCGAGGGATTGCAACGGGTAAAACTCACCCATAAAAAATTGCGCAGGCTGGCGGCTGTAAACCGGCTGTCGTCGCAGAGAAGCAGGAGTACCACACCCGGCAGGTCAGCCCCCTCCAGCTGCTCATTGAGCTCCTGGATCAACGTGGCTGCTTCCGCCGCACTGGTATATTTCCCGGTCTTCAGAGCAACCACACCCGGTAACACGAGTTGCGGATCAACAGCTCCCTTCAACGAATTCAGGGCCGGAGCCACGGAAGTACACAAGCTGCGGAGTTTATCCCCGTAGGCAGCCATTACAACCTTGCTGCCGCTGTTGAGGCCCGTTCCGGAATAATCAAGCGTATCGATGGTGGTATGGGTATAAAAATGCACATCCCGCCGAAGGTCAATCCGTTCAAAAACGTACTGCAGGTATTCTGGAATATGATGCGTTGATAAACCGGGCTCCCCGGCGGTGATGAACAGGAACTTGGCCAGGCTCAGCTGCCCGGTACCCAGGATATGATTGGCGATTGTCAGCAGTTCAGCCGGCTGCCGCGTGGGCATGTAGGGCGTGTACCTTTCACTGCCAATGGCTAACAGTAAGGGATGTACGCCCGCAGCATCCACGGCATGCACTTCCTGCAAACCGGGTATTTCGGCCTGCAGGGCACTGCCGGCCAGTTCATGAATGAGTTGCCCGAAACTGGTGTCTTCCTGCGGCGGCCTGCCTACCACGGTAAAGGGCCATACCGCGTCTTTACGGGCGTACACTTTGTGCACGCGCATCAGCGGGAAAGGATGCTGGAGGCTGTAATAGCCGAGGTGATCGCCAAAAGGTCCTTCCGGTTTATTTTCGCCAGGCAGCACTTCACCAGTGATCACAAAATCAGCATCGGTGCTGATGGCATACCCTTCGCGGTACACATACCGGAACCGGCGGCCGCCCAGGGCACCGGCAAAAGTCATTTCACTGATGCCTTCCGGCAAAGGCATGACCGCAGCCACTGTATGAGCCGGCGGACCACCCGCAAAAACACTCACTTTCAGGGGTTCGCCCCGCCGGTTGGCTTTTGTCTGGTGTACCCCGATACCCCGATGTAACTGGTAATGCAGCCCGATTTCACGGTCAGGGATATACGCATTTCCACTGAGCTGGATGCGGTACATACCCAGGTTGGCCCGCATAATGCCCGGCCGGTCCGGATCTTCGGTATACACCTGCGGAAGGGTTACAAATGCCCCGCCATCCTGCGGCCAGTGATGCACCTGCGGTATATCAGAAATCCTGATTTCGCGGTATAATACCGGCTTAGTCAGTGGATTGCGCAAAGGCAATGCCCGCATGGCTGTCATGCCTGTACGGATGCTGCGAAAAGGATGGCGGAGCGCTTTGAGGGGGTCATTTTTGAGTTCAATCAGTTGCTGCACCTCCGCCAGGGTATCCCGGAAGATAAAGCGGCTGCGGTCAAGCGTACCGAAAATATTGGAGGCCGCCCGGTATTCACTGCCTTTTACCCGTTCAAACAGCAGTGCAGGACCAGCCGCCTCATGCACCCGCAGGTGAAGGGATGCCATCTCGAGATGCGGATCCACTTCCTCCCTGATGCGGATCAGATGACCGTTTTTTTCGAGATCATCCAGGCAGGAAACAAGGGAAGCGTAGGCCATGCGTGGGTATGTTTGTTTGATAACAGCCGGTGGGCCGTATGGTTGTACCCGGATCAGTAAATGTTTACCGGGCAGCCGAGTTTACCCTTGCCGGGCTTGCCACGGTAAGGATTATTCTGTAAACGGAAACTCACCGAAAGTCCGGCTGTATAATAAAAATCCTTACTCCGGGGATTGCCCCTGATTGCGCCCTGTGGCGGATACTGGAAGTTGGGATTGATCTCGTCTGTTCGAAAGGAGTAATCAAATGCCTGCTGTCCGTTATTGGCCAGTAACTGCGCGCCATCCGGGTAAGTGGTGCTCACATCATCCAGGTAATCGGTTAGCAGTTTGCGAAGTGCGCCGTCGAGCCGGATATGAATATCATCCGTGAGTGAAAATTTCAGTCCGCCGCCAAATGGAAAAGCAATCTGCGTAAGGCCATAGCGTGTGCGGCCCTGGAAAAAGCCCTGTCCCTCGGTCCCCAGCGGCTGCAGGTAAATGCGGTTACCCCTGGGATCCAGTGTGTAGGGATTGTACCGGAAGCCCGCCAGTCCGGCGAAGACGTAAGGCACCAGCCGGTGTTCATAGGAATTGAAAATATCATATTCCGCTCCCAGCTGCAATTCCAGGAGCCCACTTTCAAAACTCAGGTTCCGGTTGGCATTCAGGCGGTTGACCCGGTCACTGCCGCTCACTTTACCGGCCAGCATACCTACACGGAGCGATAGATGATCGGTAAGTTCATAATATAAACCTCCCCCGGCATATACATGGAAATTGGTAAAGCTTTGCTTCCAGCTTTGCAGATCTCCCTGGTAATTGATGGCACCTCCCCCGGCAAAAAGGTGTACCTGCGCCCGGGCGGGCAGCCACAAAATCATCAGTAAACCCAGCGTCCAGCCTGTTCTCTTCATATTTTTCAGATAACCGCCTCTTAAAGGCATCAGTGAAATACAGATGTATGTTTAACCGGCGTACAATGTTCAGAAAGGATAGATACCTTCCCGTTTTGTTTAACCACCACAATACTGCAACGCTGGTCTTCATCAAACGGGACGCCCCGGTATACCCCTTTTCCTTTCCAGCGGGTACCCACCACGGCGGTATTACCTGTTATGTGGATATCCAGTGCAGACCGGTGCATACGCTCCAGCGTATACTCTGATGATCCGGCCGTTTGTACCACACCCTGCCGGCTGAAGGTGCCGCCAGACTGGGTGAAATAAATATAATCCGGCGACAGTACACTGTCTACCTGTTGCAGGTTTTTACGTTCCCAGGCATCATCGAAACGCTGAATAATGCTGAGCACTTCCTGTTCGGTGAGGGTATTTCTGCTTTTTTTACATCCGGCCAGCAGCAGCACCAGTCCGGTAAGCCATAGAAATGGTTTCATGGCTGCAAAGATAATAACCTCTGCCTCACAGTGAATGAGAGAAAGACAATGAAGATTAATGAATCAGCAGCTTTTCCAGCGAGCGGCCCTCTTCCGAAACGATTTCAGCCAGGTAGAGGCCGGCTGGAATACGTTGCAGGCTGATCAGCGGCGCCACTCCATAACTCACCTGCAGCTGCTGCCTGTGTACCACTGTGCCCAGCAGGTTGCGCAAGGTGAAGTTAACAGTGCCCGCATATCCGTTCATTTGCAGTTTAACCTGGTCCCTGGCAGGGTTGGGATACAGGGCAAACACCCTGCCCGGCGCCGTAGTTGTTTCGCGGATGGCTGAATAACATTTTTCCTGCTGTCGATTGGTAAGCCCCAGACTGTAACGGTAACGGATACCCTTGAGCAACTGGCTGTCTGTATACTGATACCTGCCCCTCCCATCAGCCTGGATAACGGCCACCGGCGTAAAATCACGGGTGCCGGAAGAGCGCAGCAGCGTATATTGTTCTATGTTCCGTTCATCTTCCAGTTCCCAACTGAGGTCAGCAAATCCCTGATCATTGGCTTCGGCAGTCCATTCATAGGCCAGCCGGATACTGTTCTGCAGGCAGGGATTACGGCAGGCATTGGCCGTGTATACGCCTCCTTTCATGATCATATCCACCGCAGCCTCATAAGATGGCTTCTGCAGAAAACAACTCAGGGGCCGGGTCATCCCGGCGCGGGTTCTTTTAACCAGGTTGCCTTCGGTGGTATTGGCCAGTGAAAAATCCCCGTTGTCCGGATCCGTAAATACCGCTTTCAATCCGCGCGGATCATTACGCAGATCGAGGAAAACACTGTTGCCATCCTGTCCGCTCAGGAGTTTCCATTCTTCAAAGCTGAGGTTCTGCCTTCTCCCGGCGGGTTGCCCCGGCCGGCTGAGATACCAGAAAATATCCCGGCCCCTCAGCAATATGTACACATTGTTGCGCAGGCGCAGCCCGCTGATATCCGTACCATTGCTGTCGGCCGCCGGCACACAGCTGAGCGCGTAGGCGTAATCGGTAGTCTCCAGGTCAGCAATGAAAATATTTCCACTGGCCATGAGGCTGCCCTGCGACTCACCGGTATGTTCGATAAAAATTCCCCCCAGGGAAGGCTGCTGATTTTGCTGACGGTCTTTCAGCCAGAAAATATTTCCAGACACCACTGCACGGGCACTGGCCCCCAGGCTGATTCCGCGGGAAATACCGTTGCTGGCGGTTTTGACAAAACAATTATTCACCCCGATGATACGGGCACCTGCAGATAACACCATGCCAGTATTAACCTCCAGTGCTGTGTTGTTTCGGAACTGCGCGGATACCGCCTTCCCTGAACTGAATGCTACCTGGTAGCCGCTTACATAACAATCGCTTACTTCCAGGCTGTCGGTATCGGCCAGATCAAGAAAATTGGCGGCACCGGTCCGGTTCCGGAAAGCAATGACATTGTTCAGTACCAGGGATCCGTAATTGGAAGCACCGCTGGTATGGGCATAAATCGGAGAAGGCAGGTCCAGGAAAAGTGTATTGCTTACTGTATTACGGCGGCCCTCACCGGCTGCATCGTAAAATACCACCGCAAAGGAACTGGTATTTTCGGCTGCGGGCAAAAAGAGGGAACGGTCAATAACAGCATTCCGCAGGCCCAGGTGATGGATGCCTGCTCCAGGTCCGAAGATCATATTACGGAATGTACTGTTGCCGCCGGCCGGTATCATGCCATTACCGGCACCATACCCGCGCACCCAGAGTTTTTCAAAATAATTACCCTCCTGCCAGGTGCTGTTGATGGCACGGTCGCGCACACTTACCTCGTACCGGAAAGCAGGATGCTGGTTGGGAGAGCGGCTGTCGGATGGATGTATATAAATCCGTTTGGGATTTTCATCAATGGTGATGGGTTCATAGAAAGAACCGGGGGTATTTTCACATTCCTGCAGGCTCCTGACAAACTGCAGCAGTTTACCGGCACTCACCGGCGCGGCTGCTTCCCGGCTGCGGTCATACTCCACCACATACACCATGCTGTAGGCGCCTACATTATTGATGCCATATCCTGTGTAGCCAGTGAGTGGAATGGCCTGTTCATATACATTCCGGGTACCGGCAGTCTGGGACCAGCCGTTATTGAAACTCCGGGTGCCATTCAGTACGGCAAAACGGCTGATACCCGGCCGGTCGAAATAAGTTCCGGCATGAACGGGAAAACCGGGATTAAAAGATTCTTCGAAAACATCGCCTGCCCTGAAACCGATTTTTACCGGGCCTGCTGAAGCGCCGCCGGAAGCGGGTGAATGATTGTAAGCGGATAAACTGCGCTTGGGCTGTGAAGGACTGAAACCGGGTTGCTGATCATTGCCCTGGTTGCTGATATACCAGTCGAAACCGCCCTGGGCTGCCACCCGGAGCGAACACTGTAAAAAAATAAACAGCAGCCAACTGCCTTTTCGTATCAGACAATTCATGAATCAGTTGCACAGTAATATTAGAAAATGCATGGCAGTATCGCTTGCTTTCCGGAACGGGTGGCGGATTGTGAAGCAGCAATTTAAGGATTTCTGCTGTATTTCAGGCTTCTTTCCTGCCCATGGCGGCAGCCCGCATCTCGCCTGCCAGCCGGGGACCCAGGTATTTTTCTATACCGGCATGCAGCCAGTAGATTACCGGTGTAAGCACCAGGGCGATGAAGAATTTGTAAATGTAGTTACCCGTACCCGTTACCAGCACCTGCTGCAGGCTCCAGGGATCCCCCTGCCCCGTCTGCAGCCGTTTGCCGATGTAAAAGGCAATAAACAACACCACATAGCTGTCGATCAGCTGCGAAATCAGCGTGGATCCGGTGGCCCGGAGCCAGATTCCTTTTTCACCGGTGAGTTTCTTGATCCGGTGAAATACCATCACATCCAGCACCTGCCCGATAAGGAAGGCAGCCAGTGAACCGATAATGATCCACGCGCCCTGTCCGAAAATACCCCTGAAAGCATGATCCGCCTCGCTGATACCGTTGCCAACCTGGAAATATTCGGAAGGCTTCAGGGCGATGGCGCCGTTGAACATCAGAAAGGAATAGGAAATCATGGTAACGGTGAGATAGGAAAGAAAGCGTACACCCCGCGGACCGTAATATTCATTGATGATATCCGTCATGATAAACACCACGGGCCAGAGGATAACACCGGCTGTGAGATGAAAGCTGAAAGGGACGCCAAACAGCGGCATCTCAGCACGGGGTACGCCCAGGCTGTCTTCCAGCGAAAAAATCTTGACACCAATCACTTCGGCGATCAGGGCATTGGTGATGAATACCGCTGCCAGTATCAGAAAGAGCCGGGTGCTTTTATCCCGGAGCATGGATTGAATCATGTCTTCAGCTTAAGTAGTACAGCAGTTCAAACAGAAAAAACAGCCCGTTCACCCAAAGCAACCAGCGGGATACCGGCAGGGATTTTCCGGTAAGCACATACACCCCGCACAGCAAAAGAAACAAAAGATTCAGTAAAACAGCTACCATTCCCAGTATCAGCATCCACTGAAAATAAAAAGGAAGCGGTGAGAGCGCGGGGCCTCCGGCTTCGGGTACGGCCCTTCTTTCCACATATCGCATAATGACGGATACGAGAAAGCATCCATTACAGATCAACACCAGTTTCGACAAAAAACGAAGCATGCAGGTATCATTGAAAAGTAACCGGGAGCATCATCATCCGTTTTTCCCGCTCAGCATCGGCACAAAGGAAAAATGCTCGAAGGCTTCCTCCGTGGTGCTGCCATCTGCCTGCCGGGTAATGCGCAGCATACGCTGGTGCTGGTCAGCATCCACCGGAATCACCATCTTTCCCCCGGGTTTCAATTGTTCCAGCAGGCGGGGCGGTATGAACGGCGCTGCCGCGGTGATGATCACTTTATCAAAGGGCGCGAAGGTAGGCAGTCCTTCAAAACCATCTCCATAAAAAAACTTGATCTGCGGATAACGGCTTTTCAGTACAAATTGTTTGGTCTTGTCAAACAGGCCTTTCTGCCGCTCAATCGTATATACCTGCGCGCCCATTTCGGCCAGCACGGCCGACTGGTACATACTGCCGGTACCGATTTCCAGTATTTTATCAAAAGGTTTTACCTGCAGCAGCTGCGTTTGATAGGCGACAGTATAAGGTTGAGAAATCGTTTGTCCCTCACTGATAGGAAATGCACGGTCTTCATAGGCAATTTCATCAAAGGCGCTGTCGAGAAAAAAATGCCGGGGCACATTGTTCATCGCCTTCAGCACGGCCTCATCGCTGATGCCTTTTTCCCGCAGGGAATCAATTAGTTTCTTCCGTAACCCCTTGTGGCGGTACGTGTCATCATATTTTCTCATAGCAGGGTAACGATGCCCTTCTGCAAACAGCTTGCAGCCGGGTTATTTTAATTTCATCTCGGTAATGATGCGGCCAATACGTTCGTCCAGCGATTTTTCCACGGCATCAAAAGATGCTTTATCCGGCAGCGGCGCGTTCACACTGAAGTAGAATTTAATCTTGGGTTCGGTACCGCTGGGGCGGGCGGAAATACTGGTTCCGTCGGCCAGCAGGAACTGCAGCACATTACTCTTGGGCAGGTCAATTGTCCACTCCTCCCCTGTACGCAGGTTTTTCCCCTTCTGCAACTGGTAATCGAGCAGTTTTTCCACCGGGTTGCCATCAATGGTGGTGGGTGGCTGCTGGCGGAAATCTTCCATCATCCCCGCAATTTCCTTCGCGCCGTTCATACCCTTTTTCACCACATTCACCAGGCTCTCCTTGTAAAAACCATACTGCAGGTAGAGGTCAATCAGTTTATCAAACAGGCTCCTGCCGCGTGCCTTTTCATAGGCAGCCATTTCACAGCAGAGGGCTACAGCGCTTACCCCGTCTTTATCACGGATCTGGTCGCCGATCATCAGGCCGAAGCTTTCCTCCCCGCCGATGATGTAGTTTTCTTTGCCTTCCAGCTGCCGGATTTTTTCGGCAATCCATTTGAATCCGGTGAGCACATTATAACAGCCCACATTATTCGCTTTTGCGATGGCATCGATCATATTGGTGGTAACAATCGTTTTGACCACCATGTCGTTTGGCCGGGCTATGCCTTTGGCGCGGCGGGCTTCTATCATGTAGTTAAAGGCAATCATGGCCGTCTGGTTGCCATTGAGCAGTACCCATTCCCCTTTGTGATTCTTCACGCCGATGGCCACCCGGTCAGCATCCGGATCTGTACCCATCAGGATGTCGGCATCCAGTTCTTTAGCCTTTTTCAAACCGATACTCATGGCTTCGGTTTCTTCGGGATTGGGATATACCACCGTAGGGAAATTGCCATCCGGCACGGCCTGCTCTTCCACAATGTGCACGTTGGTAAAACCAAAACGCTTCAGCACTTCCGGCACCAGTACAATCCCTGAACCATGGATGGGCGTATATACAATTTTAAGATCATGCTGGGCGGCGCACACTTCGGGATATACACTCAGGCCTTTCACCATGGCCATATAAGCTTCATCCAGTTCTTTTCCTACGGGAATTATATGCTCATCTCCCCCACTCCATTTTACATCATCCACCCCCGCAATCTTCTCCACTTCGGTGATTACATTTTTATCATGCGGCGGTACCAGTTGCGAACCATCGTTCCAGTAAGCCTTATAACCATTGTATTCCTTGGGATTATGAGAGGCCGTACAAACTACTCCGCCCTGGCAGCCCAGGTGCCGGATAGCGAAACTCAGTTCGGGGGTTGGGCGCAGACTTTCAAACAGGTACACTTTTACGCCGTTGGCGGCAAATACATGAGCTGTGGTTTCGGCAAAAAAACGACTGTTGTTCCGGCTGTCGTGAGCAATAGCCACTTTTACGTCATCACCAAAACATTGTTTGAGGTAATTCGCATATCCCTGCGTGGCCATACCCACCGTGTATTTATTCATCCGGTTGGTACCGATTCCCATGATACCCCTCAATCCCCCGGTGCCGAATTCCAGGTTTTTATAAAAGGCATCGGCCAGTTCATCCGGGTTTTCCGCCTGCAGTTTGCGGATGGCGTCCTTCACGGAATCATCAAAATTTCCTTTCAGCCAGGTGTCAACTTTCTGTTGTATAGCAGCATCCATATCGTTGAAAATTTTAGGGCTTGAAGATATTGTATTTGAGGGGAAACGGCAGCGGGGGAATTAAAAAAAATGAGGGATAGAAGAGTTGAGGGAGGTTGAGGGAGGTTTGGGGAGGTTTAGGGTTTAGAAGTTTAGAGTTTAGGGTGCTTTCTTACACTGGCGCAGTCCTCCCGGCCTGTGCCTTTATGTTACTTAATTTTATTTGATATTAGTGGAAGTCTTTAATACAGATAGATAGCGACGGATGGCACAGGTCGGGAGACCTGCGCCAGATAGTAAATCTACGTCCCATTCTCCCTGGCATTCTACACACAGCTATTCATCTGACAGCCTGCATCTTTCAATTGTAAATCACAAATTGTAAATCCTGCACCGTCACCATCTAAAAAGTCTGCGTACTAAGCGGTACATCACCGCTTACTTTCTCACGGGCTGATAATACTTCAGTGCTTCCGGCATCAGGCTCTGCAAGCGGGCGATGCGGTTTTCATCGGAGGGGTGCGTGGCGAGGAATTCCGGGGGCTTTTGTCCGCCGGCCTGCGACATGCGTTGCCAGAAAGGCACCGCCTCCTGGGGGTTATAGCCGGCCATCGCCGCGAAATATAACCCGAACTTATCCGCTTCATACTCCTGCGAACGGGAGTTGGGCAACAGAACCCCGATCTGGGCGGTGGGGCCGTAGATATTATTGAAGAGGCTGTTTACTTTCGGATCGCGCTGGGTAAGGATATCTCCCACCATGCCAATGCCCTGTGCCAGCATTCCCTTGCTCATGCGTTCGTTGCCATGGTGCGCCACGGCATGGGCAATTTCATGTCCCATCACCACCGCCAGCGCGGCTTCATTCTGCGCTACCGGCAGTAAACCGGTATACACCACCACTTTACCTCCCGGCATACACCAGGCATTGATTTCCTTGGCATCCACGAGGTTAAATTCCCAGGCATATCCTTTCAGAATTTCTCCGTGTCCCTGTGCGGTATAATAAGCCGTTATGGCATTGGCAATGCGGCTGCCCACCCTGCGTACCATTTCGGCGTCTTTATTTGCACCACTGTTCAGCACTCTATTCTGCGAAAGAAAACTACGGTATTCGGTTACCGCCATTTGCTGCAATTGCTCTTCAGGTATCAGGCCCAGTTGTTTGCGGCCGGTAATTGCATTCCGGGTACAACCTGCTATCAGCATGGTAACTGCCAGAAGGGAGCCTACAAGATTTTTCATAATCCAGTTTTTGAAGATGGCTATGCAACTGCTGTACCAGTTTACACAGAAGAGACTGTTAAATAGGGGGAAGTCAATTATTTCTGCTGCCGGGCTTCCCTGCGCCGGTCGCGTTGCCTGAACAGCGGCACCCGGCTTTCATTACCCCGGAGCAGCTTGATGATATTTTTCTGGTGGGTCAGTATAATCAGGAGCGCAACGAGTACCGCGAAAATCCGGTAGATCGTAACATCATCATTCCATAACCATAATACACAAACCGGCAGGGCAATGCCGGCCAGGATGGAACTCAAGGAAACATAGCGGGTAAGAAAAAGTACCAGCAGGAATACCCCTACACAACTGGCGGCAATCACCGGTTGAATGGCCAGAATCATCCCAAACAGGGTGGCTACGCCTTTACCTCCTTTAAAGTCGGCAAAAATGGGAAAGATATGCCCCAGTACCGCTGCCAGGCCGAGCCCTACCATCAGGTTGGTGCGGTGCCATTCATTATGCAGGTAATAAGGCAAAAAGTAAAACAGGGATACAGCGGCCATCCCTTTGAGGATGTCGATGCACATCACCACGGTGCCGTATTTAGAGCCCAGCACCCGGAAGGTATTGGTGGCGCCCATATTGCCGCTCCCATATTCACGGATATCAATCCCGAAAAGACGGCGGCTGATAATCAGTGCAGTAGGAATGGAACCAATCAGGTAAGCCAGGAAAATCAACAGCAGTTCCTTCATTGTTTCGCCAGTGAGTTGAGGCTGCAAATATAGCCATTTTCCCCTTTTGATAACAATTTATTCATATTAACAGGCGGGGAGAACATTTATATCCTGTTGACACTCAGCATCATCCAATCCCCTCTTTGGGTGCAGTTCCGTTCAGTAAACCCCGTTCCGGCAAGCGCAGACCGGAGGGCCGCCAGGTCGGTATGCAAAACCCCGCTGAAGATCACTACCCCACCGCTGCGGGTTACTGAAGCAATGACAGGCATGTGACTTACAAGTACATTGAGGTTGATATTGGCCAGGATGATATCGTACTGGTCACCGGTAGGAATACTTTCCATCTGCTCGATACTGATCCGCTCACAATGATTCCCCAGGATATTTTCCTCCGCGTTGCGGATACTCCATTCATCGTAATCAATGGCCAGCACCCGGGCTGCCCCGAGTTTCTCAGCCAGGATGGCCAGAATTCCTGTACCGGTTCCAAAATCGAGGACCGATTTGCCGGTGAAGTCTACTGATTGCATCTCTTTCATCACCAGCCAGGTGGTGGCATGATGCCCGGTACCGAAACTCATTTTGGGTGTAATAACAATTTCATGTTCCACCTGCCTGAGAGGCGGATGAAATCCAGCCCGGATACCCGCAAACTGCTCAACATATACCGGTTCAAAATTGGCTTCCCATTGCTGGTTCCAGTTGATATTCTCAATGTCGGTACGGGTGTA